>Ga0265330_10000494_pt1 | contig 26322 bp, 20 predicted proteins | sample 41919metaG_FD_202083 | JGI IMG/M metagenome (GOLD analysis project Ga0265330, IMG submission 202083) | Rhizosphere microbial communities from Carex aquatilis grown in University of Washington, Seatle, WA, United States - 4-19-19 metaG | ecosystem: Host-associated > Plants > Roots > Rhizosphere...
AATCAGACCAACACGTCTCGCTTGTGATAGTGCGTGTGCAGCAGCTTGTGGCTCATTTCGCCCAGCGGGGCGCCCAGGAACTCTTTGTACAGGCGGGCCACGTCTTCGTTCTTGTGGCTGACCCGCAGGGTTTCGTCGCGATCGATCTGATACAGCGCCTGCATGCGCGCCTTGATGGCATTCTGATCGCCATTCAGCGGTTGCCCACCGCCGGCGATGCAGCCACCGGGGCAAGTCATGACTTCGATGAAATGGATGTCCTTGCGGCCGGCCCGTATCGATTCCAGCAAGCGCGCCGCGTTCTTCAGGCTGCTGGCTACGGCCACGCCGACCTCGAGATCGCCAATCTTGACCTTGGCCTCTTTGATGCCGTCCAGGACCGCGCATTTCCTGAACCTTCAGCTCTTTCAATTCCTTGCCGGTGATCAAAAAATACGCGCTGCGGATGGCCGCCTCCATCACGCCGCCGGTGGCGCCGAAAATCTTGCCAGCGGTGGAGCGCATGCCGAAGGGCGTGTCGGCGTGATCGGGTTCGACGTCCATCATGTCGATGCCGAACATGCGAATGAGCTGGGCCGCCTCGCGCGTGGTCAGCACGTAGTCCACATCCGGCACGTAGTCGCGACCCATTTCCTCGCGCGCGCACTCGAACTTCTTCGCCGTGCACGGCATGATCGACACGCTGACGATCTTGGACGGGTCGAGGCCCTCGCGCTTGGCGAAGAACGACTTGATCACAGCGCCCATCATCTGCTGCGGGCTCTTGCAGGTGGACAGGCACGATAGGCGTCGTTGGCGATGGCCGGCAGGGCGTCGCGTTCAAGGCCGACTGGACGTCCCGGCCAACGCGACGACCGCGGCGACCCTGTCGTCGAGCAAGAGCGTGTGGCTGATGCCGAGGAGGAGCTTGCAGGCCTGGTCCGGGGAAGCGGCGACATCGGCTGGACGCCGATGCGCGCGAGTAGCGCCATGAGCGACGACGAGGTCAATTCGAGCAAAGTCGGCAACTCTGGCCAGTGACGAGCGAGCCAGCTTTCCAGGCGATGCACGAGCTGCCAAGCCCGACGTGGTACTATTCCCCCTCTGAACAACAAGGTTTAGAAGCATGCCACTCCCGATCTCCGACCTCCTCGCCATAGCTCAAGCTCGACTTGATGACGCGCAGGTATTGATGTCCGCCGGAAAGCCTGACGGTGCCGCCTATCTGTGCGGTTATGCAGTGGAATTGTCTCTCAAAGCATGTATCTGCCGCACCCTTGGATGGCCCGACTATCCGGCCACGCGCAACGAGTTCCAGGGTTACCAAACCTTCAAAACTCATGTCCTTGACGTCTTGCTCCACCTCAGCGGACGGGAGTCGTTTGTCAAAGCGAACCTTCTCGCCGAGTGGTCAGCTATCGCGACGTGGGATCCCGAGGCGCGATATCAGCCGGTCGGAAAGATCAAAGCTGAAGATGCGCAGTCGATGGTTGAGGCCGCAGCAACACTGTTGGGGAAGATATGAAGGAAATTGCCGAAAAACTGAGAAAGGTCGAGAGGTCTCTATCCGATGCCAACGGGCCATTCGATCTTTTTGCCCTGTTCCTTCGCGAGGATTCCGCAGACGTGTGGGATCTCCTGGTTGCGGCTTCTTGGTTGAATCCGAACAAGCTCGTGGCTCTTCGTGATATTGCAGAGAAGGTAAAGGCAGAACTGGGCGCCGATGAACTGACCAAGTTGTCTCGCATCGTTATTATCGAGGAGAGCAACCCAGCGCTGGCTGCCGTTCAGCAAGCGATCAGCATCGAACATGGGCTTTCTGAGATCCAGAGCAGCGTGTTCTTTGGGTTGATGATCAGACATGCCTTTGTGATCACGTCTCGGCGCCGCCCGCCGCCGGACCAGGCGTTGCAGCACGATCCCGCCGCAGGGACGTTGGTGTAAAATCAACCCACCACCCATACGGCGGGCTCTCCGCTGAACGGCAGATCGTTGGCCCGGTTAGGACGCATAGATGGATGAACAAGCATCGATCGAGGAAGCGAAGCGGCTCGCCTCGGGCGCCTTTGGTTTGGAGCTTGCGAACGCTGTATCCTCCTACGCTGCGCCGATCTTTTGGGTGAGGAGTCAGGCTTCAGACGGAACGGAAGTCAATACCAGCAATGGCACGGCCTTCTTCGTCGACTTCGGCCGGATCATCTGCGGGGTTACCGCTGGTCATGTCTACGATGCCTTCAGGGAGGAGCCTGGAATTTCGAGCGGCTGTCGGATCGGACCCTCGACGGTTCTGTTCAACCTACGCGACCGAAAGATTTCGCGCGGTAGGAATATCGACATATGCACATTCGACGTGTCCAGATTGGAGGCGGAATCGACGAAGGCCAGAATCATCTCGCCTAGCGCCTGGCCACCATCGGCGCCGGAGATAGGTCAGGCCATCCTCTTCGCAGGATTCCCAGGCCACGAGAAGCGAGTCAATCGTCTCAACCTTGAATTTGGGCGCTTCTCTGGCGCCGAGATGATTGAGAGTGTTCGGGATCTGGACTTCTCGTGTCAGGTAGATCGGAAACACATGGTCCCTCTCGCGGGGCGGCCGCTCCCAGAGCCGGGGTACGACTTTGGCGGCGCCAGCGGAGCGCCGGTGTTCCGAGTCCACCGAGGAGACATCGTTCATTGGGAACTTCTCGGAATTGTCTACCAGTGCGGGCAGACACTCGTTGAACTCATAAAGATGGCCCGCGCGGACCTGATCTGCGAGGATGGCGTTGTTGCCGCGTGAGCGGAGCCGATCCTGCGAAAGACCGGGTTCTCCAGCATCATGGAGCTGCGACGTGCGATTGGTAGGCGTGACCAGCGGAGACAGAAAATGACCGACGGAAAGATCATCTGCTGCAAATGCCAGGAGGAGATCCCGGACGCAAGCACGATCTGTCCGGAATGCGGCGCGCCCGCTGGCACCCCCACGACGGTGCCGGGGATGAAGCCGTGCCCATTCTGCCGGGAACAGATCAAGGTCGATGCCGTTCGATGTCGTCACTGCCGAAAAGACCTACCGCAACTGCGGCGCAAGACCTGGGTTGCTCTCGGTCTTCTCTGCGTCGGCCTTTTCGCCGGTGCAGGCTGGTTTGCGTACGACCGTCTTGTCCTTCCCAAGACGCGGCCGGGCTGCAGCGAGAAAACGCTGCCGGCTTGCATCGAGCAGGCCAGGAAGCTGATCGCCCAAGGAAACACGGGCCGGGCCTTCCCATACGTGGCATTCGCGGCGCTGCGCGGTTCCAAAGAAGGCAGCGCCTTGGTCTCCAATATTCGTTCCGGGCATATCTCGAACGAGGAGCGCTTGACCTCGGCGCTGGACAGGGCTTGCCGGCTGGACGATCTGCCGTCGTGCTTCGCACTGGCGCTGCTGCGCGGAGGCCGCGGCGGCGTGGAGGCGAAGGCGTATCTCGTCCGCGCGTGTGATGGCAACGACATCGCGGCATGCCGCGAACTGGGGCGCGTGTTTGCAAATGGCGTCTGGGACGTGCCCAAGGATCAGGGAAAGTCCGTTTCACTCTACGAGAGGGCTTGTACGGGCGGCGACATGAACGGCTGCTTCGACCTCGGTATCAGCTACTCGAATGGCAAGGGTGGGCTAGGAAAGGACTCGAATAGGGCCGTGGAGCTTTATGGGAAAGCCTGCGACGGCGGCAACATGCGCGGTTGCGATGCTCTCGGCCTCAGCTACCACGACGGAGGGGGCGGGCTGGACAAGAACCCAAAGCGCGCCGTGGAACTGTTCCAGAAAGCCTGCGACGGCGGCGACATGCTTGGCTGCGACACCCTTGGCATGATGTACGAGAACGGCGAGGGCGGGCTGGGCAAGGACTTGAAGCGCGTCGTGGAACTGGCCCAGAGAGCCTGCGACGGCGGCGACATGCTTGGCTGCGACAGCCTTGGCATGATGTACGAGAACGGCGAGGGCGGGCTGGGCAAGGACTCGAAGCGCGCCGTGGAACTGTTCCAGAGAGCCTGCGACGGCGGCAACATGGGCGGCTGCAATGGCCTCGGCCTCAGCTACCGCGACGGCGAGGGCGGGCTGGGCAAGGACTCGAAGCGCGCCGTGAAACTGTTTCAGAAAGCCTGCGACGGCGGCAACATGGGCGGCTGCTTCAACCTCGGTTCGAGCTACGAAAAGGGCGAGGGCGGGCTAGGAAAGGACTCGAAGCGCGCTGTGGACCTCTATCAGAAGGCCTGCGACCGCGGCGACGTGGACGGGTGCACGAGCCTCGGCACTAGCTACGCGAATGGCGAGGGTGGGCTGGGCAAGGACTTGAAGCGCGCCGTGGAACTGTTCCAAAAGGCTTGCGACGGCGGCGACATGGACGGGTGCTCGAACCTCGGCATCAGCTACGAGAACGGCGAGGGCGGGCTGGGCAAGGACTCGAAGCGCGCCGTGGGCCTCTATCAGAAGGCTTGCGATGGAAGCGACGCGAGGGGTTGCCTCAACCTCGGTTCGAGCTACGAAAAGGGCAAGGGCGGGCTGGGCAAGGACTCGAAGCGCGCCGTGGACCTCTATCAGAAGGCCTGCGACGGAGGCGACATGCTTGGTTGCAACTACCTCGGCGTCATGTACGAAAAGGGCAAGGGCGGGCTCGTCAAGGACAGGATGCGCGCTCGCGAACTGTGCTCGAATGCTTGCCGGGGTGGTGATGAACTCGGCTGCCAGAATCTGCGTCGTATGAACCGACGCGATTGAATGTCATTGAACGAGGCTTTCGATCGCGTGTTCGTCGTCGAAAAGCGCTTCGGCCGGGATGTTCATCCGCAGGGCACGGCCCAATCCTCTTTGCCACCAGTTTGCCACGACCCCTACTTTTCGGCGGTTTCAGCCGGAAAGGCACGGTCCGAAACGGGTTGCTCCCACCGGAGAGAACCGTCGAAGATCAATCAGAAAACGAGCGCAAGGTCGCGTGCGCACAAGGGGTTCGATGGGGGGTATTTCCGGTCCGAGAACCCCATCCATTGTCGCGCTGTCGCACGTTCGCGCATGCCCGGACGGCCCAGCGGAGGGGGCCTTGGCCGCCTGACGCCCGCGGATGCGGCTTGTGCGTGTGCCTTTGCCTCCACATTGGAGGGCTATAGGCAACGGACTCTCCGAAGGTGCATCTCACAGACGCCTGCGCGACTTGCGCCACGCGACTGCGGATCGTCGGCTAGCTAGCCGCGCGATTGAGCAGCCCGTTCACGTCGTTGCGCAGGACCTCGGCGCGGATGGGCTTGTCCACAAGCAGGTCGGCTTTGAGCCACGACTGCTGCAAAGCCGAATCCGCCGCAAAAGACAGGCCGGTCGCGGCCTTGACCGCGGTGACCATCATCACCGGAGTATTCGGGTACAGCTTCTTGATGCGATGGCAGAGCACGAACCCGGAATCCTTGTCCTCCATCATGAGGTCCAGAATGGCCAGGTCGGGCTTGAACGACAGGAGCATTTCTTCGGCTTCATTCTGCGTTCCCGCGCTGTGCACCTCGTGACCGTCCTGCTTCAGGATCATGGTCACCTGATCCACAATGTCCGGATCGTCGTCCACCACCAGTATCTTCTTTACGTTCGCCATAGTTGTTTCCTTCCAGCCTTCGCGTGGACGCGAATCAGACCAACACGTCTCGCTTGTGATAGTGCGTGTGCAGCAGCTTGTGGCTCATTTCGCCCAGCGGGGCGCCCAGGAACTCTTTGTACAGGCGGGCCACGTCTTCGTTCTTGTGGCTGACCCGCAAGGTTTCATCGCGGTCGATTTGATAGAGCGCCTGCATGCGCGCCTTGATGGCATTCTGATCGCCATTGAGCGGTTGCCCGCCGCCAGCGATGCAGCCACCGGGGCAGGTCATGACTTCGATGAAATGGATGTCCTTGCGTCCGGCCCGTATCGATTCCAGCAAGCGCGCCGCGTTCTTGAGGCTGCTGGCCACGGCCACGCCAACCTCGAGATCGCCGATCTTGATCTTGGCCTCTTTGATGCCCTCCAGGCCGCGCATTTCCTGAACCTTCAGCTCTTTCAATTCCTTGCCGGTGATCAAGAAATACGCGCTGCGGATGGCCGCCTCCATCACGCCGCCGGTGGCGCCGAAAATCTTGCCGGCGGTGGAGCGCATGCCGAACGGTGTGTCGGCGTGATCCGGCTCGACTTCCATCATGTCGATGCCGAACATGCGAATGAGCTGGGCCGCCTCGCGCGTGGTCAGCACGTAGTCCACGTCCGGGACGTAGTCGCGACCCATCTCCTCGCGCGCGCACTCGAACTTCTTCGCGGTGCACGGCATGATCGACACGCTGACGATCTTGGACGGGTCGAGGCCCTCGCGCTTGGCGAAGAACGACTTGATCACAGCGCCCATCATCTGCTGCGGGCTCTTGCAGGTGGACAGATTGGGAATGAAGTCCGGGTAGAATTGCTCGACGTACTTGATCCATCCCGGCGAGCAGCTCGTCATCATGGGCAGGGTGCCGCCGGTCTGGATGCGCTTCACCAGCTCCGACCCTTCTTCCATGATGGTCAGGTCGGCGGTGAACGAGGTGTCGAACACGCGCTTGAAGCCCAGCTTGCGCAGAGCCCCGACCATGTGACCGTCAGCGTCCTTGCCCGGCTTGAGGCCGAATTCCTCGGCGATGGTCACCGAAACCGCGGGCGCATGTTGCACCACCACGAACTTGCTCGGGTCGGACAGCGCCGCGACCACTTCACTCAAGTAGCTGTGCTCGGTCAGGGCTGCCGTCGGGCAGGCCAGGATGCACTGACCGCAGTTGATACACGACGAAACATTGAGGCCGGTCTCGAACGCCGTGCCCACCACCGCCTTGGGACCACGGTGGATGAAGTCGATGGCGGAAACGCCCTGAATCTCCTCGCACACACGCACGCAGCGGCCGCACAGCACGCACTTGTCCGGGTCGCGCACGATGGAGGGCGACGACACGTCCATGTCGCGGTTGTTCTTCTTGCCGATGTAGTGGCGCTGGCGGATACCGAATTCCGCGGCCAGCGACTGCAAATCGCAACGCTGGTTGCGCGTGCAGTACAAACAATCATCGGGGTGATTGGAGAGCAGCAATTCCACAATCGTCTTCCGAGCCGCCAGCACCTTGGGCGAGCGGGTCTTGATCTTCATGTCCTTGGCGACCGGGAAGGAACAGGACGGCACCAGGCCAGGCGCGCCCTCCACTTCCACGATGCACAAACGGCAAGCACCGCTGGGGGGCAGGCCTTCCATGTAGCACAAGGTCGGAATGTGGACGCCTTCGCGCTGGCATACCGAAAGAATGGTCTCGCCCCCGTTGGTCTCGATGGGCTTGCTATCAATTTCAATCGTAAACATCGTGTATTCCTCGCGATGACTCAGGTTCAGTGCAAGGGCCGGGTGAAATCGAGATCACAGCGCAAGCAGCGCCGCGCCTCACACTGGGCCGCCTCTTCCGAGATGCACAGCTCGACCTCGGCAAAATTCCCGCGACGATTCTCGACCGGCAGGTGGGGCTGCTGCACCCGCGCTGCCATACCGTCGCCTTCTTCTTCCTCGCCCGCCACTTGTACCGGCTCGACGTAGAAGGACGGCAACTTCACCTTGGGCAGCCGCTTGAGCAGCTTGCCGCTGACGAAGTTCTGCAGCATGGCCGCCGCGCTCTTGCCCGCGGCGATCGCCTTGATCACCGTGCTCGGTCCCGAGGTCACGTCGCCCCCGGCGAACACGCCGGGACGACTGGTGGTGAATGATTCGGGGTTGACGGTCACGGTTCCCCAGCGCGTGGTCTTCAAATCCTTGAGCCCCACGCCTTCAGGCTGCTCGCTGATGGCCACGATGAGCGTGTCCAGATCCACCACATGTTCCGATCCCGGAATCGGCACTGGTTGCTGGCGACCTGAATCGTCGAGTGGGCCCAGCTCGTTGTTGATGAACTTCACCCCGCCGAGCTTGCCGTCCTTGACCACGACCCCGATGGGAGCCACCAGCGGCTTGAGCACGATGCCCTCGGCCAAGGCAGCCTCGATCTCCTCGCCGTAAGCCGGCATTTCGGCCCTCGTGCGGCGGTAGAACACGGTCACGCTGGTCACGCCCTTCTGCCGGAAGGCGACGCGGGCGGCGTCGATGGCGGAATTGCCGCCGCCGACGATTCCCACCCGACCCTTGGCCAGGTGCTTGCCTTCCAGGTTGTAGGCCTTGAGGAACTTGATGCTGGGGAGCACGCCCTCGGCATCGTCGCCGGTCAGGCCCAGCCGCTTGCTCTCGTGCGCGCCGGTGGCCACGTACACCGCCTTGTAGCCGTCCTTGTCCATCAAAGAATCGATGGTGAAATCCTTGCCCAAGGTCTGATTGAGCTTGAGTTCGACGTTGGCGTTCAACAGAGAATCGATCTCCTTCTGCAAGGTATCGCGTGGCAAGCGGTACTCGGGAATGGCCGAGACCAACATGCCGCCGGCCTTGGATTCGCGCTCGAATACCGTGACCCGGTTGCCCAGCGCGCCCAGGTAGTGGGCCGCGGTCAGCCCCGACGGGCCTGCACCGATGATTGCGATCTTGGGCGCATTCGCTCCCGCGGGCTTGACCACTTGCTTGTACGTGTCAGGAGACACGCGATCCACGATGAAGCGCTTGAGGGTGCGCACCGCAATCGGCTCGCCGCCGGTAGCGCCCGCGCGGCACATCAGCTCGCAGGGGTGGTCGCACACGCGCGCGCAGGCCGAGGGGAACGGATTGGCACTGCGGATGACCCGATAGGCTTCGGTGTATTCGCCGCGTGCGATGTGCGCGACGTAGCGCCAGGCTTCCGTGCCCACCGGGCAGGTGTTCTGGCAAGGCGCGCCCACCAATTCCTTGCACGCGCCCGCGGGACAGTTGCGCTCGAAGACATGCGCTTCGTATTCCTCGCGGAACCAGCGCAGGGTCGACAGCACCGGGTTGGGCGCGGTCTGGCCCAGGCCGCACAGGCTGGTGATCTTGATGGTCTCGGCCAGCTCGGCCAGACGCATGATGCCCTGGAAACGAACCAGCGCATCGATATTCTCTTCCTTACGCCGCGGTCGCGTGATGGCGTCCAGGATCTCGAGCATGCGGCGCGTGCCCTCGCGACAGGGGATGCACTTGCCGCAGCTTTCAGTCTGGATGAACTCCATGAAGAACTTGGCGAAGTCCACCATGCAGGTGGTTTCGTCGAGTACCACCAAGCCCCCGGAGCCCATGATGGCGCCGGCGCTCTTGAGGGTCTCGTAGTCGATGGGAGTGTCGAGCAACTGCGGAGGAATGCAGCCGCCCGAGGGGCCGCCGATCTGCACGGCCTTGAACTTCTTGCCCGCAGGCGGCCCGCTGCCGCAGTCGAAGATCACCGTGCGCAGCGAAGTCCCCATGGCCACTTCGACCAGACCGGCGCGCTGGACCTTGCCGCTGACGGCGAAGATCTTGGTGCCCTTGCTGGTGGCCGTGCCGACCGCGGCGTAGCCCTCGGCGCCCTTGCGCATGACCACCGGGATGTTGGCCAAGGTTTCCACGTTGTTGATGACCGTTGGCTTGGCGAACAGGCCGCTTTGCGCCGGGTAGGGAGGCCGCGGTCGCGGCATGCCGCGCCGGCCTTCGATGCTGTGCATGAGTGCGGTTTCTTCGCCGCATACAAAGGCGCCGGCGCCCATCTTGATGTGGAACTGCAGGTTGAACCCGCTGCCCATGATGTGGTCGCCGATGAGGCCGTAGGCCGTGGCGCGCGCGATGGCTTCGCGCAGACGCTGCACCGCCAACGGATATTCGGCGCGAATGTACACGTAGGCATCCTTGGCGCCGATGGCGTAGGCGCCGATCATCATGCCTTCCAGCATCTTGTGCGGATCGCTCTCGATCAACGCGCGATCCATGAAAGCGCCCGGGTCGCCTTCGTCGGCGTTGCAGATGAGGTACTTCTGGTCGCTCGACTGGCCGAGCGCCATCTTCCACTTGCGCCCGGTGAGGAAGCCGCCGCCACCGCGGCCGCGTAGTCCGCTCTTCTCGACGATGTCACACACCGCCTCGCGGGTCTTGCTGCGAATGGTTTCCAGGAAGGTCTTGTATCCGCCGCGCGCGATGTACTCCTCGATGCTGCCGGGATCGACGATGCCCGAGAATTCCAGCACCCAGCGCAATTGTGGCTTGAAGAAGGAATGCTCGTCCATGTAAGGCAGGTCAGCCCACGCCTCGGCCGGGCCGGCGCGGAATTGACCAACCAGATTCTCGGTTGGAACCTTGCCGGCGAACACGCCGTCGAGGATGCCAGCAACATTGTCGGGCGAAACCTGCATGAACGACAGGCGCTTCTTGCCTGGCAGCTGCACGTCCATGATGGGCTCGAACGCGCACATACCGATGCAGCCGACCTCGACGATCTCCACGTCCTTGTGGTTGGCTTCCAGGTACTGGCGAAGGGCATTGCCGACCTTGGCCGCACCCGCGCCCATGCCACAGGTTCCTGTGCCAAGGTAGATGACAGGCTTGCTGACCACGTCGCGACGAAGCTTGGCCAGAACGGCTTCCTGCTCGGCGTTCTTGGCCACGCTGCCGGATTGCAGGTACTCGAGGACGAAAGGATCGGGCGTGGTCGAAACGTCGAGAGCAGCGAACAGGGACTTCGGCATAGTGGTCATGACTGCACGGCCTCCTTGCGACAGCCGTCGAGGAGCTTGCGCGCTCGGGTCGGCGTCATGCGGGCGAAGAACTCGCCGTTCACACACATCACCGGGGACAATCCGCAAGCCCCCAAACAGGCGACGACTTCCAGGCTGAACACGCGATCCCGGCTGGTCTGGCCCGGCAGGATCTTCAGCTCTTTCTTCACGGTATCGAGCAAGGACAGCGAGCCCTTCACGTGACAGGCCGTACCCCGGCACACCTGCACGTGGAACTTGCCGGCGGGATGAAATCGGAACTGGTTGTAGAAGGTCGCAACGCCGAACACCTTGCTGGCGGGCAGCCTGAGGTGCTGGCCGATCGCGATGACCGACTCCTTCGACACGTACCCCTGCGCGTCCTGAACTTCCTGCAAGATCGTGATCAGAGAGTCGCGGCGGGCGTTCTGATATTTCTTAAGGATGGGCTGAATGTCCTGTGTGACTGTTGTCATTTGACCAGATCCTTCTTGTTACCTGGCTCACGCTGTGAAAACTTTCACGATGAGGGTACCATTCTTGAGCGCTTTTCGTCAAGAGAACTTTTCGTAAATCAACGCACAGATTCACGTGCCTGAGCGACATCGACAGAAAGACCACATCTCTCCAGGCGGAAACTTGGATCTGGCTGAAATCACTGGCAATTATTCGCCATGCCCGACGCGCCGTCTGTCTTTGCTGCGCTGAAAACGGTGGGAATCCCCGCGCTGGCCGAAGCCGATGGTTTCTCCCAGGCTGGCGATGCGCCCTTCGAGACACCCTCGGCACTGCGTGGCCGATTCGTCTAGGCACGGCTTGCCGTCGTAGAGCTGGTAGGCGGTCCGGTATCTGGGGTCGGTCAGATTGGGCATGATGACGTTCGCCCCGGCGGCAAGTCCCTGTTCCCGGCCGTTCGGCGCCAGGGCCTGCAGCGCGGTCGCGGCGGCGATGTTCACGTCCTGCAGGTACAGACGCGTGACGGCGATCATCCGCAAGGCCAGCGCCAGCTGTGCGTGCCGCTTCCAAGCGAAGTTGCGGATCGAGCCGCCCATGGGTGTGTCGACGTGCGGGATGAACGGCCCCATGCCGATCATCACGACCTTCTCTTGCTCGAAAAACAGGATGTCGCGGGCGAGCTGCTCGACCGTCTGACCGGGCAGGCCGATCATCACGCCCGAGCCGAGCTGGTAGCCGATGCTGTCGAGCAGGCGCAGACAATCGCGGCGGCGTTCCCAGCTGTGATCCGTTGGGTGAAGCTGCCGGTAGAAGTCCGGGTCGCTGGTTTCGATACGCAACAGGTAGCGTTCGGCGCCCGCCTCGAACCAAGTGCGGTACGTCGCTTCCGACTGCTCGCCCACGGACAAGGTGATCGCGAGTTGATCCTGCGAGAGAGCGCGGATCTTGGTCACCAGTTCCGTGATCAGATCCACGAAAGCCGGATCGCTGCGCTCGCCGGATTGCAGGACCACAGACCCGTATCCCTGCTCCCAGGCCCAACGCGCGCCGCTGAGAACCTCGTCGACTGGAACTGTGTAGCGCTCGACGTTGTGATTGCTGCGGCGGATCCCACAATACAGGCAATCCTTGCTGCAAATATTCGACAGCTCGAAGAGGCCGCGAAAATACACGACCGGGCCGACCTCGCGCACCTTGACCGCGTAGGCTGCAGACAGCACGGACGCCTGGGCCGCTGGCGCGTCGGCGCTAAGCAAGACGGCCAGGTCGTCGGGGTCGGGCCTATCCTTGTCCAGTATGGTGTCGAGTTTGTTCATGACGAAGAAGCACGTCCTGCGCCGCCGGGAAAGGAGCCAGCGCGCGCGCGAAAATTCCCAGGCTGTAGGCGATGCACAATCCGTAGTTGGTAAAAGGCACGCCCGCCGCGCGGGCGCGCAAAATGCGACTCAGAACTTCACGCCGGTTGAGTGTGCACGAGCCGCAATGGACAATCAGGCGATAAGGCGACAGATCCGCCGGAAAGTCGTGTCCCTGCACCGTTTGAAAGTCGAGTCGACCGCCCACGTACTGCGTGAGCCAACGCGGAATCTTCACCCGGCCGATGTCCTCTCCAATGGGGTGATGCGCGCAGGCTTCGGCAATGAGCACGCGATCGCCAGGGTGAAGTTGCTCGATGGCCAGCGCGCCCTCGACCTGAGCGACCAGATCGCCCTTCAGTCGGGCGAAAAGAATGGAGAAACTTGTCAGCGGCACGGTGGCCGGTGTATCAGCGGCCACTTTCAAGAAGGCTTGTGAATCGGTGATGACCAGTCTGGGCGGCGTGCGCAGACGGTCGAGGGCGGCGCGCAGCTCGCGCTCTTTCACCACCAAGGCGAACGCGTCGTGATCCAGCAGATCGCGCAGCACCTGCACCTGCGGCAGGATCAGGCGGCCCTTGGGCGCTTCCTTGTCGATGGGAACCACCAGCACGGCCAGCTCGCCCGGGCCCACCAGATCGGCCGCGATGGCGCGACTGTCGAGATGGTCGGGTGGGGCTTGACCAAGCAGCGCTTGCCGCAGATCCAGAAGGCCCGCGCCCGTGACCGCGCTGGTCTCGACGGTGCAGAGTCCTTGCTCACGCAAGGCCGCGAGCTGGGCTGCGGAGACCGGCGCCACGTCCGACTTGTTGAACGCCACCACCAGCGGCACGTGGCGCGATTGCATCTCGCGCACCAGGGCTTCTTCGAAAGAGCCCCATTCGCCCGCAGCCACGACCAGGCCGAGGTCGGTGCGATCGAAAACTTCTGTCGTGCGCTTCACCCGCAATTCGCCCAGCGCGCCTTCATCGTCGATGCCGGCGGTGTCGATGAAGAGAACCGGGCCCAGCGGGAGAAGCTCCATGGGCTTTTCCACCGGGTCGGTCGTGGTCCCCGCGACGTCGGACACCAGCGAGACATGCTGGCGCACCATCGCGTTGAGCAGACTCGACTTGCCCACGTTGCGCCGGCCAAAAATCCCGACGTGCAACCGCATGCCCTTGGGCGTGGAAAGCTTCACATCAGACATAGCGGCCCCAACCTCTCACGACCATAGGTGCTAAACGCCATTCTCCCGAGATTCGACGGCCACGGCAATCCGGAGTTTCACCACAGAGTGCACAGAGGCCGCAGAGGTCGGAGGGAAAGGGTTCCGGATCCGGTCCGAACCCTTCCTTTCCATCCAATCCGTCTCTGTGCTCTCTGTGCCCTCTGTGGTGAAACTCCGGGGCGGACTCGCGAAACACATTGTGGCAAGCATCAATGACCCTCATCGCTTCCCTTCCCGCTCCGGCGAGCCCAGGCGGCACACGGCCTCGGGCGTGGTCAACTCGTCGAACTCCTGCTTGCTCAAGATGCCGTCCGCCAAGACGACATCGCGGATGGAACAGCGACGCTCGCTCGCCTTGTGTGCGATGTTGGACGCAGCTTCGTATCCCACGCGCGCCACCAGGGCCGTGACCACGGCTGTCGACGCCTGCACATGCGCGCGACAACGATCTTCGTCGGCGGTCATTCCTTCGACGCAGAAGCGGCGAAGAATCCCGGCGGCCCGCGCGAGCAAATCCAAGCTGTCGAGCAAACAGTGAGCGACGAGAGGCAGGAACGGGTTCAGTTCCAGACTGCCGGCGGCGCATGCCTGCGCGAGGGCAGCGTCGTGGGCCATGACCAGCAAGGCCGCCTGGCTGACAGCCTCGGGGATGACCGGATTCACCTTGCCCGGCATGATAGACGAGCCGGCTTGGCGCGCGGGCAGCTTGATCTCGCCCAGTCCCGCCTCGGGGCCAGACGAAAGCAGCCGTAAGTCGGACGAGATCTTCAACAAGTTCACCGCGCAGGCCTTGAGTATCCCGGAGACCTCGGCGAACACGTCGGCGTTCTGCGTGGCCTCGACCAGGTTTTCCGCGCGCGCCACGCTCAGCCCAGTCAACTGCGAGAGCGCGTCCACTACCTGAAAAATGAAGGCGCGCGGAGCGCCCAAGCCGGTGCCGATGGCCGTGCCCCCGAGATTCACCACGCGCAGCCGCTCGCCGCACTTGTAGATGCGCCATCGGTCGCGCGTCAGCGCCTCGGCGTAGGCGCCCATCTCGCGGCCCAAGGTGATAAGGACCGCGTCCTGCATTTCGGTGCGGCCGACTTTCACGATGTGGGCGAACGCCTTTTCTTTTTGCTGAAAAGCCTCCTGGAGCGCTACGACTTCCTTTTCCAGCGCAGCCAGCAGCCATAGGCCCGCCACCCGCATCGCCGTGGGAAACGTGTCGTTGGTCGACTGGTGCAAGTTGATGTCGTCGAGCGGCGACACCCGCTGATAGTTTCCCAGCGGCTCACCCAGGATCTGCAGCGCGCGATTGGCCAGCACCTCGTTGACGTTCATGTTGGTGCTGGTGCCGGCGCCACCCTGCAAGGCATCGGCGACGACATGTTCGTCGAGTTGCCCGCTGGCCATTTCGGCGCACGCGCGAACGATGGCCTCGCCCTTGGTCGGATCCGCGGCCCAAGCCCCCAGTCGCTGATTGGTCAGCGCGCAGGCGCCCTTCACCGCGCCAAAAGCGCGCACCAGGGCCCCGTGCACGGGCCGCCCGGCCAAAGGGAAATTCTCCAGCGCCCGCAACGTGTGCACACCCCACAGCGCTCCCGCGGGAACTTCGCGCTCCCCCAGCAGGTCTCGCTCGCGGCGTGCTTCGCTCATGGTGGGGCCAAGATGACTGAGCGTAAACTCACCGGAGATCCGGATGGCATGCTCAGCCCTCTCCCTCCGGGAGAGGGCTGGGGTGAGGGCACTGTATCGGTCGTGAACCCATGCCGCGGACTTGTGGCAAGACACCTGCGTCGCTTCAGCGTCTGGCCCAAAGCAAGCATCACCCTCACCCCCGGCCCCTCTCCCCGCGGGAGAGGGGAGAACAAAGTGCTTGTCCTTGAATCATGACCGGTCATTTAGCGAGGTTCACCTCATACGAGGACGTCGCGCTTGCCGCCCTTCACCTGGCGCACCAGAGCCTCGGAGATCTCCTTCTGGCGCGCGTCCATGTTGGCCAAGGTGCTGCCCACCAGGGCTTCACCCACCTTGCGCGTTTCCGGGCCGGCGTAGTCCTCCAGGTATTCCGTGAAGGTCGACAGCGCGTTGGGATCGCAGTGCAGCTTGATCGCGCCGGGTTTGGCCAGATCCATGAAGTCGTGGCCGGTGCGTCCCAGACGGTAGCAGCCGGTACAGAACGACGGAACGTAGCCCATCGAGGCGACGTCGCGCACCACCTCGTCGAGATCGCGGTGGTCGCCGAGCTGGAACTGACTCGATTCCCCCGGATTGGCCTCGGCCTCGGCATAGCCGCCCGGATTGGTGCGGCTGCCGGCGGAAATCTGCGACACGCCCAACGCGAAGGTTTCGCGCCGGATGTTGGGCGTCTCGCGCGTGGACATGATGATGCCGGTGTAGGGCACTGCCAGACGCAGAATTGCGACGATCTTGCGAAAGTCGATGTCAGACACCGCGTGTGGCGGAGTCGTCGCAATGTCGCATCCGATGGCCGGCTCCAGGCGCGGAACGCTGATGGTGTGGGGACCGACACCGAAGCGCGCCTCCAGGTGTCGAATGTGTTGCATGAGCGCCAGAATCTCGAAGCGCCAGTCGGCCAGGCCGAACAAGATGCCGATGCCCACGTCGTCGATCCCGGCTTCCATGGCGCGGTCCATGGCCGAGACGCGCCAGTCGTAGTCCTTCTTCTTGCCCGCCAGGTGCACGCCCTGGTAGGTCGCGTGGTGGTAGGTTTCCTGGAACAGCTGGTAAGTGCCGATGCCCGCGCCCTTGAGCGCGCGGAATTCGTCGACAGTCAGGGGCGCGACGTTGGCATTCACGCGGCGGATTTCGCCCTTGCCCCGTTTCACACTGTAGATGGTCGCAATCGAGTCGAGCACGTACTGGAAGCCCTGGTGCGGATACGACTCGCCGGCCACCAGCAGGACGCGCTTGTGGCCCTGGTCGACCAGGATCTCGACTTCGCGGCGAATCTCGTCCTGTGACAGCGCCCGTCGCTTGACCCCTTTGTTGCGCGCGCGAAAGGCGCAATAGGTGCAATCGTTGGCGCACAGATTGGACACGTAGAGCGGCGCAAACAGCACCAGCCGTGGCCCGTAGATTTGATCCTTCACCGCGCGCGCGGTCTGGAAGATTTCGCCCAGCAACTCCGGATCGCTGACCGCGGCCAGGGTGGCCACGTCTTCCATCTCCAGCCCAGCCAGCCCGCGGGCCTTGGCCAATACCGCGCGCACCTGTTGCGCATCCTTGCTGGCCGGTGCGGCCAATACGCGAACGATTTCTCTTTCGTCTATGAATCCCTGGGTGTCATGCATTTGTGCTCCCACTACGCCACGCCATCTTCCGGCGCGACCGGCGGCAGGTGCACCGTGAAGGTCGTGCCGACGTCAGGCTGGCTCGCCACCGTCACGTCGCCCCCATAAAGGGTGGCCAGCTTGCGCAAGATCGACAGCCCTAACCCGCTGCCCATGATGTTGCGGGTCTTGGCGTTCTTGATGCGCACGAATTCACCGAAGAGCTTGGCGGTTTCTTCCTTGCTCATGCCGATGCCGGTGTCTTTCACCGCCACGGTCACGCCCGTGGGCCCTTCCGACACGGTCACGTCGACCCGGCCTCCGTCGCGGTTGTACTTCACCGCATTGGAGACCAGATTGTTGAGCATGATCTCGATCTCGCCCCGGTCCGCCCGCAACACCACCGGGCCGGGGGCCTGCAACTCCATCGTGATGGCTCGCTCCTGCGCCGCGGGCAGTGCGGTCTCGATCGCCGCGCGCGCCACCTCGACCACGTCAACGGCGGAGAACTCGCGCGCCTTCTGACCCGACTCGATGCGCGTCAGATCGAGGAGATCGACAATGAGCTTCCGCATGCCGTCCAGGCGCACCAGGCTGCGGTCCACCGCGCGCGCCGCCGTCTCCGGATCCGTCGCCGCGCCTTCCTGCAAGAGCCGCAGGTAGCCCTCCACGGCCACCAGAGGCGCCTTGAGTTCGTGCACCAGCACCGACAAGAACTGGAAGCGGACCTGGCGCTTCTCTTGCGCCAGCTTGCGGGCCTGCCAGCGCAGGATGTGGTGCCGGGCCGCCTTGCGAACCGCGTCGCGCAGCTCCTCCGGGGTGAACGGCTTGGCCAGGAAATCGAAAGCCCCGCGCTTGGTGGCGCTGACCGCCACGTCCAGCGAAGCGTACGCCGTGATCATGATCACCAGCGCGTCGTCGCGTCTTTGGTTGAGCCGATCCAGCACGTCGAGGCCGGACATCCCGGGAAGCTTGTGGTCGAGCAAGAGAATGTCGAACTTGCGCGTCTCCATCGCCTCCAGCCCCTCCTCGCCGCTCTCCGCATGCGCCACGTCCAGACACACGTGTCCGTCGGTCTCGGGCAACGCCACCCGAAATCCGTCGAGCACGCGCGACGCCCCGGCCCGCATCCCGGCTTCATCGTCTATGACCAACACGTGCAAGGTGTCCATGGGGCCCGCCTCCAGGTTATCGGCAACTACGTCTCGTTTCAGTGCTGCGTGCATGGGCAGGGGACACTCCGTACTTCTTCCCCAAGGGAATGCGTCCGAACCGCGTGGGGAGCCCGCCGGCCCTTCGGGACGGACAGCCCACCCTGCCCGCCCTGCGCGCTTCGCGCGCACCCTCGCCGGCGGCGCACCATCGTGGGAGGGCATGGGAACCCTTTCAGGGTTCCCATGTCACAGCAGACGCAGGTTCTTGTTTGAGTTGGTACCATGATGGTCATCGAGCGTCCTCGCGTCCGTCACCTTCCGGCGCCAGGAAGCTCATGGATTCTTCGCGCTGCTCGAAGCGCGGCAGGGTCACGGTGAAGGTCGTGCCCGTGGGGCCGGCCGACAGGTCGGCGTTCGACTTGAGCCTGATGTTACCCCGATGCATCTTGACGATGCCGTAGCTCACCGCCAGGCCCAGCCCGGTGCCGCGGCCCATCTGCTTGGTGGTGAAGAACGGCTCGAACACGCGCTTGATGTTCTCCTTGGGGATTCCCACCCCGGTGTCTTCAACTGCGAACAGAACCTGTTCGTCGCTGACGGCACTGCGCACGGTGAGCCGACCACCCGCGGGCATGGCCGCTACGGCGTTGGTAAACAGATTGGTGAGGACTTGCCGGATCTGATCCGCATCCAGGTCTGCCGAGGCCGTGGGATCCTGGTGTTCGACGACGATCTCGATACCGGCGGGCGCCTGCACGCCGCGCAGGGAACGGTCGACCAGGTCAGCGACCTTGGTCGGCAACAGGACGACCTTGTTCTGGCGGGCGAAGTTAAGCAATCCCGAGACGATCTTCTTGCAGCGGTCGGCTTGCTCGACGACCATCGCCAGGTCTTTCGCCTGGGGTGAATCCTTGTCGCACGATTCCAGCAGGACGTGAGCGTAGAGCAGCACCACGCCCAGGGGATTGTTCACCTCATGCGCGATGCCGGCCGCCAGTTGACCCATGCTAGCCAGTTTCTCTGCCTGAACCAGGGCCTGCTGCGTGTTGGCCAGTTTCGTGTTGGAAAAATCCAGTTTCTGTACCGTCTTCTTCAGCCGCTCGATGGTGTAGGGCAAGCACATCTCGTCTTCGGCCAGCCCGCGAAAAATCGCCACCGCGTGCGCACGACAGGTGTCGTAGCCACAGGCCCCGCAATTCAGCTCGTCGTCGGGTCCGTACTTTCCCATCTCGATCATGATGGTGCGAATCTCGTCGGCAGACGGGGTGGGCATGCTCTGGCTGGCAGTCTGGAAGCTGCGGCCCATGGGCAGGTCACGCAACTGATCCATCTCTATCGACCACGCCGCGCGATCGAAACCGGCGCGCTGGCGTTGCACGTGACGGCTTATCTGGGCGCGCCGGGCAAACGGCGGCAGATCGACGCTCATCCCTGCGCCCATCACGCAGCCTCCGCGGCAGCAGAGCAGTTCGAGCAAGTGGACATTGAGCTGGCCGGCGGAGAACTCCTGCAAAGCCTCGGGGAAGGCCGAGCGCCCATCGGCCGACACTACCTCGCTGGAGGTCAGATCCTCGTCGATGCCCGCGGTTTGCAGGCTTCCGCGCGGTAGGGGAAACACACCGCCCAGGCCCGCGCGGGGCGGGTCGAACTCGGACGAGACCACGTCGCCCGGGCCGATCCCCGCGGTGTCCAGCATGTCCCGCAGTTCGCGAAAGGTCAGGACCGCGTCGATGCGGTCCGGGCCCGACAGGGTGGCTGCCTCGCCCTTCTTCGCGATGCAGGGCCCGACGAACACGATCTTCGTGTCGGCGCCGTAGCGAGCGCGCAAGGCCCGCGCCGTGGCCAGCATGGGCGACGCGATGGGGGCCAGGTGAGGCATCAGGTCCGGGTGATAGCGCTCGACGAAGTTGACGATGGCCGGGCAGGCAGTGGCGATGAAGCTTTCGCCCGGACGCTGGGCCAGGAGTTCGCGATAGGCGCGGGCAACCAGGTCGGCGCCGAACGCCACCTCGCAGACCAGCGAAAATCCCAGTTTTCGCAGCGAGCCCACCATCTGCCCGGTTTCGCGGTCGCCGATCTCCGCGGGAAAGCTCGGCGCCACACACGCCGCCACCTGCGCACCGCTGCGCAACAGCCCCTGCACCGCCTCGACCGAACTGAGCACGCGCTTGGCTCCCTGGCTGCACACCAGCACGCAGGAGCCGCAACCGATGCAGCGCGAGGGGATGACCTCGGCCTGCCCTCCTGCTATGCGGATGGCCTTGGCCGGACATTCACGCACGCAGGTGTAGCAGACGCGACAACGCTCGCGAATCGTGCTGACCAGAGAAAGGTCGGTCGGCTTCATGGCGATCCTGGGGCCTTGGTCGCGGCTGGCCGGCGCGCGAAGAACGCCACCTTTTCCAGCGTGACGCCGATGTCGATGTGCTCGGCGTACACGTCCGGGGGCAGGCGCAGGCGAACGTCGGCGAAATTGAGCAGACTGCGCACCCCCGCTTCGACCAGAGTGTCGGCCACGCTCTGCGCGGCCGCGGCCGGCACCGCAATCATGGCGACGTTGATTCCCCTTTCGCGCATGACCGTCCCGGCCTCGCTGATGTGATACGACGGGCAACCATTGATCATGCGATCGACCTTGGCCGGATCGATGTCGAAGGCGGCGACAATCTGGAGCAAAGGCCGGCGGCCCAGGAAGTACGCAAACAGGGCGCGGCCGAGGTTGCCCACACCCACCAGCGCCACCGCCTGCGTGGTCGGCGGATCCAGGAACGCACCGATGCGTTCCTCCAGAACCACGACTTCGTATCCGCGGGTGGGGCTTCCTTCGTAGCGTACGTTCATGAGGTCGCGCCGCAGTTGTTCGGGCGTCACGTCGGCCAGCACCGCCAGCTGGTGCGAGAACACATAGCGCGTGCCTGAGAAAGCCAGGTCGCGCAGGATGCGCCGATAGAGAATCAGTCGAACCACGACCAGTTCGGAGACCGTCTTCCTGCCCAGCTTCCGCCGTGGTTGCGTCCCTTTTATCGTCATGGTTGTGAATTCTAGAACGCTGTTATGTGTTTCACAGCTAGGTATCAATTTTATGGGCGTGGGGGCCCACCAAGTCAAGAACAATCCCACCCGATGGCTTGCGGATCTTTGACCCACAAGGTGCGGAAGTTCCCCCTCTTTGCATGAGGATAACCATGACTACCACGCGACACTCTTGCCTCCAAGACCGTCGCTATGACCTATCACGCCAACGGGACCGATCAAACGCATACCAACCTCCCGGGCGCAGAGAAAACCGCTGGTCTTGGTGCCAAGCCATCAAGGACCAGAACATCGGGCTTGCCCAGTACCTGCGGCAATAGACCGAGCGATCGACGACTGGCATAGCTCTTCTGATGCTGGCTGGCTTGGACACGCGACGAGCCGATGGCGTGCCTGACGAACGACGACTTGCGACAACCGATTCCCCTCCCATTACACTCGCTTGTTGGAAGGAAGAGAAATACCCTGACCCGTAGGGCGGCGCCGCCGCCACTTTCCTTCCAACAAGTTGAGGATGCTCATGTCTACCAGGCGGCCTTTCCTGCTCTCGTTGTTTGCTCTTGTCGGTCTGATGGCCTGCTCGGGAAATGGCTCCCCCGGGGGAGGAGGGGGAACGCAGCCCGGGTCAGGAGGGACGCCACCGAACTCAGGCGGCTCGCCCAGCGGAGGAAGCACGACTGCTGCCGGGGGATCGCCGGCCACGGGCGGCATGCCGACAACCGGTGGCATGCCCGCAAGCGGCGGGGTATCAACCACGGGCGGATTCACCGCCACGGGCGGGACATCCGAATCCGGTGGAACCACCTCGGCCGGGGGTGCCACCGGCGGGAGAGGCGGCACGTCCGCCTCGACGGGCGGATCAGCCTCAGGAGGCAGGAGCGGGTCCGGAGGAGTCACAACCTCCGGCGGATCGAGCGGCGGAACCACGGGCCCGACCGGGGGAACCCCCGCGCCAGGCGAGATCCCGGCCGGGTATCCCGCACCCACCGCGGACAACTACGCCAAGTGCCAGAAGGTGGCGATAGGCACCAATGATGCGTGCGGCGGCCAGCCCAACGGAAATATCTGCATCGAATGCCTCTTCGGTGGTACCGACTACAACACCTCTGAGACCACTCCCACGGCAGCCGCGACGAGCGCGGCGGGAAATTATGTCGTGACCGTGCAACTGGGCGGCGCTGCGGCCGGTGACACATATATCAGTGCGGAATCGACCCGAGGCATGTTGAAGTCCGTAGCCACCACCGCTGGCCAGTCGCTGGAGTACGCGTTCGTGGTCAATGTGCGAGCCATGGAGGGGCAGCCAAAGCATGCCGGCGGGCCGGGCGGATACCCAGGACTGGATTTGTTCTTCTCCGGCAAGAATCCGCAGGTTACCGCCATCGGATACGCCCTGGCCACGACGGCGACCAAGCCGATCGTGGTCTATGTCGCCGGCGACTCCACGACTTGCGACCAGACCGGTGGCGCCTTCGGGGGCTGGGCGCAAATGCTACCTGAGTACTTCGGTCCTCCGGTTGGGATTGCCAACTATGCCAACAGCGGCGCCGCATCCGGCGACTTTGGCTTCTGGGGCGACATCTCGTCGCGCTGGACCGCAGAAGACTGGATCATCATCCAGTTTGGACACAACGATAAGACGGACTCGGACGCGACGGTCGAGGCGAACCTAACGCCCCATGTGACAGCTGCAATCGCCGCAGGCGTCCACCCGATTATGGTGTCTCCTCCCGCTCGCCTCCAGGGTATTCCGGTACCCGATCAGTCCAGCCTTCATGCTGCCGCGCTCAAGGCGATCGCAACGGCCAACAACGTGCCCTTCATCGATCTCACCGCCCTCTCGACTGCCTTCTACAACGCTTCTGGTATGACCAAGGCCCAAGCACTGACCGCGTACCACGCGATGGGGAGCGACGCAACGCACTCCAACTTGCCGGGCGCAGAGATGCTCGCTGGTCTTGTGGTCAAAGCCATGAAGGATCAGAACATCGGTCTCGCCAAGTACTTGAGGCAGTAGACCGCTCCATCGAGTGGTAACTATCCACGACTGGAGCTGCGACGCGCTACGCAGGCCATGTCTGTCGTCGCAAACGAGGGATTGCGACGACCGTTCCCCCTCTCCGGGCGCTCTTCTGCTAGAAGAAGGAAATATCCTGAGCCGAAGGGTTGGATGATCGCCACTTCCCTAGTAACAATTTGAGGAGAATCATGTTCACCACGCGACGTTTCTCACCACTCCCATTGTTCGCGCTTGTCGGTCTGATGGCCTGCTCGGGAAATAGCACGCCCGGAGGGGGAGGAGGAACGCCATCGAACACAGGGGGCAACCCGACCGCTACCGGTGGATCGATCGCCACCGGCGGCCTGCCGCTGACAGGCGGCGCGCCCCTAACTGGCGGAACATCAGCCACTGGGGGCAACCCCGCAACTGGCGGCACACCGGCCACGGGTGGTAGCCCCGTCACCGGCGGAACATCATCGGCCACGGGTGGCAGACCAGCAAGCGGCGGGACGCTGGCCTCGGGTGGAACCACCAGGACGGGCGGCACATCAGCCACGGGCGGGACGTCAGCCACGGGCGGTACGTCGGCCACGGGCGGCGTAGCGGCCGACGGCGGCACTGCTACGGGCGGATCCACCGCCACGGGCGGGACATCCGAATCCGGTGGAACCACCTCGGCCGGGGGTGCCACCGGCGGGAGGGGCGGCACGTCCACCTCGACGGGCGGATCAGCCTCGGGAGGCAGGAGCGGGTCCGGAGGAGTCACAACCTCCGGCGGATCGAGCGGCGGAACCACGGGCCCGACCGGGGGAACCCCTGCGCCAGGCGAGATCCCGGCCGGGTATCCCGCGCCCACTGCGGACAACTACGCCAAGTGCACGAAGGTCGCAGTGGGAGGCGCTAACAATGCGTGTGCCGGCCAGCCCTCGGGGAATGTCTGCATCGAATGCCTCTTCGGCGGCAGCGACTACAACACCTCTGAAACCACTCCCACGGCAACCGCAACAAGCGAGGCCGGGAACTATGTCGTGACCGTTACTCTCGGCGGTGCTGCCGCTGGCGATACATATGTGAGTGCGGAATCGAGCCGAGGCCTCTTGCAGTCCGTGACCACCACGGCGGGCCAGTCTCTGACATATGCATTCGTGGTTAACGTGCGGGCGATGGAAGGGCAACCGCAACACGCAGGCGGGCCGGGCGGATTCCCCGGACTGGACTTGTTCTTCTCCGGCAAGAATCCCGAGGTTTCTGCCATCGGATACGCCCTGGCCGGAACGGCGACCAAGCCCATCATGGTCTACATCGCCAGCGACTCCACCACCTGCGACCAGACCGGTGGTGCTTTCGGCGGTTGGGGCCAGATGCTGCCCGAGTACTTCGCGCCTCCGGTTGGAATTGCCAACTACGCCAACAGCGGGGCGAGCTCCTCTAGCTTCTACGGCTCCTCCAACTTCTGGGGCGCCATCAAGTCGAAGTGGACCGCCGGCGACTGGGCGATCATCCAGTTTGGTCACAACGACAAAGGAGTGGCGGACAGCACGGTCCAGGCGAACCTCACGAAGTACGTGAACGACGCAAAGGCCGCGGGCGTCAGCGCGATTCTTGTTTCTCCTCCCGCACGCGCCAGCTCTGTGCCGGTGGGCGATCAATCCAGTCTTCACGCAGCGGCGGCTCAGGCAGCCGCAACGGCTGGGGGCGTGCCCTTCATCGACCTGACAGCGCTGTCGTCCGATTGGTACGACAACGTTTGCAAGACCAAGACCGTGGCGATGACCTACCACGCGAACGGGAGCGACGCGACGCACACCAACCTTCCGGGCGGAGAGCAGCTCGCCGGTCTTGTTGTCAAGGCCATGAAGGACCAGAACATCGGTCTGGCGAAGTACTTGAGGTAGTAGACCGCTACTCCTCCCCCTCACGCGGCCGCGTATGGAGACCTTCGTTTCATCTACGCGGCTCCGCCATGTGCGCGTCGCCGTCGGAGACCCAAGGCGGAAGCCGGGCGGGCGAATCTCAAGTATGTAAACTGTGACCTTCTCAGCAAACGTGCGGCAACTCGTATCGACAGAAAGGGCACCTCTTGATGATCACCCGTGGCATGCGATTCTTGACCCTGGCATTGATAGCAGCACCACTCTGCTTCTTGGGCTGTAGCAGCAACAACGCGGGCAGCAGTGCTACAGGTGGCACGAGCAGCAAGAGCGGTGGCGCGGTCGCCAGCGGTGGAACGATCGCCAGCGGCGGTTCGTCCAGTTCCGGTGGTTCGTCCAGCACCGGTGGCACGACGGCGAGCGGCGGTTCGTCCAGCACCGGTGGCACGACGGCGAGCGGCGGTTCGTCCAGCTCCGGTGGCACGACGGCGAGCGGTGGTTCGTCCAGCTCCGGTGGCTCGTCCAGCGCCGGCGGAACAACCCGAAACGGCGGAACGACCAGTACCGGCGGTTCGTCCAGCACCGGCGGAACGACCAGTAGCGGCGGTTCGTCCAGCGCTGGCGGAACGACGGCGAGCGGCGGTTCGTCCACCTCCGGTGGCTCGTCCAGTTCCGGCGGTTCAACTAGAAACGGCGGAGCGACCGGAACCGGTGGTTCGGGTGGCCGAGGCGGAACGACCGGAACCGGCGGCTCAACCAGAAACGGCGGAGCGACCGGGACCGGCGGTTCGGGCGGCCGAGGCGGAACGACCGGGACCGGTGGCTCTGCTACCGGAGGCAGCACGGGCGGAAGTACGAGTTGCACCCTGAATAGCACCGATGTCACGGCCGCCACGTATCCCGGCGGCCTCACCCTGACCAAGGCCTGTAGCCCGTACGTGGTTGACGAGATTCACGTTCGTGACGGCGGCGTGCTCACCATCGAGGCGGGCGCCACGCTAAAATTCAGTCCCAACACTGCGATCTACGTGGGAGAGAGCGGCACGGGCAAGCTCCTGGCCAAGGGAACAGCGCAGAGCCCGATTACGCTCACCACGCAATCCGGCTCGCCCAACGATGAAGGCTGGTATGGGCTCGAATTCTGGCCAGGCACGGCGAGCGGATCGCAAGTCACCTACACCACGATAGAGTACGCGGGAGGCAACTTCGACGCAGCCATCGTCGGCGAAATCGGCATGCCCAAGAATGCGGTGACTCTGGATCACGTGGCGATCAACAAACTCATCGACAGCAGTTCTGCTGGCATCCAGGTTGCCGACTCCACGTCGAGTTTCGTGGTCACCAACTGCACCC
>Ga0265330_10000495_pt1 | contig 26302 bp, 17 predicted proteins | sample 41919metaG_FD_202083 | JGI IMG/M metagenome (GOLD analysis project Ga0265330, IMG submission 202083) | Rhizosphere microbial communities from Carex aquatilis grown in University of Washington, Seatle, WA, United States - 4-19-19 metaG | ecosystem: Host-associated > Plants > Roots > Rhizosphere...
GGACCGCTGCTTGCCGGCTTCGGCCACGGAGCGCAGCGTCGCCGCCTGGTCGGCCACCACCAGGCGCAGCATTCCGTTCAGCTCGCCGTTGTGCGGATGAATTCCCTGGCGGCGGAGGGTCTCAAAATCCTCAAAGATGCGCTGCACGCGCGAAACGCTCGCTTCAGCCCCTTCCACATGCACGGCGTCGGAGCGCAAATCGATGCGCACGCCAAGCGAGTCTTCCATCAGTCTGAGGTTTTCATCGCGGGTCCCGAACAGGGGCTCAAGATTCGGCGTAATCTCAAGGGCGATCTTCAAGGTCTTCTATGTCCTCCAGGACGGTGAGTTAAGTTTTTCCGGCAGCGGCCCTTTGGGGTAGCAGCCGGAGTGTTGGCAGATAAGTTATTGGAGGTTGGCGCGGCGTGCACGAGCATCGGCCGTTTGGGCGGCCAAATGCGCAGGCACGCATCCCGGCAGGGCGCGGCGATCCACGCTTCAGAGTAAACGGCAAATTTTGTAGGGAGCCAGACGACGCGAGGCAAACGCAGGTCCAGCTTCCTGGCTGCCATGCGCATCCGCGGGTTGGAGTCGCGTACCAAATCCGGTATTGCGAGAGTAGCGCCAGTCGCGCAGCGCGTCAACCATCGCACCATTACTTTTGATGCATTGGTTCCCTTGGAAGATACCTTTGCAGTCGCCATGGTGTAGTGCCGGTCTCCAGACCGGCTGTAGTGCGGGACTCCACCGGGGCCCCCAACGACAGGTCTCCGTCGTTGGGGTGGAAGGCCCGCACGCTGAGGCCCCCGCGGCGTCATCCGGTACACTTCTCTCAATCTCCGGACGCCCCAGAGAACCTGGCTGGGGAAACCCGCCCCGAGGAACCCACCCGAGGAACCACATTGCAGTCCGCGCTCTATATCGTTGTTCTCGTTTCCATCGCCGCCGCGCTGCTGGCCGTGGCCGTTTTCCGCACCCTCCGCGTCAAGAGCAAGGCCGACTACCTGGTCGCAGGCCGCTCGCGAGATTGAAAGAGACTCAAAAGTCGGATTTCGGCACGCTCAAACTCAGGAGCCGCCTTGAGCTTTTCCAAACGCTTCCACGAAATTCGTACAGGGTTTGAGCGGCCGTTCTGGGTTGCCAACATCAGTGAGCTCTTCGAGCGGCTGTCCTACTACGCGGCGTTTGCCTCGCTGCCCCGATATCTACACGAGAGCCTTAACTTCGGCGTCCAGCAGGCCAGCAGTTTGGCGGGATTGTTTGGTGGCTTGGTGTGGTTTCTGGCTGCGTTCGGTGGAGCTCTCGCAGATCGGATGGGCTTTCGTCGGGCGCTGTCGCTGGCTTACCTGATTTTGGCCGCTTCATACTTCCTTCTGGGCTCCATTGGATCGCCGTGGCTCGCCCCTGTTCGCAATGCCATGCCTCTGGTTGTGCTGGTGACGCTGATCCTGATGCTTCCGGCCTTCGGCATCGCTCTCGTGAAACCTTGCGTCGTTGGTACTACTGCCCGCGCTTCCAAGGAAAATGTGCGCTCCATTGGCTACTCCATTTACTACACGGTTGTGAACATTGGCGGGGCTTTGGGGCCTTTTTTGGCCGGATGGGTACACCAGCACCTCAGCGTTGAGAAGGTCTTTGGCATGGCGGCATTGAGTGTCTTTGTCATGTTCTTCGCCGTGCAGCTCCTATTTAAGGAGCCCCGCCGCAAGGGCGAGGCGCGAACCGAAAGCCTCGGCCAGGTTGCCAGGAATTTCCTAAGCGTCACGTCGAATTGGCGCTTCATGCTGTTTCTGATCATCTTCTCGGGTTATTACATCGCATTCTGGCAGGAATTCATCATCCTCCCCCTCTATATCCATGGATATGTGAACCCGAATAGCAATACTGAGATGCTGCTTATGTGGGACTCACTCACGGTTATCGCGCTCCAGATGGCTGTAAGTATCCTCACGCAAAAAATGCCTTCGTTTCGCGGCATCACGCTGGGTACTCTGATCTCAGGCTTGGCCTGGATCCTGCTCATTCTGCATCCCAGCGTCGCCCTGGCGGTGGTAACTTTGATCGTGGTAGCGATAGGCGAAATCACGCAGCAGCCACGCTACTACGAATACATCTCGCATCTCGCACCTTCAGGGCAGCAGGGAACATATATGGGCTTTGCCTTTCTGCCCATTGGAATTGGATCGCTCGTCGGCGGATGGTTTGGTGGGTTCCTCATTCATCACTTCGGTGAAGTTCTCCATCAACCTGGGCTCATCTGGTGGCCGGTAACTGGAGTGGGCGTGGCGACGGCCGGGCTGCTCTGGGTTTATGACCGCTTTGTGCGGCGGGACTCGGAGGGATCAAACTAAACTGCAGAAGTTTCGGCTGCACAGGAGCTTCGGGGAACGCTAATCCCGCGCTCCTCGCCGACCGCGACGCCATTTTTCCTGCGCTGTTTACCGCCGTCGCCGCGCTGGTGGTTGTCAGCTTGTTCACGCCGAAGCCCTCAGCCGCGCAGCTGGCGAAGTTTGCGGAGTGAGGTAGCCTAGCTTATCTATTTATCGACCATGCCCAGATCGCCTCCGGATGACAGCATTACTCGGTGTCGAGCGTCGGGAATTTGGCAAGGATGGGGGAGTGAGAAGGGTCAAACCCCGTTTACCCGCCTGAAAAAACTTGCTCCATCCTTCCGCACCCGCCTTACACTGTCCGTGTCATTTCCTTACCCGTATGCCGGTGGCGCAACTCACCCTCGAGATTCGCATCGAGCACGCCCAGTCGCTCAAGGACAGGCGTCAGGTCGTTCGCTCGATGAAAGACCAGTTGCGCCAGGGCTTCAACGTCTCGGTAGCCGAGCTCGACGAAGCCGTTGTTTGGCAGTCTGCCACGCTCGCTGTCGCCGCCATCTCCCGCTCGCGCGATTACCTACAGGGCCTGATGGAAGAAGTGGAGCGTGCCGCACGCCGCATGACCACCGAACTCGGCGCCGATCTTGCCGATTCCTTCTGGGAGTACATCGAGAGCTAGCGCCCAATCTCGTTCAATCAATGACTTGTCATCCTGAGCGGAGTCCGCCGTGGCGGACGAAGCCGAAGGATCTGCAGTTGTTCTTCGTATTCTCGCCCCACCACAAAAGAATGGGTGCCCCAGGTCCGGGGTCCCCACGGACAGGTCTTCGTCCGTGGGGTGGAGATCCCTCGCATTTGGGGACCTGGGATCGCACGAATCCAAATCAACGGGTCTTGTATCAGGGCATGACTTCAGTCATGCCGCAGGCTTCGTAGATGGTCAGGGCTTTAGCCCCTGAGGGAAGGCTTCTCGAAACTGGCCCACTACCAAACGCAGCGACGCCACCGTGCTACGCTGGGTCTTGCCCCCGGAGAGATCCTTTGCAGTCTGAGCGCTTCGTCATTGCCGTTTTCGAGTTTGTCCTTCTGCTTTTCTCTCTCAGTTTTCATGAGTGCGCGCACGCGTGGATGGCCTCGCGCCTCGGTGATCAGACGGCGCGGCAGCAAGGGCGCATCACCCTCAATCCATTGGCCCACATCGATCCCGTCGGGACGCTGCTCTTTCCTGCCATGGTGATCTTCGGGCCGCTCATCGGCTTCAGTATTCCTTTCATGCTGGTCGGATGGGCCAAGCCCACGCCGGTTATCACCCGCAACTTTAAGAAAATCGTCCGCGACGACAACCTCACCACGCTGGCCGGGCCCATTTCGAACCTGATTCTGGTGCTGCTGGCTCTGGCAGGTCTTACCATCATGGCCTTTACCATTCCCAGCGGCGGGGCCATGGTGCAGTTGGCGTTCGCTGTCGCATTGAACATTGCCCCGGCCGGCGGGGCGCAACCCGTCGCACTCCTTCTTTCGCTCGCCATCCTGATCAACCTTTCGCTGTTCTTCTTCAACCTGCTGCCCATTCCGCCGCTCGACGGCAGCCGCGTGGTGCGCAATCTGCTGCCCTATAACGCGGTGCAGCAATACGACCGTATCGGCGGCTGGATCAGCTACCTGCTCATGATCTTTGTCGGTGGCTTCATTCTGCGTCTTCTCCTCACGCCCGCATTGGTCCTCGTCTTTTCCTTCCTTTTGCGTCTCTGATTCGGCCCGCCCGTTGCCCGCCCTCCCGCTACAATGGAATGAGGCGCTTTAACTCTTTTTTTAGCGTGCGCGGCCGTCTTTTTCAGGCCGCCGCAAGGAATCAGACCGCCCATGTCCGAACCCGTCCGTTCTTCGTCCCGCCCGCGCGTCCTCAGCGGTATGCGTCCCACGGGAAAGCTTCATTTGGGCAACTACATGGGCGCACTGGCCAACTGGGTCAAGCTTCAGGACAAATACGATTGCTACTTCTTCATCGCTGACTGGCACGCCCTCACCACCGACTACGCCGATTCGAGCCAGATCACGCCCAACACCGTCGAAGTCATGCTCGACTATCTGGCCGCCGGCCTCGATCCCGAGCGCAGCGTGCTCTTTCTCCAGAGCCGTGTGAAGCAGCACAGTGAGCTCTTCCTCGACCTTGCAATGATCTCGCCGCTCGGATGGCTTGAGCGCGTGCCGAGCTACAAGGAGATGCAGGAGAATCTCGCGAGCAAGGACCTGACGACGTACGGATTTCTCGGCTATCCAGTGTTGATGTCCGCTGACATCTTGCTTTACCAGCCGGACTTCGTTCCCGTGGGCCAGGATCAGCAGGCACATGTCGAATTAACTCGCGAGCTCGCTCGCCGCTTCAATCAGTTTTACAAGTTGGGAGACCGCGAGGTTCTTCCCGAACCCAAAGTCCTGCTCACGCCCTCGCCCAAGCTGCCGGGCACTGACGGCCGCAAGATGTCGAAGAGCTACGGCAACACGATTCTCTTGAGCGACCCTGAGCCTGTTGTCCGCCAGAAGCTCAAGACCATGGTCACCGATCCTGCTCGCGTCCGCCGCGCCGATCCTGGCGATCCAGACAAGTGTCCGGTCGGCGATCTGCACAAAGTTTTCTCGACACCGGAGACAATGGCGAAGGTGTACGAGGGCTGCCGCTCGGCGGGAATCGGATGCATCGAATGTAAGGGCTGGGCTGCCGACTCTCTGGTGAAGATCCTTGAGCCGATCCAGCAGCGCCGCGCTGCCACAAGTGAAAAACAGGCCATCGAGATTCTCAAGACTGGCTCGCTTCGCGCCGAGGCCCGCGCCGAACAGACCATGATTGAGGTGCGCGAAGCCATGCAAATGACATTGACGACGGTTCGGCGCGCGTGAGACAAACGCGGAAAAGCGCCGCGATGAATTGAAGAGAACGAACCACGGGAACTAAAGGGTTTGTCGGGTCAGGAAAGTGCAAGTGGAGAAAGAGAAACTCCCGTGGTGGCGTCGGGCGCTCGATTTTGCGTTGGGCGGGATCCGCTCCGGATTCGGGCTCTTCCGCCGCAACGGAAAGGTTGAAACTGGCTCGCAGCCAGCCGCCGAAGCCACAGTCGCCGAACCGGAGAACGAAGGAATAGAGCTCAGCACAGAGAGCAGTCTCAAGCCTGAGAACAACTTTGAGCCTTGGAACGAAACAGTCGAACCCAGCTCAGAAAACACCCCCGAGGTCATTGAGGTCGAGTCGAACGCCGAGAAATCCACTGTTCCGGAAAACTTCCCAGAGACCAGAAGCAGCCTTGAGCGCGAGAATGGAGAGAGTGGGGTTGAGGCCAACGCCGAGAAGCCCTTGGAGGTCGAAAGCAGCCCCGAACCGGAGAAGAGCCTTGAGCCGGACATTGGCCCGAAGCTGGAGAATATTAGGAGTCGCGAGGTCGAATCGATCGCGATAGCCGGTGCCGCCGACGAGGACACCGAAGCTGAAGTTGCGTTGATTCCGCCCGTGGAACCGCCAGAGCACGACCCGCCGGATTTGGCGCTGGCACAAGAAGAAATTGCATTGACGAATCCTTCCCCACAATCCGACGAAAGCGAAACTCGGCCGGCGGTCAAAGAGCCCCCCGAGGCCACTCCTGCGCCGCCGGCGGAGGACCCCCACGAGCCGGTTCCGCCCGCGAAAGAGCCTCCGGAGCGTGAGCCTGATCCGCCAGCCAAAGAACCGCCTGCGCCCCTACCGGCTTCCGAGCCTGGCTCCACGCAGGAAGCTGCGCCTGCTTTGCCCTTTGACCCGCCGATGGCTCCTGAGCCGCCAACCCTCGAACCGCCCACGCCAGAGAAGACCACTGCCGAGAAAGTTGCCGCGGCGCTCAAAGCTCGCGGCGTAGATGCAGAACAGTCCCCCTTTTCTGTCTTCGTCGGCCAGGTTTACGACGGCCCGCTCGACCTCCTGCTCGACCTGATTCGCAAGCAGGACATCGACATCTACGACATCCCTATCGCCAAAATCACCGCGCAGTTCCTGGCGTACGTTGACCATCTGCGCGCCAGCGACATGGATGTGGCCGGCGACTTTATCTACACCGCTGCGCTGCTCATTCACATCAAGAGCAAGATGCTGCTGCCGCGCGCGCCGGTCGGGCCGGAAGAGTCGACCGAGGATCCGCGCCGCGAGCTCGTCGACCGCCTGCTCGAGCACGAGCGCTTCAAGAACGCCGCGCAGATGCTGCACGACAAGCAGATGCTCGAAGCCGCCACGTGGTCCAATCCTGGCGTGCGCGAGTTCCGCGAGGATGCCGGCGCGGAGCCCGAAATTGCAGCCGACACAACCGATCTCGTCCGCATCTTTCGCGACATTCTGGAACGCGCCCGCAATCGCCCCATCCTCAATGTTGAGGAGGACTCGGTCACCGTCGGCCAAATGATCCAGTTCCTCACCCGCCGCCTCACCATGGAAGACAAGCCCGTGGCCCTGCGCCGCCTCCTCAGTCACACGCACTCTGAGCGCGCGCTCATCGCCATGTTCCTCGGTCTGCTTGAGCTGGTGCGCCTCCAGGCCATTCTTCTCCGCCAGGACCGCCAGTTCAGCGAGATCTTCGTCAAGAAGAACACCGGCTTCGACGCCGTGGTAAACGAAGGGCTGGCCAGCGCGCACGATGATTGGCGCTGATCTCGCCGCCGGATTGTAAACTTACTCTGATGAATTCGACTTCCCGAAAGCTGCATTCGATGGCGCTCGGTACGGCTCTTACTGCGCTCGTGTTCTTCTCCGGCGGCGCCTCTCTCAGCGCGCAACAAGCGCCCCAGCTCTCGCCGGATGCAGAACTGGCGCTCGTTCCTTTGCCCGAGCCCCCAGTGAATGCCCTGCCACTGCCCGAAGACCGCGGCGCTGCCGATCTGGAGCAGACGATCAAGCGCCTCGGCACCACGGCCAGCGTGCTTTTTATCGTTGCGCATCCTGACGATGAAGATGGCGCGCTGATGACCTACCTTTCGCGCGGCCTCGGCGCGCGTGTCACGGTGCTCACGCTCACGCGAGGTGAGGGCGGCCAGAACGCGCTGGGCGCCGAGAGTTACGATGCCCTGGGGCTCATCCGTACCAATGAGCTGCTGAAAGCCGATCAGTACTATGGCGCGAGGCAACTTTGGGGCACTGAGGCCGATTTTGGATTTTCGAAGACGCAGGAAGAGGCTTTCTCAAAATGGGGACACGATCGCGTGCTTTATGACGCGGTGCTGGCCGTGCGAATGGTGCGGCCGCAGGTCATCCTCTCCACCTTCGTCGGCGGCGTGAGCGATGGGCACGGTCACCACCAGGTCTCCGGCGAAATCGCGCAGGAAGCGTTCAAGGCCGCGGCCGATCCTAATGTCTTTCCCGAGCAATTGAAAAATGGCTTAGAGCCCTGGCAGCCGCAGGCAGTTTACTCTCGCACGCCGTTTGCGCCCATCACCAACGGCCAGATGCTCGACTACGCCACCGGTAAGTGGGCGCCTGCGCGTTTCCACAATTACATTGCCGGCGAGTGGGTTGAAGGCGTATTGCCGGCCGATGTAACGCTGCCCGTGGGCAAGTGGGACGCAGAGCTTGGCCGCACCTATCAGCAGATCGCGCGCCAAGGATGGGGCGAGCAGAAATCGCAAGATGGCGGCGCCGATCCAGCGCTCATGGCCCCGGATTCTTCGAGCTACCACTTGTGGGCTGTTGCGCCGCCTGCTGCGGCGGAAGGCTCCAAGAAAGTCTCAAGCCTCTTTCAGAATCCAAAAGTGGACATCGACACCAGCATTGCCGGCATTGCGCGGCTGGCTGGAAGCGCACCGCCCCAGTGGCTCACCGACGGCCTGGGCCAAATTCAGAGCGGCCTGAATACATTCACGGGCGATTACAAAAACCGGAATGGATTCGACGCCGCGCATAGTCTGGCGCCCATCTATCGCCGAACGCTCGACCTCTACGCGCTCGTAAAGTCCAGCGATCTGGACGCGAAGGCCAAAGCCGGCCTCGAGTTCGAGCTCGGCGAGAGGATCGAGCAATTCCAAACTGCGCTCAAGGATTTGCTCGGCCTCGACCTGGTTGCATTCACGACAAACGGCGGCGGCGGCCAAGGGCTCGGTTTTCGCGGCGATTCTGCCGACGAGACCGCTCGCAGCGTTTGGCCGGGTGAGGACTTCCGGGTTCGCGTGCATGTGGCGCAAGGCCTGGATGCGGCAGAGTTGAGCCGTGTATGGCTCGTGAGCAATGAAGGCACACCATGGAAGATCGACGACGCCGGCGGACCGATCGACGCAGAGCACGCCGCCGCGCCCGCGACCGACAGGACTTTTCATGGGAGCGTTCCGGCCGATGCCGCACCGACGGAACCCTACTTCACACGGCCCACCACCGAGCAGCCCGTCTACGACATCTCGAATGAAACCTGGCGCGAGCGCTCCTTCGCGCCCTATCCGTTATCTGCCTGGGCGGAGTTCAATTTTGACGGCGTTCCGATCCGCCTCGGAATGGTCGTGCAAACTCTGCGGCACGTCGCCGGTGTCGGCGGCGTCTATCAGCCACTCGTCGTCACGCCCGCCGTGGGCGTGCGCGTTGAGCCGGAGGCGCGCATTCTTCCGCTTGATGGCTCGCCGCTGCCGGTGCGTGTTAGCGTTCACGCCGAGCAGGCCGCCGACGGGATCGTCAATCTCGAGCTTCCCGAAGGCTGGCGCGCCGATCCAGCTCAGCGCGAATTCCATTTGAAAGCTGCAGGCGACATGGAGCCGCTTGTGTTTTCTATTACTCCTGCCGGCGACGTCGCCGCGCATGCCTATACGATCAAAGCCATCGCGCACGTCGGCGATCAGAGCTACTCGATTGGCTGGCAGAGCATCGGCTATACGGGCCTGCTTCCCTATAACCAGTACAAGCCCGCGGAACTGCGCACCCGTAAGATCGACGTGAAGGTCGCGCCGGGGCTCCGCGTGGGCTACGTGATGGGCACCGGCGATCATGTTCCCGAGGCCATCGAGGCGCTGGGCATCGCGCCGCATGTGCTCACTGATGACGAGCTTGCCACCGCCGACCTGTCGCAGTGGAACGTGCTGGTTGTCGGCATTCGCGCCTACTCCGCGCGGCCTGCGCTCGCCTCCGCGGAATCGCGCCTCGAGCATTTCGTTGAGGGTGGAGGGACGGTCGTTGTGCAGTATCAGGGCAACACCTTTCCCGCGCCGCTTCCGGTCACCATGGGCCGCTTTCCTGAGCGCGTCGTCGATGAGCAGGATTCGGTAAAACTCCTCGACCCCACCAATCCGCTCCTCACCAGGCCCAATCAAATCACATCCGCCGATTTTGACGGATGGTTCGAAGAGCGCGGCCACGGATTTCTCGAACACTGGGACCCCGGTTACACCGTGCTCACCGAGACCGCCGACCCCGGTCAGGATCCGCAACGCGGCGGCCTGCTCGTCGTGCATCGCGGCAAAGGCACTTATATCTACGTTGCGTTCGCGCTCTACCGGCAGTTCCCAGAGTTAGTGCCGGGAGCTTATCGCCTCCTGGCCAATTTGCTCAGCGCCTCTGGTTCCATCACCAACACAAACTAGCGGCGCAGCATCATCCGCGCACTTCGATTTGGTTTGCTGGCAGCAGCCGCATCAGTCTCGCTGCGCGCCCACTTAGCCCGCCACACCTAGCACACTGCCGCAATTTTCCAGCCAGAAATCCCGCAAGATCGCGGAAGAAAAGCGAAGCGTTTGTGAATAGAAATTGAATTTCTCTTCATCCTCTTGTCCGCCACACCATCGCTGCTTCGTCACTGTGAATTCTGTGTGAATTCGTCAAATCTTAATCTTGCTCTGCGAGGCTTGGATGCGTAACGACAGAAGGAGTTTTGCCGGCGCGAGACTTCCTTCTCTACCACTCCCCTAATTCTTCGTGCCGATGGGAATACCGCAGATTTTACCTTTCATCAATTCGCCCGGGATGCAGAAGTGGTCTGCCTCCGATATGCACATGGGCGCCGACACCTTCCAACACAATTCCATGAGGAAAAGAGAGGCCCAAATGAAACTGACAGTGAAAGCGGCTGCCATTGCATTTCTTGCAGCCGGTCTTGTTGTTTCTTACGCACAAACCAGCGGCTCAACGCCGCCGGCAAAGAAGCACGTCGCAAGGAAGCCCGCTGCGCCGGCCGGTCCCACAGTGCAGGAACAGATCGACCAGATGAAGCAGCAGTTTCAGGGCGAGATTGATGGTCTGAAGGCTGATCTGGCCACCAAGGACGAACAGCTGAAGCAGGCACAGCAAACTGCGGCAGATGCGCAGGCAGCAGCCGCCAAAGCGGAAGCCGATGCCACGGCGCAACAGCAGTCGGCTACTGATAATGCAGCCGCCGTTTCAACCCTGCAGAACACCGTCAGCGACCTCAAGACCAACGCGGTTTCGCTCGCCACCACGGTCTCCGACGAGACCACAAGCATCAAAAAGGCGATCAACAGTCCTGACGCCCTTCACTTCAAAGGAGTGACGCTCTCCTTCACGGGCAGCTTCCTGGCCGCAGAAACTGTGTGGCGTCAAGGCGCAACGGGCGGCGATATCAACACGCCGTTTACCGGCGTCCCACTGGCCAACTCCGATGCCGCGCAATTGAGCGAGTTCTTCGGTTCGGGCCGTCAGTCGCGCCTGGCCCTCAAAGCCATCGGCAAGTTACCGAGCTTCACGCTCACCGGCTATTACGAGATGGACTGGTTGAGCGCCGGCGTCACATCCAACAACAACGGGTCAAACAGCTACACGATGCGGCAGCGCCAGTTGTGGGCCGATGCCAAGACCAACAGCGGCTGGGATGTCTCCGGCGGACAGGGATGGTCGCTTGTCGCGGAAACCACCGCGGGCCTGACGCGCGGAACTGAAATTCTGCCGGCCAACATCGACGCTCAATATAATGCGGGCTTTGTCTGGTCCCGCCAGGAGAGCTTCCGCCTTTCGAAAGACTTCGGCAAGACCGCCTTCCTCGGCTTCTCGATTGAAAACGCGGAAATGCTAAACCCTGCCGGACAGAACACGCCGACGAATTATCTCTTCGGTTCCACCGGAACCGGCGGCGGACTGTATAACTCCACTGCCAACTACTCCTTCAACTACACCCCCGACTTCGTGTTCAAGTTCGCATTACAGCCCGGCTGGGGACACTGGGAAGTTTTCGGCATCGAGCGTAACTTCCGTGATCGCATCTATGCCTGCGCGACCGTAACGGCCACCTGCACGGTGCCGACCACGGCCACGCCCACAAACAGCACAGCAACCGGTGCCGGCATTGGTGCTAGCCTCCGCGGGTCGCTCGTCGGGGGGAGCAAGAACATCGTTGTCGTCGGCCTGAAAGGTCTGTGGGGCCAGGGCGTTGGCCGCTACGGCTCTTCCACCATTGCCGACGTCACACTGCGCCCGAATGCGGTCATCTCTCCCATCCACGGCTTCTCCGGGCTTGGCACTCTCGAGATCAATCCCAGCCCGAATTTCAACATTTACACCTACTACGGCGCCGACTATCTTGACCGCGACTATGTGCTCAGCGGGACAACCCAGGTTGGCTACGGCACGCGCAGCGTGAACATGTCGGGCTGCTTGACCGAGACGTTCACCGGAACCACCGGCGCCGGCGGTGCGGCACCGGTCGCCCCAGCCAATTGCGGTGCCAACACCAAGGACGTGCAGGAGTTCACGGCCGGCTACTGGTGGAACATCCATAACAGCCCGAAGGGCCGCCTGCGTCAGGGCTTCGAGTACAGCTTGTTCCGGCGCGATCTGTGGTCGGGTGCAGGTGGCACCGCGAACACGGGCAACGGCGCGCATGGCACCGACAACATGATCTTCACTTCGCTTCGCTACTATTTGCCGTAATCAGCCGGCTTTCAGCCAAAAACAAAAGGGGCAGTCCGCAATGGACTGCCCCTTCTATTTCGTTTCGAATTTGACTTTGTTCGTGATCCGCAGGCCGCTGTGAACTTACTCCGCGGCTGTGTCAACCTGCTTGGTCTGCGCAACGGTCCAGTCCGGCGCGCCCACTTTAAACCGCGCGAATCGCCGTACCGTGATGTTTTCGCCCAGCTTGCCGACCTTCTGCGCGATCAGCTCCTTCACGCTGATCGCCTGGTCCTTGATGAACGGCTGATCCAGCAGGCAAACCTCTTCGTAGAACTTCGCCATCTTTCCGTCAACGATCTTTTCAATCACCGGCGCCGGCTTGCCCGTTGCCGCCGCTTGCGCGCGATAGATCTCCTTCTCGCGCTCCAGATCCTCTGTTGTTACGTCTTCAGGCTTTACGTAGCGCGGATCGCTGGCTGCGATGTGCATGGCCACGTCCTTCAGCAGTTCCTGAAAGTCTTCGGTCCTGGCCACGAAATCGCTCTCGCAGTTCAGCTCCACCAGCACGGCAATCTTGCCTCCGGCATGGATATAGCTGCCCACCGCGCCTTCGTTGGTCACGCGCGACGACTTCTTCTGCGCTGAGGCCATGCCACGCTTGCGCAGCACCACAAACGCCTCTTCCATGTTGCCCTTGGTCTCCTGCAAAGCCTTCAGGCAGTCGCCCATTGGCGCGCCCGACTTCTCGCGCAGTTCCTTCACCTGTTTTGCGTCAATTTTCTCAGTCACTGTCGTCATCTCTCTTTTTCCCCGGCCGCACACGGCCTTATCGATAGTATTGCGTTTGAGATTTCACAATCGTGTTGCGCGCCGGAGAATTTCCGGCATAAGAAAAGCGTGGCGCTTTGCGAAGCGGCCACGCTCTTTTGAGTTCAGTGCGTGCTTCCTTGCCGAATCGCTACTTGGCGCTTTCCGCCGCCACTTCGTCCTCTTCCAGCAGCGCCGCCACAGCCGCAGGCGCCTTGCGAATTCCGCCGCCTAGCGCTGCTTCCAGGTCAACTTCCTCAACCGGCGCGCTCTCCGCTGCAATCGCCACACCCGCTTCGCCGCCTTCGCTCTCTACCGCGGCTGCCGCTTCCGGCGCCTCTTCCGTGAAGGCCTTGTCCGTCAGCATGTTCACGCCCTCGGCGGCCGAGTCTGCAATCTTCGACGTAAAGAGCCGAATCGCACGCAGCGCGTCGTCGTTGCCGGGAATCACGTAATCCACCACGGTCGGGTCGCAGTTCGTGTCCACGACCGCAACCACCGGGATGCCCAGCTTGCGCGCTTCTTTCACCGCGATCTGCTCGTTGTTCGAGTCCACGATGAACAGCGCGTCCGGCAGCCGCTTCATGCTCTTGATTCCGGCCAGGTTGGCTTGCAGATGCTTGCGCTCCCGTTCCAGCTTGATCACTTCTTTCTTGGTCAGCAGGTCGTAGCGGCCATCCGTGGCCATCTCATCCAGTTCCTGCAGGCGCTTCACACTCTTCTGCACCGTAACCCAGTTGGTCAGCAGGCCGCCCAGCCAGCGCTGGTTAATGTAGGGCATGCCCGCCCGCGTGGCTTCTTCTGCCACCGCATCCTGCGCCTGGCGCTTGGTGCCAACAAACAAAATCGTCTTGCCGCTGCCGCATAGCTCGGTTACAAACTTTGAAGCGTCCTTGAACAGCTTGAGCGTCTTCTGCAGGTCGATGATGTAAATTCCGTTGCGCTCACCAAAGATGTATTCCTTCATCTTTGGGTTCCAGCGCTTGGTCTGATGCCCGAAGTGAACACCCGCTTCGAGCAATTCCTTCATGGTGATAGTTGCCAATTGTCCTCCTTCGTGGACTGCATCCGGGCTCGTGATTCTGTGACCCGGATTTATCCCGCTCGCGCGGGAGATTTGTAAAACCAGTTCACAGTTCGTAGTTCACAGCCGCCAAACCATTTCAGCGGAAACTGCGAACTAAGAACTGCGAACGATGAACTGCAAGCGCTTTAGCGCTTGCTGAACTGGAACCGCTTTCTCGCACCCTTCTGGCCGTACTTCTTGCGTTCCTTCTGGCGCGCGTCGCGAGTCATCAATCCTTCCGCCTTGAGCAGCTTGCGCAGCTCAGGGTTGAACTCAACCAGGGCGCGGGCTATACCCATCTTCACTGCATCGGCCTGCGCGGAAACTCCGCCGCCCTTCACGGTCGTCACAACGTCGAAGCTCGCCCCAAGCTCGGCCACCACAAGCGTCCGCTTGGCGCTGACCCTCTGCTGCTCGGTGACAAAGTGCTCTTCGAACTTCTTGCCGTTGACCTTCCACTCGCCTGTGCCGGGACGCAGAAAAACTCGAGCGATTGCCGACTTGCGGCGCCCCGTCCCGTAATACTGAACCAGATCCTCTGCCATTCGTTTCCTCTTAGCTCTCAGCCCGCAGGCTTGTCAGTCCTAATCCCTTAATCCCTTAGTCCCTACGTTCCTAGTCCCTGCCTTACAGAACCACCGGCTTCTGCGCCGTGTGCGGATGCTGCTCGCCGCGATAGACCTTCAGCTTGGTGGCCATCTGGCGTCCCATCTTGCTCTTCGGCAGCATGCCCTTGATCGCCTCTTCCAGAACCTTCTCCGGCCGCCGCTTGATCAGCCGTGTAAACGACTCTTCGCGCAGCCCGCCCGGAAAGCCCGTGTAGCGCCGGTAAAGCTTCGTCTGGTCCTTCAAGCCCGTCAGCCGCACCTTCTCGGCATTGATCACGATCACGTGGTCACCCATGTCGATGTAGGGCACATATTGCGGATTCGTCTTGCCGCTCAAAATCATCGCAGCCTTGGTCGCTAGGCGTCCCAGCGTCTGCCCGCTCGCGTCCACTACATACCATTTGCGGCTGATATCCTTGCCGCTCGGAATAAATGTCGACATCTCTCTGCTTCCCTCGAAAGAATTTACCCTGCGCCTCAAAAGAACCGGGGTGCCCCATCCTAAACGCGCATTTTGCGTTTAGGGTGGGATCGTGCCAACCAGCGCAAACCGCATTCGCCCGCGCCAAACGCGCAGGCCCTGAAATCTACCCACTGCCAAACAAATCTGTTCGGGTGAGAAGCTGCGTGCGTTGGTCCTTATCGGAACCCTGGCTGCCCCGGACCACTTTCTCCCGGGTCCCGCAGCCGGTCGCCTGTTCCATTAAAGGCCCGCCAGAACCTGGCCGGAGCCTCCATCAGAAGCGGTCCGGGTGAGCACACCGAGACCCCAGGCGCAACACCGCGCAAGACCTCTAGAATACTCAAAAATCAGCCCCAAGTCAACGAAAGACCCGCCCCATGGTCAGCTTTCTATCTCGTTTGCACCCCGGGCAACTGGGCCACGGTTTGAAACCTTCCTCCACCCAAAGGCCGAGGACAAATTTCTTGCGCTCGCGTAATGTCGAGTCTCATTGGACGATTTTGGGATGAAAGCCCCGCTTCCCCAGGGGTTGAATCAGGCAACGCAACTCAGGAGGTTCACCATGTCTTTCTTCAACACCAAAGGTCTGCTCTTAGCCCTCGCCATTGTTTCAGTCGGCGCCCAATGGGCCGGCGCCCAGGGATGCGTGGCCGCGCACAGCAATCAGCGGTCTTTCGACGAACTGATTGTCGATGGCGGCGCCGAGGCTTCGCCCGGCGGCAGCAGCTGGATTCACAACCTTTCAGTCGATATCGGCTATCGCGTCTTCAACTCCAACAAGTACTTCCAGGGCAGCAAGGAAATACCGCGAGCAAGTGCGGTGGAGAACCACCAGAATATCTTCGACGTCGCCTTCCAGTACCAGTTGTCGCATCGGTGGAGCATCATCGGCGACATACCGGTGTTCAACGGCTCGCGCGATCAAATCTACCCTCCCTCAGGCATCTTCAGGGTCAGCGGAGTGGGCGACATTACCCTGGGCGTTGAGTCCTGGCTGTTCCGCCCGCCCACAGAGCATGGCGGGAATATCGCCATCAACGCGCAGGTCAAATTGCCCACTGGAAAAGACAATGCAACCAGCCCCGCGCTCCTCAAGGGCAAGACCGTGATCGCGACAGCCGATCCATCCCTCCAGCCCGGCGATGGCGAATGGGCCTTCAGCGTTGGCTCGGAGGCCTATCAGGCACTCTGGCATACGGCCACGGCCTATGCGCAGGGAAACTACCTGGCCAGCCCGGCCGACACAGATGGGGTGAACTCCTTCCGCTCGCAGCCAGGCCAAGGCGTAATTTCGTCGACCGACCAGTACCTTTACCGTGCCGGAATCGTGCAGAGGGTTCCAAAAGTGAGAGCGCTTAGAGGACTGGCATTCAGCGCGGGCATTCGCGGCGAGGGTGTACCGGTGCACGACCTCATCGGGGCGAGCGACGGCTTTCGGCGGCCCGGATTCATCTTCTCTTTCGACCCCGGCGTGATGTTCAACTTCAAGAGAGATACGATTTCGATCAACGGCCCGTGGGCCATCTATCGCGACCGCCCGCAAAGCTACCCCGAGGCGATGTTCAACACGCTCAACGGTGACGCTTTCTTCGCGGACTACACGATCATTGCCAGTCTCTCGCACCACTTTTAGGCGGGCCGGCCGGCGCATCTGCTTCTCGCTCCGTAGGAGCGGTCGAGAATAGCCCAGGGTGGAGTCCACGCAAGCGGACGTGAACCCTGGGAACTCGGAGTCCGCGCGTTCTCCGTCCCGGAGGGCCGTCCGAACGGCAGGCAGGTTTCTGGTGCGCCTCCAAGCGTATCCGCAATCTGCGGTATCCTGTTGAAGCGCGCCCGTAGCTCAGCTGGATAGAGCGAACGCCTCCGGAGCGTTAGGTCGGGAGTTCGAATCTCTCCGGGCGCACCAATCTCATATCACTAGTTCGGTTCACTCCTTCACTCGTTTCACCAGTTCGCCTGCCGCCTCGGTCCCTCGTGCCCTCGGTCTCCGACTTCTTGTCAAGAGCCACCTCGCCGCAAATTGCTCCAACCGTCTGAAAACACTCGCCAAATATTTTCGACCAAGTTTGCCGATTAATTCCCTCTGCCCGCGCATAATTACCGCATGAATCCAAATCCAGGCTTTCTTCGCGACGGGACAAACTCATGCACGCTGGCGTTCAAGTCGCCTGGGCGCGTGAAAACACGAGAAGACTCAGAAGGGCGGACGCGAAATCGTTTGCAATCAATATCGCGTCTGTAAATTGAACAACCCAGACAACTTGCCTCGAAGGATTCGGCCAAGCCTTTTGTCGCGAATATCTTGCGCAAAAGGGCTAACCGGGGGGAGGGGGAGGGGGAGGGTTACCGATATGCATACAGTCGCCCCCCCGCGCCTTATCAACTCAATAGGATCTTCCGCGCATCGCCCTCCGGATCGTTGACCATTCGAATCTGGTTGTCCCAGACCATCGTTTTGTTGGTGTCCGGATCGGTGGGCTCCCAGGCGATGCCCGGCTGGCCCGGATTCCCAGTTCTGGCAAAATTGGCCCAGGCCTCCGCCATCTTCTTCGCCAACACCTGCGCCTCCGGCGTATTGCCCGTGCCTTGCTCGCAGCGCTTGGTGTTGTCAAAGCAGAATTGCAGTTCGGCCGTGTGCCACGCGCCGGCAACACCGTCCAGCATCGGCGATTGCCATGTGAAGTAGTACGCGTAGGCTGGCGCGGCCTTTTGCTCATGCTTCAATTTGGCCATCTTCACAATGTTGTTGCGCATCGTCAAGCCATTCAAGCCAAACGCGCCGCTGCACATATAGCTGAGCGTGCGGATTGCCTTCTCGGGATGCAGTTTCTTGAGCGCAGCAACCAGAGCAGTTGCTTTGTCGTCGCCATAGGCTTTTACGAGGTCGGCATGCCACTGTTCTTCGGTTGGGTTATGAGACATCTGGTTGCCTTCTTCGCTCACCGAGCCGAGCAGCATGGGCACGTTCTTTGAGATATCCGGTGCAACATCGAAGAACGACCGTACATTGATAACCTTTCCGTCGACGCATGGCGACCAGCCCACGCGCGCCGGTCCAGAGAAGAATCCACCTCCCGGCCGGAATGGCGGATTGATCTTGGCGACCGCGGCATTTCCGGCGGCAATCAGCTTCGACCATTCCATCTTTTGGAGCGATGCAATGTCATTCGGCGCCAGGCCCAGATCCTTCATCAATTGCCGCGCCACTTCGCGCTGCTGCTCTTTCGTCGGAATGTTGCCGCCGCCCCCCGACTGCACAGACGCGCGATGGATCAGTCCTGCCGCCGATGGCATACCCATCAACGTGGTCACCTTCGATCCGCCGCCCGACTGGCCGTAGATCATCACCCGATCGGGATCGCCGCCAAAGTTGGCAATGTTGTCGCGAACCCACTGGAGCGATGCCACCAGATCGGTCATGCCCACGTTCACTGAGTCCTCGTAGGCCGAGCCGCCGATCTCCGATGCGTCGAAGAACCCCAGAATGTTGAGGCGATGATTCACCGTCACTGAAACCACGTCGTGATGACGCGCCATCTGCGCGCCCTCCTGCGAGGGCAACTCGTACGACGACCCAAAGCTGTATCCGCCGCCATGGAAGTACACCAGCACGGCGCGCTTGCCGGTCAGGCTCGGCGTCCACACGTTCAGCTTGAGCATGTCCTCGTTCTGGTAGCCGTCGTCCCAATCCTGCAAGAATGTCTGCTCGATAGCCGTCCAGGGATGGAGATTCTGCGGACAGTTTGCACCGTAGATCAAGGCCGGGTACTCATCTTTCCAAGGCGCCGGAGCCTTCGCCGGCAGCCAGCGGTTCTCGCCGCCCGTGTCCTGTCCGTAGGGAATGCCTTTGAATGTGAAGACTCCGCCATCCAGGAATCCGCGGACCGGGCCATACTGGGTTTTGGTGACGGCCGATCGTGGCGTCGAGCAGTTTCCCGGTTCCTGGTGTACGCCGGTCTTGACGCTATCGGATGCGTGGGCCTTCTCGGCCAAAGCGATTCCCATGCCGGCGGCCGCTGAAAGCTTGAGCGCTTCGCGGCGATTCAATCGAATTCCAGTCGTTGAGTCTTGTGTCATGGCTTCCCCTCTGTTTGGATTTCGGGCGTTCGCTGCTGGGCAGTCAGTAAACGTATTCCGGAAAGGACACTAAAAGACGCTGCTCTCGGCTGTCAAGATACACCGAGAATCGCATGGGCGATGGATCCAAGGCCTGATTGGATCAGAAAATGTTTCGGGCGGCTGCTCCATGCAATGGATTTCCGAGCCGAAGCCCGAGAGAGCGAAGGCTGGTGGACGCGGTAGGAATCGAACTTGAGCTGATTTCAAGGCGTGAGGAGCGAAAGCGACGGGAGCCTTGAGGCGAAATCCTGAGACCGCTGCGGCGGGCGAAGGACCTCTAAACTGATCTGCGGGAATTCGAAGGCTGGTGGACGCGGTGGGAATCGAACCCACAACCTGTCGGTTAAGAGCCGAATGCTCTGCCAGTTGAGCTACACGTCCTTCTTTCAAAAAGCCGCTCGAGTGAGGTTCCCACGCGACTTCCGGCGAAAGCAAAAATCGCATCCGCACCTCAAAAAATATACCACAGAATCAGCGTGCTTCCCAACTGTTGCCGAGGGAATCGCCGATGTGGAAATCAGCTCTTCAGCGCCACGCGAATGTGCAGTTCCTTTAACTGCTGTTCACTCACGGTCGTTGGCGCCTCAGCCATCAGATCGATGGCCTTCGCCGTCTTCGGGAAAGCAATCACTTCGCGCAAATTGCTCGCGCCGGCCAGCAGCATCGCTATGCGATCGATGCCCAGCGCAATCCCCCCGTGCGGTGGAGTGCCGTATTCGAGCGCATCGAGAAAAAACCCAAACCGCGCGCGCGCCTCGTCGTCGCTAATGCCCAGCGACTCAAAAATCTGCTGCTGCACATCCTTGCGGTGAATACGAATCGATCCCGATCCCAGCTCCAGCCCGTTCATCGCCAGGTCATAGCAGTTCGCGCGCACGCTCGCCGGATCGCTCTTGAGGTTCGCCATATCGGCCTCGAAGGGCGCGGTGAAAGGGTGATGCGCGGGCATCCACTTTGCCGAAGCCAGATCGTACTCGAACATCGGAAAATCGGTGAGCCACATCGGATTGAAGGCCTTACTACCGTCGATCGGCTCGCTCCCCGCACTCCGCGTCGCCGCGTTCAGAACCACCTCGTCCGTAACCTTGAACGCGTCGTGCCGGTCGGAGTACTTCTTCGCCAGCTCGGCGCGGAAGTTGCCGGCCGCTGCGTACACGTTGATCTCGCGTTCCGAAAGCCGACCCGGAAACTTCGTGTCGCTGGCCTTGATGTGATGCGCCGGATCGCCTGCGACGACGATCACGAAATCCGCATCCGTCGCGCCCGCCAGCTCGCGCACCTTCGCGGCAGCCTCAGGAAAGCTCTTCGCCAGCCGTTTGAAATCGTCGATGAACTTGGCGCCCTTCTTCTGGTCGAAGAGCGGATGATTGTCTTCGCGCTCCTTGCGGCTCAGCTCGCCCACGTTGGGAATGCGTAGCGCCACGACGGGCAGCGCAGGGTCGATCTGCAGCGTCGCAAGCGCAGCATCGGTAAAGGCCGGTCGAACGTCGGTCAGCCCCGGCAGCCGCAAGTCTGGCTTGTCGGTCCCGTACTGGCGCATCGACTCATCGTATGAAATCCGCGGAAATGGAATCGGCAGATCGATTCCCGCCGCCGCAAAACCCGCCTTCATAAACCGCTCCACCACCCCGAAGACCGTGTCCTGCTGCGGGAAGCTCATCTCCAGATCCACTTGCGTGAACTCGAGTTGCCGGTCGGCGCGAAGGTCTTCGTCGCGGAAGCAGCGGGCAATCTGAAAGTACCTGTCGAACCCCGAGATCATCAGGATCTGCTTGAAGATCTGCGGCGACTGCGGCAGCGCGTAGAATTCGCCTGCATGCACGCGGCTTGGCACCAGGAAATCGCGCGCGCCCTCGGGCGTCGACTTGGTCAGGATCGGCGTCTCGATCTCGAGAAACCCCTGCTTGCTCAAGCTCTCGCGAATGGCCAGCGTAATCTCGTGCCGCAGCTTGAAATTATGCTGCATCTCGGGCCGGCGCAGATCGATGTAGCGGTATTTGAGCCGCACTTCCTCGTTCTGGATCGCCTCTTCCGACGGCGAAAACGGCGCCAGGCGCGTATCGTTCAGCACACGCAACTCGGTGGTCTCAATCTCGATTTCGCCGGTTGGCATTTTCGGGTTAATGGCGTCTTTATCGCGCAGCCGCACCTTGCCCACCGCGGCCACCACGTACTCGGGCCGCACCTGCTCGCCCTTCGCATGGCCCTCGGGAATCAGGTCGTGGTCCAGCACCACCTGCGCAATTCCTGTGCGGTCGCGCAGATCGAGAAAGATAAGGTTGCCGTGGTCGCGGCGCCGGTTCACCCAGCCCATCAGAACCACTTGCTTGCCCGCGTCGGCGGCGCGTAACTCTCCGCACATGTGTGTTCGTTCGAGATTCCCTAAAAAGTCGAGCACCGTATCCGATCCTTTATCCCTGAAGAGCTGTCATCATGAGCGAAGGTCGCTCGCCGCGGCGAGCGACCGAAGTCGAAGGAACTGCATTTTCCAATTCTTGAGCGCGTAATTTCATTGCGCGAGCATCGCCGCCAACTCGCTGCGCACCACCTTGCTCTGCACGCCTGTCGCGAAGTCCTTCACCGTCAGGATACCGGATTTGTGCTCGTCCTCGCCCAGGATGACGATGTTGCGGGCGACCTTGTCTGCTGCCTCAAAAGACTTCTTCAACCGGAAGCTTCCGTCACCAAGCTCGACTTGCAGCCCCGCTTTGCGCAACTCGCGCGCCAAGACAAGAGCGGCAGCATTAAGACTTTCGCCGATCGGCGCAATGTACGCGTTCACTTTCTCAGTGACCGCTGCAGCCTCCTGCCCCTGCAACGTCAACACCAGCCGGTCGAGACCCATCGCAAACCCGATCCCCGGCGCCTTCGGCCCGCCGATGGCCTCGCTCAACCCGTCGTATCGCCCGCCGCCGAGCAGCGCGTTCTGCGCACCGAGTCCGCCGTGGGTGAACTCGAATGTCGTCCGCGTATAGTAGTCCAGCCCGCGCACCAGTCTCTGATTCAGCTTGTAGGGCACACCGGCCGTATCGAGCGCGGCAAGAACGGCCGCAAAATGTGTCTTTGAGTCTTCTCCGAGCGAATCGCCAATCTTCGGCAGCGTCTCAATGATTGGCTGATCCTCTGGCACCTTGCAGTCGAGTACACGCAGCGGATTGGTCACGGCGCGGCGCTGGCAATCGCCGCACATCTTCGGCGCAACATCAACTAACGCCGCCCGCAGCACGTCGTTATACTTCGCCCGATCCGCAGAAGATCCAACAGAATTCAATTCGAGCGTCCAGCCATCGATGTTCAGCTCATTCAGCAGCGTGGCCAGCATCTCCAGAACTTCCGCATCGCGCAGCGGCGTCTCGCTGCCCGACGACGGAGGCCCGATCACCTCTGCGCCGATCTGCCAGAACTGCCGGTAGCGGCCCTTCTGCGGGCGCTCGCGCCGGAACTGCGGTCCAATGTAATAGAGCTTCTGCAGCTGCCCGCTCTCACCCAGCCCGTGCTCGATGTACGCGCGCACCACCCCGGCCGTGTTCTCGGGGCGCAGAGTCAGCGACTGGGTCTTCTCCGACTGCGCGCGCGCGCGATCCTCCCAGGTGTACATTTCTTTCGAGACAATGTCCGTCTCCTCGCCCACGCTGCGCGCAAACAAGGTCGTGTCTTCGAAGATCGGCGTGCGGATCTCACCGAAGTTGTACCGGGCAAAGACCCGGCGCGCGGCCGCCTCGATGCGGTTCCACAGCTCTGTCTCCGGCGGCAGCAAATCCCGCGTCCCGCGCACGGCTTTGAGGGTGGCCATAACCTATCTAGTCTAAATGGGCAAAAGGAGGACTTGAGGCCGCAGCCCAAAGCACGGATCGCCGCAATTCCGCTACCCCAGGACCGAGTCCGCAATCCTCAGCCACCACGCCGACGCGCTGGCGTATGTGTGAACCACAAACATCTGGCACATGACCAGCGCGGGCACCGTCACCAGGTACATCTTGTGGATGCGGTGGTTCACCATAAGATCCCGCACCACCCCCACCAGGATGACTCCGTCGAGGCACCAGAAGTAGAGGTTGTGATTAAAGATGTAGTCTTGCCGGCCAAACGCTGCATCAAGAAGTCCGCATGTGGCGATGAAGATCAATCTGCGATGAAACTCGGGTTTCTTCCGCCACAAAACCGCCAGCCCGAAGAGCGTCGCGAAAGCGGCCATGTCGTACCAGGGAATGATCAGAAAGGCGTCCGAGCCGGGCTCGTGTTTCACATAAGAGTCAAAGCGTCCCATGATGATTGAAGTTGCAATGCCCAGCGGCACCATCGCCGTGCCCAACGCTGCGCCAAACCATCCGAAGAACCGGTGCCACTTCACGTTGTGCGTGCGCACCAGCGTTGTCTGAAAAACAAAGAAGACCACCCACGCCGAGAACGCAGCAGCATGAAACCAGAGAATCAGCGGCCGCGGCACCGTCGGATGGATCAGATTCTGGTCAACCGTGTGGCTGAATCCCCAAACCACGATCCCCGCCACCAGCAGCGACATCGCGAAATAGAAATACTTATCCACCAGACCGTTGCGACCGGCAAGGTGAACCGCAGGACGCACACTCGCGCTTTGCGACACAGTGGCCATGTCAAATCCTCGCTTTGAGATCTTAGGGGATTCCGGGCCGCGTCCATGCGCCCACGGGAAGTAGCGCAAGGCTAGCACACGAAACTTTCAGGCTCAACGGAAAAGCGCAACCACGCGTGAACAGCATCAAGACCTGTAATCCCGGTTAGATTTTCGAAGGTAACTCAGGCACTGGGCCGGAGAGCTTGCGCTGATGGCTGCCAAGTGCAAGTAAAGACGCAAACAGTCGACATAATTAAGTCAAAAGGTACAAAAGTAATCCACATTGGAGAGCCTAAAGATATGAATACGACTATGGTGGTATTACCCCTGAACTTCAATTGGCGCACAAAGGTAATTATGAGACGATAAGTCTCCGCCCTCGAATTGGGCCCGGAAGCTGTTTCGACACTCTCGCTTCTGTGCGCCTCAAGTCGGTAGCGCCCCACTCTCCAGTCAGGTTCGGTGCGACCGGTGTTGGTGCGCCGGATAAAGCATTCCGGGTGAGAGAAAAAAGACGCACCGAGAGCCCGTGAACGGAGCCGTGAATGCAACACAAGACTGGATCCATTGATCGCAATAATCTTTTTTGTAGTACAGCCTCTGATCACCTTTGCAAGCGCTGCCATTTTCCAGGCAGCAGTTTGATCCGGCGGTCCCTGCACACCCGCGCCATCGTGTGCGGCGCATCGCTTCTCCTTGCCGGGCTCAACGCGCGCGCTCAATTTGGCGCGCAGCCGGTTGGGGCAGCCACAGGCAATCAAGGCGTAACGGTCACAGCATCCACGGCGGGCACGGTCACAAGCGTAGAGATTCTCACCCTCGGTTCGCCCTCAGGTGATTTCGCCGCGGGCACAGGCGCGGCGAACTGCGCATCGGCCGCGCTCGCGCAGGGAGCCACCTGCACTGCATCGGTCACGTTCACGCCTGCGGCGCCGGGGCTGCGTGCCGGAGCGGTCGTTCTCGTCGGCACGCCATCAAGCGGCCCTGGCCCGGCAGTTCTTGGCACCGCCTACCTTTCCGGCACGGGAATCGGAGGGCTTGGCGTACTGGTAAGCGGCAATGTGTTGCCGGTAGCCGGTCAGTTCAGTCTCTACACGGGGCTGGGAGACGGCCAGCCAGCCACGCAAGCTGAGCTTTACCTTCCCAGCGGCATCGCGGTGGATGGAGCCGGGAATCTCTACATCGCCGACAGCCTTCATAACCGCATCCGGATGGTTTGCGCCAGCGCAACAAGTGCCACGATTCAGGGAACCTCCTGTACCGGCGCGGGGATCATCTCAACCATCGCCGGCAATGGCAATCCTTCTTACACAGGCGACGGCGGCCCGGCTGCAGTCGCAACGCTCAGCGGCCCCGGTGACGTGACTCTGGACGGCGCAGGGAATCTCTATATCGCCGACAGCGGCAACAACGTCATCCGCATGATCTCCGCGGCAACGGGCCTCATCACCACCATCGCCGGCAATAACAAAGGCACGGTTTGCGGCTCAGCCAGCGATGCGGTAGGCGACGGCTGCCCGGCCACGCAGGCCGCGCTCAACCAGCCGCAGGGCGTGACCCTCGATGCCGCGGCAAACGTCTACATCGCCGACACCAGCAACCAGCGCATCCGCAAGGTGAGCGCCGCGACCGGCGCCATCACCACTATTGCCGGAAACGGCTTCACCAACGGGAACGGCACGGGCGCCTTCAATGGCGACGGAATCACAGCCATCACCGCCGAGCTCAACTTTCCCTACGCGGTGGCTTTCGATGCCTCTGGAAACATGTACATTCCGGACTCTGCCAACCAGCGCGTCCGCGAAGTGATGGCGCTCGGCGGAGCGATTACGTCCGCCAGTACCATCTCCACGTTTGCCGGTACAGGAAACGCGGGCGCTACGGCGTGCGCGGCGACTCCGGTCGCCTCCAACCAGGCAGACGTCTGGTCGCCGTCCGGTGTCGCGGTTGACGCCGCCGGCAACGTCTACATCGCCGAATCCCAGAACGCGGCTATCCGCAAAGTGAGCGCAGCCACAGGGCTTATCTCGACGCTCGCGCAGAACGGCTGCGGAACGTATTACACCGGTGGTCAATTCCATGCGGTCCAGCTTTACGGACCGGTCGGTCTTTACCTCGATGGGTTCGGCAACCTCTATATTGCCGACACACTCAACATGGTCGTGCGCGAGATGCAGGGCAACTTCGCCGTGATCGATTACACCGCGCCCATCCGCCAGGGCAGCATGTCGGCAACCCAGGACGAGACCGTTGAAAACGATGGCAATGCCGCGCTCGACCTGACCGCGATCACTCCGGCGGTAAACGCGGCCATCGATCCTGCAGTGCCAAATTCGTGCACCAGCCCAGCGTCGCTCGCCGTCGACTCAGATTGCACCATCGGCGCGGTCTTTGCGCCGGCCGCTACGCCCACGCTCACCAATAATCAAACCGAAACGCCCAACATTGATGTCTACGAAGATGCCCAGCCAAACATCGTCGCGGCCAACTCGCCCCTCGACATCCAG
>Ga0265330_10000497_pt1 | contig 26301 bp, 20 predicted proteins | sample 41919metaG_FD_202083 | JGI IMG/M metagenome (GOLD analysis project Ga0265330, IMG submission 202083) | Rhizosphere microbial communities from Carex aquatilis grown in University of Washington, Seatle, WA, United States - 4-19-19 metaG | ecosystem: Host-associated > Plants > Roots > Rhizosphere...
GGGATTCGCAGTCAGATCAGCACCGCTGGCGACGCAGGTCAGGCCGGTCAGGACAGCCGTGGTGGTCACCCTGACTGTGATCGGGGCGCTTTCATTCACCAGTAGTGTGGTCGGAATAGTGTCCGGGACGACGCTGAATGAGCCCTTAGCCGTTCCTACGCCGCTCAGAGAGACCGAGAGGTTCGGGGCAATCGTCAGCGTGCCGCTCGCTGCTCCAAGCGTGAGCGGGGCGAACTTGACCGAGATGGTGCAGCTGGCTGCTGGGTTGGCGCAGGTGTTATCAACGATTGTGAATTCGGGGCCTTGAATGGTCGGGCTGAGCGCCACCAGGCCACCTGTGTTGGTGACGTTCGCGACCAGCGCCGGACTGATCGTATTTATTTCTACTTGGCCGAAGTTCAGGGCCCCTTGGGTAACCCGAAGCACGGGCTGAGAAACCTCTGGGCCAGCTGGGGTGGCGTCAGGGTTTTGCGGAGGAGGCACGTATGCATCGGCGCCACCACCCAATTTGGCATCGGGACTCGGGGGATTGCTCCCACCGCCGCAGCCCGCGGCCGCCAGAATACCAACTAGCCCCACGCCAGTGGCTCGGAGCAACCGTTTTGAACTTCTATGACACGTCATTTGATAGCCTCCATCAATAGCCCAGTTGTTGTTTCTCGAATCGTGTGCGTTGCGGCAGGGTGAACAGTCTCGGAGCGGATCCTTTTCGAATCAAGAGGAAAAAGTGTGACTCTGATCACAGGCGAGTCGGCCCAGTTGGACGAACGGGCGGTCGAATTTTGTTTCAGCAGTGAGACAGAGTCACAAGATAGCTCAGCCGCCTCAGTTTTTTTGACGAAGAAGGGGAACCCCATGAATCGATTGGGTCAATATTTTTGGTCTGGGGCGCGGCCGTCTCATGGATCTGTCCGCTTCTTGTGTCGCCAACCTCACTTTCCTTTCACCGAAAGTGCCTTCAGCCTGCCGCGAAGCCCGGATCTTCGTCCGGCCGCGCGGCTGGGTAGGCGCTCACTTCGCACTCAGGCGACGCCAACTGGCGCCGTAGACAGCTATGCCCGCAAAACACGTCAGCGGGACTACGAATCCGACCCGCATAGAAAGCGTGTCAGCAATAAAGCCCATCAGCATGGGCACCACCGCGCCGCCCACGATGGCCATGACAATGTAGGAAGAGGCCTTCTTGGTTTCGCCCCCAAGGCCGGCTATGCCCAGGGCGAAGATGGTCGGGAACATGATTGACATGAAGAAGAAGCTTGCGAACAGGGCTCCCACCGAGATCCAGCCCAGCTTGCCCATCACCATCGCCATGAGCAGAACGTTCAGGACCGCATAGACCGCCAGCATGCGCTCGGGCGCGAACACGCGCAGGCCCAAACTGCCGATGATTCGCCCCGCCAGGAACAGCCCGAACCCGCCGCCGCCCAACAGTGCAGAGGCGCCCCGCTCAGTGATGTGACAGACGCCGTTCTGCACGAAGGTCCAATTGCTGGGCAGCAAGGCGGCGGTTGCTGGGCCCATCGCCGGCAGATCGGCCACGACGTAGTTGATGAAGAAACTGAAGATTCCCGTCTGCGCTGCCACGTAGAGAAACTGGGCGGCCACGCCTGCGACAAAGTGTTTGCGCTTCCAGATAGAACCGGGGGACGTCCCTGTCCCGTCATTTTCGCCATCCGCGGCCACGTCGGGCACCTTGGCGAAGGCAAAGGCCAGAAGGAGCAGCAGCACGAGAATGCCAACCAATAGATAGGGGAGATACAAAGTGTCGTTGCTGCGATTGATTTGGCCAGTGGCGGAAAGAACAAAGTGGCCGCCCAGCAAGGGCCCCAGGATCCAGCCTACGCCATTGCACGACTGGGCAATGTTGATGCGTGCGGCAGCCATCTCGGGCGGCCCAAGCACTGTGGTGTAGGGATTGGCCACGGTTTCGAGGCAGGTCAGCCCCGTAGCCAGAATGAACAGGCCGACCAGAAAGGCCCAATAGGTGCCAATGCCGGTGGCAGGAATGAACCAAAAGGCGCCGGCCGCAATCAGAGCCAATCCGACCAGAATGCCACCCTTGTAGCCAAAGCGTCGCGCCAGCCAGCCCGCGGGCAGCGCCATGAAGAAGTAGCCCATGTAGTTGGCAAACTGAACCAGGGCCGACTGAGCCTTGGACACGTTGAGTGTGTTTTGAAAGTGCTTGTTGAGGACGTCAATCATCCCATTGCACAGGCCCCAGAGCAGAAACAGGGTGGTGGCCAGAACAAAGGTAAAGGCGTAATTGCGGCCGTCCTTGGATCGAAACATGTTGCCAGAGTCCATGGTGAGAAAGCAGTTCCTTTCCGTGCGCTGCGGGAGAGTAGTGGCGAATCCGCGAAAATGCTACCCCAGATAGGGGTAGTCGCGACTGATGAGCCGGGCATCCTTCATTGCACACCAGAAGCCATCCGGGATCTCCGCCTCGGCCAGGGCGCGATTGCGTTGCACCTGATCGGGGCGGCTGGTGTTGAGTGCGATGGCGGCGACCCCGGGCGGGGACAGGGCAAAGCGCACGCAGGCGGCAGCCGGCAGGACGCCGTATTTCCGGCAAAGCGCATAGAACGCCTCCCGCCAGACGAAGAGCGGCTGATCGGCGGGATTCTCTTGCTGCAGCTCGCGGTAGTCAAAGAACTTGCCCCCGGTGAGAAAGCCAGCGTGAAAGACTGCCGAATTGATGATGCCGATGCCCCGCTCGGCAAGCGACGCGACCAGAGCCAGCACCTCAGGCGGGTGGTGGAACACAGTCAGAGAACAAGCCAACATGACCCAATCCAGATCCACCAAATCAGTCAGCTCGCGGACCACCTTCCAATCCTTGGCGCCCACGCCAATTGGACCCACTCGTCCCGCCGCTTTCAGCTCGTGTAGGGCTTGGTAGGCGCCGATGATACCTTCCATGACGCGTGCGCGTTCCGCCGGGCTGCTGGCGGCATTGAGCCCTTCGTCGGGATCATGAACCGACACCAGGCTTGGCCGATAGGGCGCACCCAACAGGGCGCAGCCTTGCTCCCAGCAGCGGAGAATCCCTTCGTAGCTGATTGCCTGTTCAGCGTCGTGATTGAGGCCGACCCAGACGCCTTTCTCAAAGGTCGGTTCGGGCGTGGACAGAGGTTTGCGTAGCCAAGCCAGCTTGTTGCTGATGATGACCTGTTCAGGGGGAACAGCGAGGGCCCGCAATCCGTTGCCGATCACCTCCAGTGCCAGACCCGCACCATACTTGCCCGCGGAATCAAGTACTACAGGCAGGTCTGGCCCCGCGACCATTTCACGCAAGATGGCCAGTTTGGTCTCGTCCGAATAGGCCTGGTACAGATTTCCCAATGCACTGGTTCCGAAAACAATGGGCGGAATTCTCAGTCCGGTCTTTCCCAACTCACGTAGGACGCTCATGTTTGACCCGCAGGATACACCTACACCCATCGCTGGGGCGAATCGTTTCTTTTGCCCTGCGCCAGAAATATCGAAGGATTGGCAATCACAGTGGCGCAGAAAGATTCATTTTGATCTATACTGCGCCCACAATGTCCAACATCTCTCCTGAAGTGGAAGCTCTTGTTTGCAATTTCGTTGGCAGCGTGACTGCAGCCATTGAAGCGGACGTCGCCCGCCGACTGCAGGGCGTGCTCGCATCCGCGTTCGGCACGTCGGGGGCACCCGCGGCAGGGCTGCGCGGATCGCTGACCCCATCGGCTGCGCCCGCCGCGCGTCGCTTGGCGCCGGTGACTCCGGAACTGGCGCGGGCCCGCAAGCTGCAGGGTCAGTACCTGGGCGCGTTGCGCGGACTGAAGCCGGCTGACCACGCCCGCGTAAAGGCGCTTGCCCACGAGAAGGGCCTGGTCCACGCGATCAAGCTGGCCCGTTCAATCAAAGACTGAAGCGCGCGGCCACAGTGGCCCCTGTGCTTGGGGGCGTGGACGATGCCATCACAATGACCCAGTATCGCCTCGGGAGCGAGCCGGCAAGGACGAGAGCAGGTCTCCGAGTGATTGCAAACTGAGCGGCTTGGCCAAGTGGAGCTCGAATCCCGCCTCGGTCGCCTGCCGCAAGTCCTCGGGAAGCGCGTAGCCGGTCAGAGCCACAAGGAACGTCCGCTTCAGTGCCCCGTCACTGCGAAACGCTCGGGCAATGTCGTAGCCGCTCATCCCGGGAAGGCCTATGTCACAAAGCACGACATCGGGACAGAAATCCTTGGCCAAGGCCAGCCCGACAGGGCCATTGTGCGCCACCGCGACCTGGTGTGCGTCCAGTTCGAGCGCCTCGCGCAGGCTGTCGGCGGCGTCGATATTGTCCTCAATGATCAGCACCCGTCGAACCGTGGGGGCATGACTGGCCGCTGCCGGCTCTTCTGCGGGGGCTTCGGCGTGGTCCTGCGGAAGGCTCACGACAAACTGGGCTCCTTTGCCTGCGCCATCGCTGTGCGCGCTGATTTCGCCCCCATGGAGCTTCACCAGTTCGCGGGCAAGCGCGAGGCCCAGGCCCAGGCCACCCTTGCTGCGATCAAGCGTGGACTCCCCTTGCATGAAGGGCTCGAACAGATGAGCAAGCGTCTCTTTGGTCATGCCTGCCCCGCTGTCCGCCACCAGGATGGTGGCGTGGCCGGTCTCCGGATCGGTTGCCACGCTGACATGGGCAAGGCCGCCCGGACCGGCGAACTTGGCCGCGTTCCCGAGCAGGTTGCCCACCACCTGGGCCAAACGCGTGGGATCGGCACTGACGAACACGGACGCGGGGTGAAGCCTGCTCTCCACGCGGACGCCATTCTCCTCGAACAGGGAGCGGTGGTCGTCGAGGGTTCTATGAATGAGGTCGTTCAACTCGACCCGACGTCGTTCAAGTCGAATCTTGCCGCGGCTGATGCGGGTGATATCGAGCAGATCGTCGACCAGACCGGCCAGGTGCTCGACCTGGCGATTGATCACAGCCGTCGCCCGATTGGCCTGTTCGCTGCCCGGAACGGCCCGTCCCAGCACGTAGAGGCTGTTGCGGATGGGTGCCAGAGGGTTGCGCAGCTCATGCGAAAGCATGGCCATGAACTCGTTCTTGCGTCGGCCCGACTCCCTCAGCTCGGCTTCGCTCTGGCGCAACGCCTGTTCCGCCCGTTTGCGCTCGGTGATGTCGTGGAACACTTGGACCATGCCCAGCAGGGCCCCATCCTTGGTGCGCAACGGAGTGCTGATGACCAGTTCGTCGCAGCTTCCTTCCGGGTAGGCCCGCCTGACCTCGGAATCCACTCGGTTCGCGCCATCCGCAATGCATATGAGCGGGCAAAGCAACGAGTCACAGTCACAGCAGGGAGACACCTCGCGGCAGATGCGTCCCACCAGTTCGAGCGATCGGCGCCCGATTCGACGGGCCCGGGTCGCGTTGATCCTGAGGATCTTGCCGTCGCGATCCAGCACCCACACGCCGTCGCCGGCACTTTCGAAGATCTGCTCCAGCTCGGCGTGCGCCTGTTCAAGTGCCCCCTCCGCTTGCCGCCGCACCGCTGATTCCTCGATCAAACGGCGATTGCTGGCCGCCAGCTCGGAGGTGCGCTGGGTGACGGTTGCCTCAAGTCCCTTGCGATGATCCCGGAGTTCCCGCTCAGTCTCCAGCCGCGAGACCACGTTGCCGAAAAGGCCGCCCAGCGCGAGCAAGATCTCGAGCTCGTCCTTCGAGAAGGGTTCCTGGTTCACCCGTCCGATGATCGCAACGCCCGCGGTTCGACGATCCTGCGACAAGGGGAGCATGGCCAACGAGCAAGCCGGTGCGGGCAAAACCAGCGAGCCGAGAAACCCGGTCGCCAGGACCGATCGAATCTCGTCGCGCGATTTGCCGAGAATGTCCGCGACAGAAATTGCACGGGTAAGGATGCTGCGAAAGAGCACCGGCTCTCCGCTCTCGTCGGCGCGAACAACCAGCACGAACTCGCAGCCGAAGAAACTGCCCAGCGCCTGCGCCAGCTCGGCCCAGGCATCCTGTTCGGGAGACAGGTTGCTCAGGTACTGTGCCGCTCGCAGCACGGCGGTCAGGCGTTCAGAAGCCACGCTCATGGTGCGACTCCCATGGGCGCGAGGAACAGACCCTGCACGAACAGATCCTCGAACTCAGGGCACTGGGCGAGATTGAGCAGGCGCGCGCGCCCGCGCAGCACCTCAATGGCGCGCATTCCCTGGTTGGACGTGAGGACGATCTCACAGCCGGCCAGCGCGAGGTTGTCGTAGGTTTCCACGCGCGCGGGAGTGATCGCTGGCAGCAAGCCGATGGCTTGGGCGTTCGCGACGTCAAGGGATCGGCCGAATAGGCCGGTGGTGACAATGCGACGCAGGTCCAGCCATGCCACCCCCGCCCGACGCGCAAGCAGTTGCACTCCCGCGCCGATGGCAGCCTTGGCTCGTTGGAAGATGTCGACATCGTGCTTGCAGAGACGGATCTCGCTGCCCTTCGTCCCCAGGGCGCCCGCGCTGTCCCCGTCAATCAGGTTGCCTCGGCTCGACAGCATCCCGGCCTGGCGAAGACATGCGACCCAGTCGACCAATCCAGAACCGCAAACCCCCGCAGGCTCGCCGCCGCCCATGACCTCGAAGTGCAGCGGTGTCCCCGCGTGCACCCGAAAGATGGCACCCGTGTCCGCGGGCACGGCACAGCGCACGCCACTGCCCTCGAAGGCAGGGCCGCCGGCCGCGCTCGTCACCCACAGGACGTCGCCATCCCACAATGCAATCTCGGTGTTGGTTCCGAAATCGAGCAACAGCGCAGGGGATTCGCCCTGCAGCAGGTTGGCGGCGAGGGCGGCTGCCAAGAGATCCGAGCCAACAAAACCGGCCAGCGGCTGTATCAGGTTCACCACGGCCTCACGGTCAACCCCGAGGTGCCAGTGCAATGGTTTTTCTGCCAACCAGGTCGCTGGAGCGGCCCACGATTCCGGATCGAGCAGTCCGCCCTGCGATCCCTGCAGCAAGGAAAGCATGGCTGTGTTTCCCACCGCGACGATGCGGGGGCCGGCCGCCACGCAGACGTCTTGCAGCGCCCCACGTACTGCGAGCTCGATGGCGTGCGCCTGACTGCGAGCCGCCACTGGATCCCGAGCCGCCTGCAGCCGGGTCACGACATCCGCACCAAAGCTGGCCTGCGGGTTCAATCCCCGCCGCGCAGTGACGCGGCCCTCTTCACTCCACAGGGCAAGACCAATATTGGTGGTTCCAACGTCGATGGCAATTCTGGAAATTGGCGCCGAAACAATCGCGGGGGTCACTGTGGGACGCGCGGGGCTGCAAAGCACCTCGGGCACGATCGGGCGCCATGCGCAACCCGGCGCAATATTCAAGACCTCGATTTCCACGTCGCCAAGAGGTATCACCTGGCAAGCGAGCCGCACACTGGCCTCAGTGAGCGCGGAACCAAGAGTGAGACTCTCCTCCGGCGTCGCTGGTGACACCCACCCCGTCACAACGCGAACCCGGCATAGCCCGCACGCTCCGTTCCCACTGCAACCCGTGCGGACGCGCAGGCCACTGTCTTGCAGGGCCTGGCTAAGGGTGGCGCCGGGCGTGGCCTGGACGGTCTGCACTTGGTCGTGGAATTGAGCGCGTACTACCACGGTCAACCACTTTGCCTCTTTACTGAATCTACAAGAGCTTGCACACAATCTGGTCGGGCCTCGAGCGGAATTTCGCACCCCGAAGAAAGAATGAAGCCCGTCCCTGCCCCGTCGAGGACCCGTGAACACGCCGCCCTGATGTCCTGTGGCTCGGAGTCGACGAACGCCAAAGGGCGGACGTTGCCGTCGAGACACAGCTGAGGAACCGTTGCGCGGGCCTGCCTTGGGTCGACGCAATAGTCGATGTTGGCAATGTCCACGTGGCAGCCCGGATAGAAGGGCAGGATGGGTTCAACGGGTCCAGCAATATGCAACCAGGTCGCAGGGCTGCCCTTGTGCTTGAGCGCCTCGCACAGTCGCCCCAGCCTCGGCGCAAGCAGCTCGCGAAAAAGGATCGGCGGCACGACCGCCGGAGATGCCGAGGGATCGAACACGACGCAGATGTGCGCCCCCGCGTCCAGTTGCGCCTGCCCGAAACTCACGGCCACGTCTGCGGCGAAGTCGAGCAACCTCTCGAAAGCCTCCGGCTCGTCCGCCGCAGCATAGAGGGCTCGTTCGGCACCGAGGAGCTGGCAGGCCAGGGTCATCGGTCCCAGCACGCAACCCGCCACCAGCACGCTATCTTGAAGCTCGCGCCGCAGCAGCCGGGCCGCTTCCAAAGCGACAGGCATGCGGCCTGCCTTGTGGGGATTCGGGATAGCAAGCTCGGCAGCCGCGGCCGGGTATTCGATGGCATAATGTTCAACCGACGGGTAGCCGTCCTCGGGGAAGCGCAGGAGAGAACCCAGGGCCTCGGTTTCCACGTTGACGTCCAACAGAGCGAAGACGGCATCGTGGCCGTAGCGCTGCAGCGCCGAGATCTGGCATCGGGCCAGCACGGCTGCCTCTGTCAGATACTGCGCGAGCGGCACCCCCGCGATTCTCGCGGCGTGCCCGAAAACCTGGGGAATCACGGGAACCCGGTCGGTGGGCTGGAAACGGACCGCCGCGAGAATTCGCTCAAGCCCGGTCATCGCGGCCATCTTTCCAGGAATTGGACGCAGTCAAAGGCGTCGCGAGCGACATAGTCGACGTTCAACGCCTCTGCCGCGCACTGCTTGAGCGCGGCCCCGCCAGCCACCACAGCCAGCTGCGCAAGGCCGCGCTCGCGCAGCAGCCCGCGCAACTGCCGCACCAATGGGACGACCGAGCTGATGAGACCGCTGGCCAGGACAGCGAAGGCATGTTCGCGCGCCGCGGCCGCGACCATTTCCGCCACCGGACAGTCCTTGCCGCAATCGACGACCCGAAAGCCTTTGCTACTGAGCACCATCCTTGTGATGTTCTTGCCCAAATCGTGAACGTCGCCCTGAGGAGTGGCAATGACCACTGTGCCGCGTGTCTCGGAAACCGATCCCTCGGGAAACGCCTCGCGCGCGACTGCCATCGCAGCGCGGCCGGTGAGCATAATTTCAAGCAAGTTGAACTGCTCGGTCGTGCACTTGGCGCTCATGCTGTCCATTGCGGCCTCAAGCCCCTGCACCAGCAGGCGCTGCCCGTCCGGGCGCGACGCCCGTATACGCCTCGCCTCTGTGAGCGCGGATTGGGAATCGCCGTCGAGCAAGTTCGTGACGAGCGTGCTCAGGGCGGCATCCATGTGGACAACGACAGTATACTTTTCTGCCTAGGCGGGGCAACCCGAGAACCTCGGTCTCGCCAATCTTTCCTACCGATAGCCTGCACAATTGTCGCACTCCATTGTGGACTCTGCATCGCGCTTCCACCGTGGACCCTCCCCAGCTCGGCGCTGAGGAACCCCATGCTCTGCCCGCCGCGAGGAGATCCGAGCAACCCCTGTGTGGGATGCGGGGGGAGGGAAGAGCATTACCAAGATCTTTGGCTCGCGAGCCAAGGGAAACCACCAGCGCGGTTCTGACATCGACATCGCGCTTTGGTGGGTGACTGACGATTTCGCGGCACAAGCCATCGCTCTCGAACTCGACGAGCTGTCTTTGCCCTACACCTACGATGTCAAGGCATTCGCGGCGATCAGGTTGCCAAGTCTGCGAGAGCTAGCGCGTCGGCACGCGGATCTGGCCAAAGTCGCCAGAGCCTACTCGCGCTGGGCGACGCGATGGAGATGGGTGAGCGACAGGTCTGCGTCTGGGCTGACCCAGGGCTCGCTGCTGTACCACCAGTTCGGGCCCACCGGCACAAACTGGCTTTCGCGGGACATCTCGGGACCGTAGTACACCGACGCTGCACCAGACTCTCGGTCGAAGGCGGTGGTCTGTCGCTCGACCCGGCCGCCCATGTCAATCGCCCAGTCGACCACCAGCGATGCCGGGGCGGTCTTTCGGTCTACCGCGAAGAACAGATCCAGCCACCCCTTGCGTCCGGGGGTGATGGTCAAAGACGCCTTGTCGGTGTTGGTTTCGGCATAGCGTGGTTGCAGCCGCAAGGCCCCTTCGCGCAACCGCTGCTCGCTCGCAGCGACCTTCCAGGGCAAGGTGCTGCTCCGATTTTCGGCAACCATGCGCACGTGCAGGTAGTCGCGCTTCACTCCGCGTGCCGACGTGAGCGATTCGACACCAAAGGACAGCAAGCTGATGCTTCCCTCGGGTTGGTCTGCGGGCACCGCGTATCGAACCGCGGAGGGATCAGGCGTCACGGGAAGCGACTCATCCGCCGCGAGGTTCGTGCCGGCAGTCAGAGCGATAGAAGAAATGGAAGTCACAGTCAATAGCAGCGCTCTTGTTAGCATGACTCTTACCTCCCTTCAGTTGGGGGCGAATCCAAATGACCAACGTCAAACTCTGCGAATCCTGGCGCCTCCATCACCACTCACCAGATTCATTGTGTCCCGCGGCCCTGCGCTTGTCATCCGAGACCGGCGCGGATACTCCGTCAGGGCCGATTTCGCGCAGTCTTTTCGCGTTCAAGCGGTTCAACGATCGATCATTGCCATCATCCAGTCGGGGTAGCGTCGGCCCGAGAATTTCAACGTGTCGTCGAGCACTTTCATTTGTGCGGGATCGAGCTGGATGCTCTCGGCGGCGAGATTCTCTTCGAGGTATTTGCGGCGCTTGGTGCCGGGGATGGGTACAACGTCGTTGCCCTTGTGGAGCAGCCAGGCCAGCGCGATCTGCCCGGGCTTGGCGTGCTTGGCTGCGGCGATTTCGCGCACCGTCTGCGCTGCCTTCACATTGGCCTCGTAGTTGGCGCCCTGATAGCGGGGATCGTTCCGCCGATAGTCACCCTGCGGATAGTCTTCCGCGCGCTTCACTTCGCCGGTCAGAAATCCCCGGCCCAGGGGACTGAAGGGGACCAGGCCAATGCCCAGCTCGCGCAGAGCTGGAATGATGTCTGTTTCCAAATTGCGTTCCCACAGTGAATATTCGCTTTGCAAAGCGGAAACCGGGTAGACGGCATGGGCGCGGCGGATGTTGGCGGCGCCGGCCTCGGAAAGGCCGAAGAACCGCACCTTGCCCTGCTTGACCAGATCGCCGACCGTGCCGGCCACGTCCTCGATGGGCACCGCCGGATCGATGCGGTGCTGATAAAGCAAGTCGATATGGTCGGTGGCAAGCCGGCGCAGGGAGGCCTCCACGGCTTCACGGATATGCTCGGGCCGACTGTCTCTTTCAGAGCCGACCTGCTTTCCGTTTTCGATACGAAAACCGAACTTGGTGGCGATCACCACCTGGTCGCGCCGGCCCTTGAACGCCCGCCCGAGCAGTTCCTCGTTGGCGAAGGGACCGTAGACCTCGGCGGTATCAAAGAAGGTGCATCCGAGTTCAATGGCGCGATGAAGGGTGGCAATCGATTCGCCCTCGTCCGCCGGACCATAGGACTGGCTCATGCCCATACAGCCAAGTCCAATCGCCGACACTTCCAATCCCTGCCTGCCAAGTTTGCGTGTGCTCGTGGTCATGGTTGTCCTCCAATCGCGCAATGCGCACGCACGATCTAGCCTACTGCCAGTTTGACGCAAGGAACTCGGGCAGAAGAAATCTGACCCGTGGGCGCTGGACGGTGACTCTCAGCCTGTGATGGGGTACGTCTTACTGGCTTGCCGCGAAACCAAACGCGTTTTCCGCGTTGGGTACGCCCCTGCGGAGCGGCTGCGATCTGCGCAGGGGCGACGGCGATGAACGGAGCCCGCCACGGCCTTGGACTGGTTCATTTCCGGGATAGCATTGCACCCCGGAGGCACTTTGGGCAGGATGGCCTGGAAACGGTGCCTCGTTCCATGGCGCGCCCCCCTGTTTCGCCGCAGCTTCCCTCCGGTGACCCGGAAGGCGGCGATGGGCCGTTGGTGCATGCGGCGCGCGCGGGCGACCGACGGGCGTGCCGGGCCATCTGGGAGAAATACGCATCCTTGGTCGAGCGTTTGGTGCGGCGGTTTTTCGGGCCAGGCCCTGACCATCCCGACGTCTGTCAAGAAGCCTTCTTGCGCGTGTTCAAACGTCTCGATGAATTGCGCGAGCCAGCCGCCCTTCCCGGATTCATCATCAGCGTCACCCTGGGGGTGGCCCGCAACGAAGCGCGCCGCCGCCGCATCCGAGCCATCGTGGGGCTGAACGCAACCGATGAGTGGCCGTCGGTCAGCGTGTCCGGTGCAGCGGACGAGGCGCGTGAGGCGCTGCGCTCGCTCTATAAGCTGCTCGACAGCCTGGGGGCAGAGGATCGGTCACTATTTGTCGCCCGGTATATCGAGAAAATGGAAATGACTGACGTGGCCGCCGTGCACAGGCTGAGCCTTTCTACTGTCAAGCGGCGCATAGCTCGTCTCGCCTCGCGGGTCGACTCGCGCATGAAATCCGAACCGGCTCTCGCGCAATACGTGGGCCTGCTCGGTCAGGGAGGGACGAGTTGACCAAACCACAAGATTCACTCCACCCGCGCGAGGCCCACTGTGACCTTTTGGGGGATCTCGCGGCGCGCGCCGCCGAGGAGCGGCCGGCCGATTTTCGGCAATGGGCCGCCATCGAGCAGGCCTTGGCGAGAAAGCCAAGTTTGCTGCGGCGTCGTTGGTTGGTCCTGGCGGTTCCGGCGCTGGCGGGCCTGGGTCTGTGGATCGCAGCAGGCCGCACCCTGGGATGGCAGGCGCAGGGCTGCACCCTGGCTTCCGATGGCAGCCTGTCGGCCCCGGCGGATCGCGCGTGCACGGTGGCGTTCGACGACGGGACGCTAATCACGCTGGGCAAGGCCAGCTTTGGCCGGATCCGCGCCTCGGGTTTTCGGCGGGGGGCCGAATTGGCCCTGCAAGACGGCCATGTCGACCTGTCCGTGGTCCATCGCCCGGGTTGTCGCTGGGAGGTTGTCACCGGACCTTTGCAGGTGCAGGTGATCGGCACGCGTTTCGCCGTGGATTGGGCGCCTGGGCGCGGCCATTTCAGCCTGGGGGTGCGCGAGGGTGAAGTGCGCGTGAGCGGCGAACCCCTGCGTGATTCCACTCCGGTACGCGCCGGACAAAGGCTCGATGTGAACATGGCCAGCGCCAGCGTGGTTCTGGGCGATCTGAGGGAACCGGCTGCGGCCCCGGCCGTTGCTGCAATTTCGCAAAAAACGGCGGCGGAGCTAGTCTCACCGCTTTCGTCGACCCGCACTGAGCGCAAGCGAGGCGGAGTGAAGATCGCGTTGCGCAGTCCTTCACTGTCGGGCAAGGCCCCGCCGCCAGCGGCAAGCGAAGCGCCGGTCGGGCTGGCCGCGCCCGATTGGACCGCCTCTGCCGCGGCGGATGAGAGGCCCGCGCCTGAGCCGTCCGGTCCGCGCCGCCTGACCGTGGGCAAGAACGGCGAGTTGGCTGGGGGTGGACCCATCCGGGCCTTGCGCGGTTCAGGCACCAGCTTCTCGAGCCGTGCCAGCAGCGCCTCCGACCATGTCTACCTGGAAGACGGGCAGCTGTGTACCAGCGGGAGAATCGCGCCGCTGGCGTGTTCGGATGAGGCGGGTATGGGCAAGCACTGTGACGCGGACACCAACTGGGGCGTGCTGGTGCGCTGGTACCCGCGCCCTGACCAGAAAGCCTGGGGCAGTCACGCGAATTCGAGCATGGCCCTAGAATTCCGGGGCAAACCCGGGCACTACCGGCTGGTCGCCCACCGCAAGGGCGATCCCGATCAGGCGGTGTTCTGTATCGAAAACTATCTGTCGGGACGGACAGTGCCGGCTTCCGAATTCAAGGATTGCCGCATCACTGGTGGTCCACGACTGACTGACTTCACTCAGATCGACTATTTCGCCTTGCAGGTACTATCCGAAGAGGTTTGGCGCCCCTTCAGCTTCTGCCTGTCGGCCGTCAGTTTGTTCTGAGAAAATTGGCAACCGCCGCACCGGTGACCATCGATTTCTAGGTGGACGACATCGACTTCGAGTAGGAATCGCTTGCCTGTGCGGCAGACAAAGGTCTGCGGTCGGGTGCCGGTCCAGAACTGAGCGCTCGGCTGCGCAGGTCCTTGACGACAGCATAAATTGGGCGTGGTGTGGTAGACGTAGGAGGTTCGCAAGACACTTCGACGGATGGTCAACCTGGCTCTTCCTCCAATGACGTCCCTCTCTTCGAAAGGCCGAAGAGGGACGCGTCTTGGCTGTGCCTTCATTCCCGCTGCTCTGTTGGCTCTGACCGGGACCGTGGTTGCCCAAGCCGGCTCACCAGCGGCGGATGATGATGAAGGCGAAGCCGACGCCAGCAGCCCGCAGCCCAAGCCTCGGGGAAAAGCTACCCAACTCGGACTGTCTCCGCAGCTCACCACGGTCGGCGGTGCCTCGGCGGGTCCACCCGCGATGCCAGAGGCGCTGACCTTGGCCTGGGGCTTCAGATTCCACGGGTTCTTCCGCGCGCCCATGCGCCTGAGCATGGATTCCGAGCCCGGCCGCGGCCTGCAGTTCCATGCCCCTCCCGTGACCCCGGATTCGAACTACACCACCTGGAGTTTCACCAACAACAACCCTGGCCCCTGGGGCGAGATGATCTTCCAGTACGGGAACAGCCGGGCCACCGCGACCATGGCCATCGCCAGCTACAACATCACCGCGGGCAACTGGCGTGAGTTACAAGACCAGTTCGGCATCGATCGCGCCTTTCTCACCCTCACTTTTCCCGACGCCTTTGGGGATGCCGGCATGATGGTGTGGAACGTGGGCGTGTTCGGCGACCGCTACGGCGCCATGGGCAAGTACGACGGCGGGGTCTACGACACCTATATGATCGGCCGCAGCCGCATCGCCGGCGCCACGGGCATATTCGATTTTGACTTTGGCGACAGTTTCAGGCTGATTGCAGAGGGCGGCGGCGGCGCCAAGATGGATGTGCAACAGTGGTCAAAGGGCAGCGACTGCATCACCACTCCCGCGAATTCCGCCAGTTCCACAAATTCCACCACGTCGTGCACTTATCCCTCGTGGCAGCCATACCCCGGCTATGCGCAGATGGGAAACACAATGCTCGCCCACGCCCACCTTGGCGGGGTGATTGCCAACAAGTGGACCATCACCCTGCACGGCATGTACGCCTGGACCAAGGACGCCATGCGGACCGACATGAATCTCAAGGGCCCAGACATCCCCACAGCAGCCAGAGATGGAAGCATGACGATCTTGGGCGCTGACTTGAGACTCGACGGAGGTTGGATGGGAGACGGATACCTGGGATATTCCCACATCAGGGCGATCAACGTCGGCGTGCTGGCTGACACGGTTGAGGTCTTGCACTCTGAGGGCGGCTGGCAATATGCCGCCAATTACACCGGGAAGACGGTGGCCGACGGCACGCTTGACAGCCTGGGCTTTCAGTACACATTCAGCCTGGCGGCGTTTCTCACACGACCGCAGCTTTGGTGGGGGGAGGGCGCGGACTTCACCATCCAGATCTTTGGAATGCTCAACATGATCAGCGGCCTCAACGCTTTGGACGAGGCAGCGATGAAGGATCAGGGCAAGCGCAAACTGAAGTGGGGCACACAGTGGCTGTACTCGCCCCTTCCTTTCCTGTCAGGTGGACTTCGCTTTGACCTGGTCCAGCCGAACCTGGACGACCGCACCCACAGTTTCTGGGTGCTTTCCCCGCGGCTGGTTTTTCGCACGGAATTCGTCACCCGCGAGCAGATCACAGTCCAGTACCAGTACTATTCGTATGGCAGCTGGTACACCAACACCCCTGTCGCCAGCCTGCCCAATCCCTACGGTCAGGGCGGCAATCTATGGACGCCTCTGAAACCTGACAAGCACACCTTCACCATCGCCGCCAGCGTGTTGTGGTAGTCCAAACTCCAGGTTGACAGGTCACCACCGGCCATGGATCCTCCCAGCCACCATGCGACCTGACGGCCGACGACCTGACGAATTGCGCGCGATCCGCATCACGCCGGACTGCAACCGCTATGCCGAGGGTTCGGCCCTGGTTGAATTTGGCGAAACCAAGGTGATTTGCACTGCCACGATCGAGAACAAGGTGCCGCCGTTTCTGGTGGGGCAGGGCAAGGGCTGGGTCACGGCCGAATACGCCATGCTTCCGCGCGCGACCCACACCCGTTCAGGCCGCGCCCCGGGTGGCCGCGGTCAGGAAATTCAGCGGCTCATCGGCCGCGCCTTGCGAGCGGCGGTGCGTACCTCGCACCTCGGTGAACGTCAACTGACCGTGGATTGCGACGTGATCCAGGCCGATGGCGGCACCCGCACGGCGTCCATCACCGGGGGATGGGTTGCGCTGGCCCTGGCGGTGCGCCGGCTGGTGAAGAAAGAGAAGCTGGCCCACGATCCCCTGCGCCGGGCCGTGGCGGCCCTGTCGGTCGGCATGGTCGCGGGCGAGGCGCGCCTAGATTTGGCTTATGAAGAGGACTCGACGGCCGACGTGGACTTCAACTTCGTGATGACCGACGCGGGCCAGTTTATCGAGATCCAGGGCACGGCCGAGGGCGAGCCGTTTTCGTCCGACGACTACGCCAAGCTGGTGGCTTTGGCGGGTGTGGGCGCCAAACGACTTTTTGCTCTTCAGCAGGAGGCGCTGCAGGCGGCGAAGCTTCCATGAAGGCGGTGGTCGCCAGCCGCAACCGGCACAAGCTGCGCGAGATCGGCGTTTTGCTGGTCGATGCGGGTCTACAATGGGACCTGGTTTCCATTGACGACATCGCGCCCGGGTGCGCGCTCACTGAGGAGGAAGCGACCTTCGAGGGCAATGCCCTGTCCAAGGCCCGCCAGGCAGCAGCGGCCAGCGGATTGCCGGCCCTTGCCGACGATTCGGGAATTGAAGTGGATGCCCTGGCCGGGGCGCCGGGCGTGTACTCGGCACGCTGGAGTGGCGAGCCCTGCAATGACCAGCGCAATAACCAAAAAATGTTGCGCGAATTGGCGGGCATTTCCACTGAAAAGCGCACCGGCCGCTACCGCTGCGCTGCCGCGTTTGTCGATCGCGCGCGCGGGCTGGAAATCGTGCGCATGGGCGCGTGCGAGGGTCGCCTGCTGGAATCCCCGAGGGGCGAAGGCGGCTTTGGCTACGACCCGCTGTTCTTCATCGAATCTTTGGGGCGCACCATGGCCGAGATCACGCTGGAGGAAAAAAACCGACTTTCTCACCGCGCGGCCGCTTTTCGCCAGCTGGCGCGCGCCCTGGCCCAGTCTTCGCCCTGAAACCCGGCGGGCGCTATTGGGGTGACGTGGTGCTGTTGGCCGCCGTGGTGAGTATGCCGGTGCCGATCCCGATGCGGGTATTCGTACCGATGATGATTCTCGTGCGAATTCCGGTTCCGCTTCCGGTTCCGGCATCGACCGTGATTTGAGTCGTGGTCGTCGTTCCGGTGGCGGCGTCGGTTCCCGCGTCGTGTGAAGTCGCGGTGACTGTCACGGTATTGGTCGATGTGGCGATGCCTGCGTCGGACACAGTGGCGCTCTTGGTGCTGGTGGAGGTCGGGATGCCCGCGTCCTGATCGGCCGCCTGGCAGGACCCGCCCGTGCACACCAGGGCGTTCCGGCACAGGTTGCCGGCGCAGCACGCTTCGCCCTTGGTTCCGCAGAGTGTGCACAAGCCCGCCGAACAGGTGTGGAGAATGTTTGCGCAGGTGTCGCCAGCGCAACAGGTCTGGTTGACGGCGCCGCACGGCACGCAGCTGGTGCCGTTGCACGCGAGGTCAGCGGACCCACAGACGTCGCCCGCGCAGCAAGCCTGGCCGCTGGCCCCGCAGGCCACGCAACTTGTGCCGTTGCACACGAATCCCGCGACTGTGCAGGCGTTGCCAGCGCAGCAGGGCTGGCCACTGGCGCCGCAAAGCACGCAGCTCGCGCCGCTACATACAGTGCCGGCCGTCGTACATTGGCTGTTGGCACAACAGAGCTGATTCAGTCCGCCACAAGCAACGCCCGTCACGGTGGCGGTGACAGTACCGGTTCCGGTCCCGGTGCGCTTGCCTGTGCCGCTGTCGGCTTTGGCCTGGGGCGCGTCCTGGGCGGCGTCGGGCTCCGGCGCGCTGGCGTCCTGGTTGATGGGAATCTCCTCGGGAATCCAGCAGGCGCCGGCGTAACACAGGTATCCGGTGGGACACACTTTCCCCGGACCATCGCCACAGGCCAGCGCACCGCTGCGCGGGCGCGGATCGTACTTGCACGACAGCGCGGCCATCAGGCCGAAGGCCAGCAGCAAACTTCGCTTCGCCGTTGTCATCAAAATACCCCCATGGCTGAGACGCCCGCGATCCCAGAGCCCAACACCGGGCTCACGCTGAGATTCGATGGTGTCGTCCGCGCGGCTCGCACGCCAAGGTAGTAGAGAACAGCGCCCGCGGCAGTGACGCACGCACCGGCGGTGTAGAAGAACCACTGCGCCTTTTGCGCCCGCAAGCCGGCAGAGTCATCCGACTGGTTGAACTTCGGCGCGCTGGCGACACTATTTGATAGCGACTTGGCCTGCGCCCCAGCGAGCGCGCCCACTACGATGCCAGCGACGCCAACCGCACCGGTGACAATCCCCACAATGCGAAGCCCGCGCCCTCGCGCTGCTGGCGGGGCTGTGTCGGTCACCGTGGGCCCCTTCGCGGCGGCCGCGCTGGCCGGAGCCACTGGGCTGGTCGGCTGGGCCATTGGCGCCGGTGGAGTCAGCGGCTCGGGGCCGGCTTGCGGCGCGGATGAAACTGGTTCCTGAACCGGCGCGATCGCCGGGACCGCAGGCAGGGCAGGTGGCGGCAGTGGCGGGGGCACGGTCGGTTCCAACACCGGCGGTGCCGGCCTGGAAGCTGCCTCGTCGATCTGTTTCTGCAGGTTCTTGATTCGTTCTTCGATTTCAGCGCGCAGGGGGCTTTTCGGGGTCTTGGCCAGATAGTTTCGGTAGAGATCGAGAGCCCGCTTGTTGTCACCCTTGCGCCGGTAGGCCTGCGCCAGATTGTAAAGAAAACTGGGATCCGGCCGCAGTTCGTAGGCCGTCTCATATTCCCGGATGGCCTCGTCCCAGTGGCCCAGGTCGTACTGCTGACTGCCGATTTCGTAGTGCTGCCGGGCCTGCTCAGTCGCGCTGTCGTCGCCGCGCGCAGGGCTGGCCAACAGCAAGGCCGAAATGGCCAGCAGCCAAATTACGCGGTTGTTCGTCGAGGGCTGTACCTTTTTGCGTATTGGCGTCGGCACAGCTCGATTGTACACCGCTGTTCGCAACCGACAAACCCGTAACCTGGCATTTGCATTTCGCGGCCCCAGCCTCCAAACTGGTTGCCCAACAGCCTTGATTGGGTGGACAGCCGCGAATGGAGAATGCCGACGGGAACATGCGAGGCGGTCCAGACACCCTGGACCGGGAACTGGTTGCCCAGCTTGGCGCCATTTTCTCCTTGCTGCATAGGCACACCGGGCACGATTTCAGTCGCTACAAAGAAGGGACAATGCTGCGGCGGATCCGCCGGCGGATACAGTCGCTTCATGCGGCCTCAGTTGCCGACTACGTGGCGTATGTCGAAAAAGAGCCGTCGGAGGCGCAGGCCCTGCTCAAGGAACTGCTCATCGGCGTGACGCAGTTTTTCCGCGACCCGGAGGCCTTCGAGGTTCTGGCGCGGGAGGTTCTGCCCGGCATCGTGCAAGGCCGATCGGCCGACGTGACGATTCGGGTTTGGGTTCCGGGCTGCGCGTCCGGCGAGGAGGCGTATTCGCTCGCCATGCTGCTGCGCGAGCAGCTGGATGGCGCGGAGGAGCAGCACTCGCTCCAACTTTTTGCCACCGATTTGGATGGCGATCTGCTGGCCGAGGCGCGCCGTGGCCGCTACCCCGCCGAAATTGCCGAGCGGGTTTCGCCCCAACGACTAGCTCGCTTCTTCACCCGCGAAGGGCAGGAATACCAGGCCAGAAATGAACTGCGCGAGATGTGCATCTTCGCGCAACACAGCCTGATTCGCGATCCGCCCTTCACCCAGCTCGACCTCATTTCCTGTCGCAATGTCCTCATCTATCTAGCGGCCGACCTGCAGCGGAAACTGATCCCGCTGTTTCACCGCGCCTTGCGCTCGGGCGGATGCCTCTTCCTCGGGCCGTCCGAGGGCGTGGCGGCCTTGCCCGATCTATTTGAAACCGTGGATCAACGGCATCGGATCTTTCGCCGCATAGAAACCATGACCCCCGGTCCGGTGGACTTGACCATCACCTCCCGGTCGGCTCTGCGTGCCTCGCAGACTTTGCCTGCCATGGGGACCAGAGAGCCAGCCAAGGAGGCGTTGCGGGAAAGGGCAGGCGTCGCCTTTGAGCGGGCCGTGCTCGACGAGTACGCCTCGCCCGCAGCGGTGGTGAACGAGTCCGGCGACATTCTCTTCCTGGCGGGCCGGGCCTTTCGCTATCTGCAGCCCCCGGCCGGTCCGCCGTCGGTGAATATCCTGCAGGCGGCCCCGACCAACCTGCGCCAGGAGCTGCGTACAGCCTTGCGTGCGGCCGCCAGGGATCACGGGAAGGTCGTACGCGATGACGTGATCGTCGACATCGATGAAACGCGACATCGGGTGCGCCTGACCGTGCGGCCGCTGGCGGGACTGGAGCGCGACGCGGGCCTGTATTTGGTGGTTCTGCAGGAGATCGGTGTTCCGGAAAAGGCCGAGGACACCTCACCCACGGCATCGCCTTCAAGAGAGTCGGTCATCGAGGATCTCGAGAGTGAACTGCGCAATACCCGGGCCGAGCTGCGCAACGCGATCGAGCGTCTGGAATCGGCCAATGAGGAGCTCAAGTCAGCCAACGAGGAGCTGATCTCCACCAATGAGGAGCTGATCTCCACCAATGAAGAGCTGATCTCGTCCAACGAGGAAATGCAGCGGCGCACGGCCGAGCTGGACGCCACCCTGTCGTCGATGGCGAATGGCGTGGTGATCTACGGTTCCGACGGGCAGAAGCGCTTTGGCAACCAGGCGGCGCAGGAAATCCTGGAATACACCCCGCAAGAACAAGCCCTGAGTAACATCACGGAACGCACCGGAGCCATGTCCTTTGCCAAAGAAGACGGGAATGCCTTCGCATTCAGCGAAACCCCAGTGGCCCGCGCCCTGCGTGGCGAAGTCGCCAAGAACGTCGTCATGGTGATACATCGCGCAAGCCGAGACATCTGGGTGTCGGTGAACGCGGCGCCCATTCGAGGGCCAAACGGCGAGTTGCTAGGCGCGGTATCGTCGCTCATCGACGTCACGGAGCGACGGAGGATGGAGGCCCGGGCAGCCTGGCTGGCCTCTTTTCCAGAGCGCAATCCCCACCCCATCACCGAGGTCAGCCTGGCGGGAGAGATTCACTACGCCAACCCGGCCGCTCGACGGCTGTTCCCCGATCTGGACAAGCATATTCCTCTGCATCCCTGGCTGGGCGACTGGGCTGCGGCGACGTGGATCTTGCAGAACAACGGGCAAACATCGGTCGAGCGCACTGTCACCGTAGGTGTGGCCACCTATGCGCAGTCGCTCTATCTGGTCCGTGAGGTTGGTCGGGTGCGTGTCTACGGCCGTGACATTACAGCCCGGCGCCAGGTCGAACGCCAGGTCAAGGACCAGGGTGATCTGCTTGAAACCATCGTCAACCACCTGCCGAGCGGCGCCATCCTGCTTCGCGGGAGTGATCTCACCATTCTGATGGCGAATCCCGCCTACCAGGCCATTGCTCCGGGCAAGGAAACGGTGGGTCGGACCCTGCTCGATGTCTGGCCCGAAGCGCAGACTCGCATTGCCGATCTCTGTCGCCAGGTCCTTCACACCGGCGAGCCCTACGTCGCGATCGACGAAGCCTTCTCGGTAAGCCGAACCATCGGTGGCCCACAGGAAACTGCGTACTTCACCTGGGCCCTGCATCGCGTGCGTCTGCCTGGCGATCAGGGCTGGGGCCTCCTCAACACGGTCTGGGAAACCACGGAAAACCGGCGCATGGAGCAGGAACTGCGGCTGGCCAACCAGCGCTTGCGCGAGGACGACCAGCGCAAGAACGAGTTCCTCGCCATGCTTTCCCATGAGCTTCGCAATCCTCTGGCACCCATCCGCAACAGCCTGTATGTGCTCGACCACGCGGCAAGCGGCAGCGATCAGGCCAAGCGAGCGCAAGCCACCATCGACCGGCAGACCGCGCACCTGACCCGGCTGGTTGATGATCTCTTGGACGTCGCGCGGATTTCAAAAGGGAAGATCCAGATTCGCAAGCAGGTGGTGGACCTTTCCGATCTGGTCAGGCGAACCGTCGATGACCACCGATCGCTGTTTGCCACCGAGGGTGTTGCGCTGGAAGTCGCGCTGCCCGACGGCGCGCTCTGGGCCGACGGGGATCCAACGCGCCTCGCCCAGGTGCTGGGCAACCTGCTGCATAACGCAGCCAAGTTCAGCGATCGGGGCGGCCATGCCTTCGTGATGCTGGCTAGGGAAGAGAAGAAGGCCGTGGTCCGCGTGCGAGACGCTGGGGTCGGCGTCAGCCGGGACATGCTCGCGCGCGTCTTCGAACCATTCACCCAGGCCGAGACCACACTCGATCGCACGCGCGGCGGCCTGGGCCTTGGCCTGGCGCTGGTCAAGGGCTTGGTCGAACTGCACGGCGGGACGGTCAGTGTCGAAAGTGAAGGGCCTGGCAAGGGCGCTGAGTTCACCCTCCGGCTGCCGCTGCTTGAACTCGCCAGCAGCAGCCCGTCCGCACCCAGTCCTGCGCGCGCAACCTCGACGCGGCGGGTGCTGGTGATCGAAGACAATGTCGACGCCGCCGACAGCCTGCGCGAGGTGCTGGAATTCAACGGGCACGCGGTCGAAGTCGCCCACAGCGGCGGCGAGGGCATCGAAAAGTGCGGGGTCTTTCGGCCTGACATGATCCTGTGCGACATCGGCCTGCCTGGAATGGATGGCTACGAGGTGGCGCGCCGGCTGCGTGCTGACAGGAGCCTGGCGCCCGCCTATCTGGTCGCCTTGACCGGCTACGCCCTGCCCGAAGATCTGGCGAAGGCCAAGGAAGCGGGTTTCGACGAACACATCGCCAAGCCAGCCAGCCTGGAACGGATCGAGCAGCTTCTCGTAAATGCGCCCAAGTGAACTCCTTGCACATGACCACGGACAGCTGCAACTGAGACCCCCCTACCACTGCGCAGCGGACCGCGTGTGTCACGCGTTACAGGGTGACATAACTCACGGCGCGCTGCGCATCAATCAACTAATCGAGGTGAGGTGCTGGCCGTTCGGATCCATAATCAGCTCGCCGTAGGAGTTGTTGCACGCTCTGGAATTGGCTAGAGTCCGCCGCAAGCCACCTGGTGGCAAGAGAGGGAACCATGACCGACAAAATAGATTTGGCCCGATCGCTTCGTAGCGCAGCCTTGGCCGGAGCCTGCTGCGTTGGATTGTTCGTCCTGTTTACAGCCAACTGCCTGCCAGCGTCGAGTGACGACACATCGAGTACGGGAGGGGCGGGGGCGAGCTCCGATGGTGGAAATAGCGGCAGCAACAACACTGGCGGGAACACCGGTGGGAACAACAACACCGGCGGGAACAACAACAACACCGGCGGGAACAACAACAACACCGGCGGGAACAACAACAACACCGGCGGGAACAACAACAACACCGGCGGGAACAACAACAGCACCGGCGGGAACAACAACACCGGCGGGAACAACAACACCGGCGGGCACAGCAGCACTGGTGGGAACAACAGCACTGGTGGCTCGAATTCGAAGGGGGGAACTTCCAGCACGGGCGGAATATCCTCGACCGGCGGAATCGCCAGCACCGGTGGGATCGCCTCGACCGGCGGAATCGTGAGCACAGGCGGCGTGGTAACTTCTACCGGCGGCACCACCACGGTCGGACCTGGCACCTGTACCACTGATCTGATGACACTTCGTATCGGGACAAGCAACGACTGGATCCCCAACACGACCGGCACTACCTGCGGAATTCAGGGATCGGTGTTTGGCTTCGGCGACACAACATCCTGGGTGCCTCCGGCTGCTGGCATCTGTAGCGCCGCATCGTGCTGCATCGCGGGCACCACCGTCACTGATCCGACCTACGCCAAGTATGGCGCCGGAATGGGACTGGATCTCAATTCGAGCGGTGGCGCCGTCGCAACCAAGAGCGCCTACTCGGGTACCGCCAAGGGTTTCAAGTTCACCCTGACCGGTACGTTCCCGGCCGGCGCCCTCATGCGTGTCATGTACGCCCCCGGGCCGACAGTGCCGGTTCAGACTGACCCATACAAGGAACTGCCAGCGGCCGCGGGTACCTACACCGTGCTCTTCTCCGACGTAACCTGCCCCACCTGGGCCACGACGGGCTGTCCGGCGCCATCGCAGACCCCATACCAGTTCAAGATCCAGTTGAACGGGGGAACCGCGACCGGCGTTGGCGCCTACAATTTCTGCCTCACGAGCCTAATGCCGGACTAGCTCTCACGCTGCACTCGCTGGCGCGCGTCGCCTCTGCCCGCCTTTTCACGCGCGCCCCAACAATAGGAATTGCCCTTGAATGTGTGGCGGCCCGATCCTCGGGCCGCCACATTGCTTTGAGGTCGGGTGAGTGTCTTCGGTTGGGGAAGGTGTTGGGAATTTCGATCACACGCGCTCGCGCGCCTGTGCCGCGCGGTCACGCAGGCCGATGAGTCGTCGGCCGGCTGCTTCCAGGGTTTCGGGGCGTTTGGCGAAGTGGAAGCGGATCAGGTTGCGCACGGGCTCGCGAAAGAAGCTGGAGCCTGGCACTGCGGCGACACCGACGTCCTTGACCAGCCAATCGCAGAAGGCCCGATCGTCGGTCCACCCCGATTCCGCGATGTCCACCATTGTGTAGTACGCGCCCTCTGGCTCAGTGAAGCTCAGTCCGGTTTGTCGCAAGAACCCCAGGAATAACTCGCGCCGCGCGGCATAGTGGCCTTGCAGTTCGGCATAGTAGCTGTCAGGCAGATTGAGGCCCGCCACTGCTGCTTGTTGCAAGGGCGCCGCCGCGCCCACAGTGAGAAAGTCGTGCACCTTGCGCGCGCCCGCGATGACCGCCGGGGCGGCGACCACATAGCCCAGCCGCCATCCGGTGATCGAGTAAGTCTTCGACAGGGATCCGCAGGTGATGGTCCGCTCGAAAAGGCCCGGCAGGGTGGCGAAGTAGGTGTGCTGGTGGGGGGCAAATACGATGTGCTCGTAGACCTCGTCGGTGATCACGAAGGCGTCGGCTTGCGTGGCGAGCTGGCCGATGGTTTCAAGCTCGCTTCGCGTAAACACGCGACCCGATGGATTGGACGGGTTGCACAGGATGATGGCCTTGGGTCGCTGGGCAAAGGCCGCCCGCAATTCAGCTTCGTCGAAATGAAAGGTCGGTGGGTGCAGGGGCACATAGATCGGCTCGGCGCCGGAGAGGATCGTGTCAGCGACGTAGTTTTCGTAAAAGGGCGAGAAGACGATCACGCGATCACCCGGATTGCAGGCGGTCATCATGGCGACCATCATGGCTTCCGTACTGCCGCAGGTGACCACGATGTTCGTGTCGGGATCGATGGGCAGGCCGGTGAATCGGGATTGCTTGCGCGCCAGGGCCTGGCGAAATGCGGGCGCGCCCCAGGTCACCGCGTACTGATGCGGCCCGTGTCGGCCGGCATGCTCGGCCGCCTGTTTTAGCGCTTCGGGTGGGTCGAAGTCTGGAAAGCCCTGCGAAAGGTTGATGGCCCCGTGGGCATTGGCCAAACGGGTCATATGGCGAATGACCGATTCGGTAAAGCTCGCGACGCGACGACTTGTGCCAGGCATGTAGTCCGCGGTCTAGATCTCTTGCTCGCCGAGCGCAATGTCCGTATACACCAAAGCCAATGCAGGCGCCGATGACCACCAGTCTCGTTCTTGGCCTCGACGAGGCAGGCCGGGGTCCGGCGCTTGGCCCCATGGTGCTTGCCGCCGTGGCTCTTGACGAGAAGGCGGCGGGTCTTCTGGCCAAACAGGGCGTGCGCGATTCCAAGGCGTTTGGGTCATCGGCCAAGGCCCGAAAGACGCGGGCGATGCTTCGGCAATCGGTCGAAAAGCTGGCGACCTGGGTCGACCTGGAAGTGTGCAGCGCCAAGACGGTCGACGACTACGTCAGTCGCGGGGCCCTTAATCTGTTGGAGCGAGAGCGGGCGGTACGCCTGATCGAGCGCGCGCCAACCTGCGATCGTGTCGTCGCTGACGGACGCACCTTGTTTTCGCCACTGGCGGCCCGCTATTCTCATCTTGAGGCCCGTGATCGAGGCGAGTCATTCCATGTGGCAGTCGCGGCGGCCAGCATTTGCGCGAAAGCCCA
>Ga0265330_10000499_pt1 | contig 26253 bp, 20 predicted proteins | sample 41919metaG_FD_202083 | JGI IMG/M metagenome (GOLD analysis project Ga0265330, IMG submission 202083) | Rhizosphere microbial communities from Carex aquatilis grown in University of Washington, Seatle, WA, United States - 4-19-19 metaG | ecosystem: Host-associated > Plants > Roots > Rhizosphere...
TGAAGATCAGTGAGCGGAGGGTAGAGAGGGAGATCGTCTTCTTGATGACGATAGCGGTCGGATGGTTGGTCTCCAGGTAGGCCATGGCCGCCGCCTCATCGAGAATGGCGACGCGGTCAGGCGACTTCCGTAGGCTGGCCTGGGTCGTGACCAAGGAGAGTGTTCTCGAGCGGGCATGTGAGCGCGAGAGCTCGTCCTTGATGTAGGGCTTGATGAGTAGGGACAGGTAGGCCGACGTGTCCTCGTCTGCCTTGTTTGAAGCGGCGAGCCAAGCATCGATGCGAGCCTTGTAGTCCTGGGCAAGGGAGGCCCTTTCGGCCATGCGGGCCTGGGCCTCGAGGATGCGCGCGGCGGCCCACGAGGCCTTGTCGAAGCTATCGATCTTGAACGGCGCGGCGGCCGGGGCCTCCGTACCTTCGGCGGGTGGAGTAGAGGGCATCGAGATGTCGCCGAAGAGGAGATCAGCGAGGGCGGGCGCGGAGCCGCTGGCCTGCGCAAGCGCGGCCTCGGGGCCGGGGGTAGAAGCAGCGAGAGGATCGAGCGGGAGAGGGCAGAGAGCGGGCGCGGCAGCGTCGGCGAGCGGGTCGGGCGCAGCCTGACGGGCTGGCCGATCGAGGGTGACAGTAGAAGACATAGAGGGCCTCCGAGTAGAGGGTTGGGGATAGCGGCCGAGGCCACGCCTGCCCGACGTGGAGCGGGTAGACGTGAGGGGCGTGTTCAATAAGTAGAGGCCAAGGCCGCCGCGCTGTAGTCGATTGAGGCGGGCAATAGAGGGGAGATGTCAGGGCTTAGACGGCGCGTTAGTCGGGCGCGGCCGGGGCGGAAGTGGTCTAGACTGTTTGAATGCTAGCGGGGCCGGGGAAGCGAGCGAGGTGGGGATATTACTATCTGATGGTGGGCAAGTATAACGGAATGGGGGAATATTTCTACTATAGATATTATACCCGGTGAGAAACGATATGAGTCAATACTCTTGTGAGAAGACACCGCTCAATCGATTCTGAAGAACTGTGGCAGGACCAACCTCGAAATTTTTATCGAAAAAGCCAGTTTGGCGAAAGGAAACATAGTTGTTCCAGTGCTAGCCGTCATTCAGAAATGGATACACGCGAACGCGCTCGCTTGTACGACATTTGGGCTAGTCGAGCTTCGGAGGTTCGAGGAGTCCGCCTTCCGTGAAGCTGAAGTACCCTGTCCTCGATATTATGATATGGTCCAGTAAGGGTATGCCCAAGATATCGCCAGCCTCGCGAAGCCGGCGTGTAATCTCGATATCCTCCGGGCTCGCGGTATTGGAGCCTCCAGGGTGATTATGCGAGGCAATCACCGCGACGGCGCTCGCTAGAATCGCCGGTCGATAGACCTCCCTGGGATGGACGAGCGTACGGTTAATCAGGCCCACCGTGATGAGCTTCACGCTTATGATGTTGTGGGCGTTGTCGAGGAGGACCGCATAGAAGGACTCGACCTTCGCGTTAGCGTAGCGCTTGAGGGCCGCGTAGACGTCAACGGGTCTGGAAACCTTGTAGACCGTGCGGGACGAGCGGACGCTGATGATATCGTACTTCATTGTAGAGGTGCTCCCTTCAGGCTGTGATGATATTATTATCAGTAGCCTGGGAAGACTTGAGGGCGCAGTCAAAGAAATGGCAAGCCGTGGAAGTTCAGCTTATTTACCAGCGAACATTGTCTCTCAGGAAATTCGATTTCTTTATCTTTGATCTTTTGGGGGATTTGGATCGTTCCCGTGGCTATCCGAGTTTTTGATCTTGCCTTTACTGTCGTGGATTACAAACTCGGTCCCCTGATTGCGAATAATCTCACGGCCTGCCTTCTCAGCTTCAGCCTTGGTATCAGCATGTACAGATGCTCTATCGGCACCATTACGCTTTACATCCCACCCACCATTGTGATTCGGAATAAGATGATGCTCTTTCCTTGGCATTCATCGCCTCCAGTATTGTTTGATATGTCCCATTCAAGGACATCTGTAAAATGCTAAAGTTGGCAATGAAAGACAGGCTTTTTATCACATCACTAAAACAACAACGGTCAAAGACAGTAAACTCTAGGTAATCAATTACGAAAGAGGGAGTCGGCTAGCAGTGGCATGGGGCAATTGCAAAGAGGCACCTCAGCTGAGGTGAACCACAGCCTATGCGTCGAACATACCCAAGTCGTTACCCAAAACCCACCGGAGTGCTGAGAACTTGCTATTTATCCCCCCACGTTAAATCATCCAAAGGTTCCAATTTCACCTTATTGGTATAAAGCTAGAAATTCCAGGTTGACCTTAGGGCTTCTTCCTCATATCAAGCTGGACAATTTCTGAAGAATTTAGCCGTACCCATTGGAGCCCTTTGCTGTTGGTTATTCTAAATATAGCGAAAATGGCTGAAGCACTCGAAGAATTAACGTCCTTGCATTGGGTTGCATGGGATTACTGATTATGGACGTCGATGTCCGTGTTTCACTATGGGTGGTGGCAGGAGATATCATAGAATAGCATTTACTAGCAGGTCATATCAAGGTTATTCATTACCCATAATAGAATTATCTTCGTTATCAAATTGACCAGCTGACTCAGCCACGCTATCCTAAACACGACCATTGATCGGTCGCGGAGGACTTATGCGGAAATTTGATGAGGTATTCCGAGACCGAAAAGAACGGGACTTTTGTTGGATGAAAATCAGCGAACAGGAAGAGCTCTTCGAGGACGCGATGAGCGATCCTGAGGAGAATGTGCACCAATTGTTCCTACTCGCCAGCGGGATCAGGATGCGGTTCGGTCCGGCCGAGGAGTTCTTCGGGAAGGTTGTTGAAGAGCAATATCACCATGAGGTGCTAAAGAGTGGAGAGCTAAAGAAAACGAGACCCATCGGCGGCGCCGAAGTACAAAGGGCGTGGATCAAAAACATTGAAGAAAATAAATTGACAATCGAAATGTACGAAAGCCAGATAAAAGATATCGAGGTAAAGCTGCGACAAGAACTCGCTGAAGATTATTCGTATAAGCTTCCAAGGACATTCGATGAATATGCCGGACGGCGAAGACTTGCGATGACTGACGGGGAGGCGATAACAAAAAAGAAAGTTATCGAATTGGCGAGAATCGGCAAAGACGAAAGGGCGTGGCCGTATTTGTATATCGGGCTCGGCGAGCGAATGAATTTGTTTGACGCCACGGAAGAGTTGACGATGGTTCCAAGGATTCTGGAAATCGCAGAAGAGGATATTGGGCGGCCGATAGAAGATCTCGTCGAGGATGATGCCTATATCGATGAGTTAGCGGAGATGTTGCTCTCGAAAAACAAAGTGGAATTGCGGGAATGGATAGACGGTTACCGCCACGAGCGCATGCATGCAGAGAAGCCTCGCACCAAAAAGAAAAAGGAAAAGAAGAGCATCTTCCCCACAGCGCCTGTGAGAAAGGTTTTGCTGCCGGTATACGAGGGGCCGGGGCACATGCTAATGGCGGGGCGGATAGTGGTACTCGAAGGGGAGGATGCGGTTCGGATATCGGGCGACGAATATATCGCAAAAGCGTTCAGGGAAATAACGAAACAATTTATCCGGCGAGGAATTCCAACGATGAACCCAAACTGCGGGCCAATCGAATATATCGCAGGAAATGTCATTGAAGAAGAAAAGGTAAATGAACTCATCGCGAGAATCGAGGCGTTTCGTGTGGAGTACGGACTAAGCAGACGACGATGATAGCGCCAACAAAGAAATGCAGGAAGAAATAGGAGGAGGGAGTATGGGATATGCTGATCCGAATTGTCCGCTGTGTAATGGGAGCGGCATTGTCCGGGCCGATGGCGGGCCTGGGTATTGTACATGCTTCATCAAGAATAAAATGAAAGAGTATATGGGGCCGATCATGGGGTTCAAGAAAGGGCGCGTTGATAAGGAGGGACTCCCTGAGCTCAGGGATATTAACCAAGCGATAGTCGTAAGTGATAATAATATCGCTTGTTTGATATTTTTCGCATCGCGGAATTGGTATGCAAGGGACAAGAGATATAACCTGATCGGCGCGGAGGAGCTCAACACGATCGGGATGCGGGGAACGTCGGAGTATAAATCGCTGAGCGACTACGTGGGGGCATTCCAGAACTTCGTCATCGACATGAGCAGCGTGAACCCGATGAGGGGGCCGGGGTATAGAGAGAAGGATGAAATGGTCTTGCTCGACTTCTTGCGGATGTTGGCAACAAGGGCTGACAAGAGAAGTATCGTGCTGATCGGGCCGACTGCGGGCGAATTTAAAAAGGAACACCAGGCACTGTGTCGAGCTTTGGCCACAATGCGGTTTCCGTATTTCGATAGTGGAAGATATCTGGCGTTCGCAAAGAGCGAGGGAGTTAAGGCGCCCACGGAGATGGACAATGACGGAAGTTGAGGAGTTCATCGAGGTATTCCGGCCACATACGGGGCGATACGTCGAGAAGGACCCAATAGCTGGGTACCGCCTAAAAAGAGCGGAACTCACGCCGAAAATCGTTGAAGCGCACATAAAAGGACAACGTGTAATCTCGTTCTTCACAAGGGTCACGAGAAATATCATCGGCCTGGACGTCGATGACCATAAGGGCGGTGGCTGGGTAGGCGGAGAACCGACGGCAAGATTATTGCACAGGTACCGCGAGGTGGTGTTTCGCATTAGGCGGAAGCCGAGCGGAGTGTTCAGGTCTGACCACGGAGTACATGTATATTGGATTCTTGCGACGTGTGTGCCCGATAGGATTCTCATTGATGGCTTGAGGGAAAAGTTCGGGGAGTTGCTGACCGACGAGGAAATGAGGATAGCCGAGATCCTGCCGACGAATGCAGCCGCCTTGAAGATCCCTAGACCGGAGCGATATCTGGATGAAGCACTGAATGAAGCCCGATTCCCTGGATATAGGGCAATGGCTGTGTATGCCGTGGGTGAAATATTCGGGGAAGCGCTGACGCCAGATAACCTGCGATATCAGCGAACGAGCAGAATGAAAGTAGCTCGATCGGCTAACGCGGCTAAGGCGGGGAAGGCGACAAATCCAGCGGCACCCGAGATGGAGAAGTCGAAGGCTGATGAAGTAGGAGCCTGGGAGGCAATCGAAGCAGAAGCCAATGCTGAATGCGATACATGTGCTCAGGCGGAAGTAGGGGCTGAGGCGAAGGCCACTCCAGTAGAAGGGTCGGAGACAAAGCCCATGCTGACAGTAGGAGATATCGAAAAAGCTGAGCACGAGTGCGGACCGTTCAAGAATGGCCAAGGGAACGGTCAGTACCTGAGGCTGATAAAGGTGTACAGGCGGGCGGGGATCAGTCAGGGCGACGCCGTGGACCGCTTGAAGGGCATCCTGGCACGGAGTTCCGCTTATGTCGGGGATATCAGAACGGGGCTGGAGGGCCGGGTAGAGGCATCGTATCGAAGACTGACGGGGCCTGCCGAGGGCATCGGGCTAGAAAGTGCGGCGCTGCGGCGAGACCGGCACGCGATGGCCTTCGTGACCATGGTGATAGACGACCTGGGCATGAAGAACCCGCAAGAGCGGGCGGCGGCGGAGCGGTTCCTGCTGAGGCTCTGGGCTTGGAAGGTGTATCTCGACGGCAAGATGAAACGGCCCGACGAGGCGTGGGCCTGGGAATACGAGAACCCGAGGTTCAGGAAGATGATGGCCGAGGGGTGGTACCCTCTGCCATCGAGCCTGCTGAGGAAATGGCGGCACGACTACAACAGGATCACGAAGAGCCTTAGCGCTCTCGGGGTGATTGTAGAGAGCCCGTATCATTACTCGACCGACCTCAGGCGCTGTAAGCATTATGCTCTGAATCTCAGGCGGATGCAGCGGACGGGGGGCAAGCTCGTGATAGCGGGGACGCTGACGATAACGAAAACCAAGTAGAGGCCCGATAGGAGGAGTAAGAGATGCAGACACCCGACAAAATGCCCTTGCTGTTCAGCAAGGACGAAGTGCATGCAATAGGCCTCATAATCAAGAAATATTTCCAGAATGAAGATAATGTCCGAACCGGTATGGTTGTGAACCCGAAAATAGACGAAGAGGAGCTCGAGTGCCTTCTCGCTGATGACACGACGTTTTATATCGACTCGGCGATGCTTAAGGATATAGCCAGCCGAATAACGGCAATCAAGGAAGTGCGGAGCGTGAATCTCGTATACCTCAGCATGACGGAGATAGCCAATATTCATGCGGCGAACTGGTGCGTACGGGGCCAGGAGTCGCCAAGTCTAGAAGACAGACGCGAGCACGACTTGCGCTGGGCACTGGCCATCAGGTTAGAGAAGATCTGCGACGAGAACAAGAAGTGACTAACCAGCTTGGCAGCCTGCCCGGCTGCGGATCGATCGGGTCTCGACTAGAAGATTCGCCCAAGGCTGTCGATCATCTTGAAGAGAACGACGATCGCCATCCATGGGTAAATCATCTAGTCGGGAAAGATATTTATATAGAGAGATATATAGGGAGCTATATGGGGCATCCCCTCCCCCTATAAGAAATGTTTCCTGACTTAGTATGTACGTCTTGTAGTCGGTCGCCCCCACTCCATCCTTTATCGCACGCTTGAACCCTGCGGCCATGGCGACTCCTTCTACGGTGCTTGAGCTAGCCTATGCCTTGCTACTAGCGAGCGAGCTCCACCTTGGGCGATCGCGCCTTTACAGCCCGCACGCGAGGGGATCGTGGCTTGGTCTGCTTAGCCTTTGCAACAACCCGGACCTTAACAGTCGGAGAATGGTAGACGACGATCTTCTCCCGCTGCAGAAGACTCCTGTCTTTACTGATGACCTCGAGGAACCGGCAGGCCGCGCCGCTGGGGACATTGCGACCGGACTCCCAAGCCTCGACCGTCTTCTTGGATACGCCGAGAGCATCGGCGAAGACTGACTGGGAAAGCCCAAGCGCTAGTCGCAAGGTCTTGACCATCTTCGCATCATAGCGAGGAAGAGGAGCTATCTTGATCGTGGTGGTCTTGAGCTTGAGCTTGCCTTCGCGGTGCGCCTTGACCTCGACCAGGCCCCGCATGATGCTCTCGAATGCTTCGCCCATATTAAACTCCTATAGCCCCTTCACGAAGGCCTTGATGGCCTTCTTCTCAGCAGGACTCAAGTCGGCCTTCTCGTCCTTTCCGAAGACGGTCAGCAGGTAAATATGCGCGGACGCGCGCATATCGATGTAGATCGTCCGTAGACCACCAGACTTGCCACGCCCAGAGCGTGCCCATCGGAGCTTCCGCACTCCCCCGGTCCCTTGGATAACTGGAGCGACCTCAGGATTATTGAGGAGGAAGTTCTGGAGCTCTTGAAGGTCATCCTCCGTCATCCCGAGCGCCTTCCAACGGGATTGGAACTCCGTAGTCTCAACGAAGGTACGTGTCATGGATCCGATCCTCATACCCTATTGGATAGGGTACTCGTATAGATAGAATACAAAGAGCTGCAGTGCACGTCAAGTCGCAATAGCGGGCTTATCACTCCTTGCAGTCAGAACTATCCCCACATCCGAGCACCCCATGGGACTCACTCTCCCTTACGGTAGCAGCGTGCCTACCGTGAGAAGAACACCCTTAGAAAATGCTTGCATTCAGGGGCTGTCAGAGATATTCTCCTCCTGCGGTGCTCGGAGTAACTCCTTGCCCGCGAATGGAATTGACAAGTAGGGACAGGTGGCCGGAGGCTCTTAAAATCCCTTGCTGCGCAAGCGGCGTGAGGGTTCGAGACCCTTCCCCGGCAATTTATTTTTCAAAGCCGGGGAAGGGTCTCGAACCGAGCGAGCGACCCACGGCGCGCGATCATTTGAGCGCGACGCGGCTGAAGCGCGATGATCGCGCTTCAGCGAGCGAGGCTTCGGCCCGATTCGATGAGGGCCGAACCGAAACGAGGAGCCAGGACGGCGACGAGTGAAGGGCGAACCCCTTCCCCGGCATTGAGCAGCAAGTAAATAATAGGCCACCGGAAGAACCAGCGTTATCGCTCTTGCCGAAATACGATTCTCCCTGAGATTTCCTTTCAGAGAGAGGCGCTAAAGGGGGCGAGAACGATATGCGGAACCAATCGGAAATCTCAGGATCGCCTCAGTCCCATTGTCAGTATGGAATTCCACGTCACCGCCCAATTGCTCCGACAAGATGTGGATTAGCATCATGCCGGGCGTCTTCACGGTCTTTGGATCGAGGCCGACGGGCAATCCGACTCCATTGTCCCGCACTTCGATCTCGAGCTTCCCGCCTGAGAGGAGTCGTTGAGTCACCATGACGGCGCCGCTCTCGCGGCCGTCGGCGAAGGCGAAGGCGAAGGCGAATTTCAGCGCGTTCGTGAGGAGTTCCGAGACGATGAGCCCGGCGGGTATGGCTTGTTCCAAATTCAAGAGCACTTGGCCCGTCTCGCAGGTCACTGCGGCATTCGCGGAGCTCTGGGGAAATTCCACCTTTAGGCGCTGCAGCAGCTGCCGCAGGAAGAGGCCGAAATCGATGCGCGAAATGTCGTCCGACTCGTAGAACTGCTGATGGATCGAAGCCATCGAATACAAGCGCTGGATGATGTCGCCGAATTTGCCGCGCAGCCCCTCGTCGTTTTCCCCCTGGGCGGAAATATTCAATAGACCGATGATGACCTGCATATTGTTGTTGACCCTGTGGTGTATCTCACGCAAAAGCTCGCCCTTTTCGTGGAGCGCCGATTCGAGCCGCTCGTACGCGCGTTGGCGCTCGGTTATATCCGTAAGGGTCCCCACGATCTCGGATGACAGGCCGTCGCCCTGAACGAGACGCATCTCGTCGCGGAGCCAGACGACGCTTCTGTCTTTTTTGGGGAAACGGTATTCCCGCACGCCGACTTCGCATTTCGCGAGATCGGCGGCAATACCCATGGCTTCGGCTCGGTCGGCCGCGTTTACATTGCGAAACCACCAATCGGGGGAGAGGGCCTCCTCGCTCGTATAGCCCAGGAGGCCCTTTATATTCTCGCTCACCCACTGCCACCTGAAAGCGCCATCCTTGAGCGACAGGGCATAGGTGATGGTAGGGCTCGTCGAGAGATAGTGCTCGAGCCTCGCCGCAAGCCCGTCGCGCTCGCGCTCCGCCTCGACGAGGGCTGTGATGTCGCGAAGGTTCAGCTGCGTCATCTCGCGGTGGTCCATCTGGTAGGAATTGATCATGCACTCGACGAAGATGCGGCGCCCATCGGACGTCTCCAGGGGCCGATCCTTGTAGCGTACGTATTCTCCCAGCCTCAGCGCCGACTTCCTTTCCTTCGTCCCGACGATGGGCCTCAAGAACTCGAGGTCCCATAGCGTCTCGCCCATGAAAGCCTCCTGGGAAGAGCCGATCATCTCGACGAGCGCGGGATTGACGTCGAGGATGATCCCCGTTCCCATTTCGACGATCATGATCCCCGTATTCATGGTCTCGAAAAGCCGGCGATAGCGAAGCTCAGAGGCGCCCAGCGCCTCCTCCTTCTGCGCGAGGTGCGTCTTAATGCGGGTTTTAACAATATCCGGCTCGACGGGCTTCCTGATATAGTCGACTGCGCCGAGCTCGAAACCCATTCGCTCATCCGTCGCCTTCGCCTTTGCGGTCAGGAAGATCACCGGGATCGCCGCTCCACGGCTGTCCTCTTTTAAGCGGCGGCATACCTCGAAGCCGTCCATGCCTGGCATCATGACATCGAGGAGGATCAGGTCCGGGGGAGCATCCCCGCGGGCGATGGCCAGGGCTTCCTCGCCATTCGTGGCGGCCATCACCCTGTACTCGGGCTTGAGTATTTCGTCGATGATCGCGATGTTGTCCGGGCTATCGTCGACGATGAGAATGGCCTTTTTCGCGTTAGCTTGCATCGGATACTACCTCGCTGTCCCTGAAGTCTTGCGCGATTTTCTTAAAGCGCCCCGAGATACCTTGGAAGACATCTGCTAGACGTGGATCGAATTGCGTCCCCGCTCCTTCCCCGATGATGGCGACGGCCTCCTCGTGGGATAAGGCGGGCTTGTAGACGCGCTTGCTGATCAGGGCGTCGTAGACGTCGGCAAAACCCATTATCCTGCCGGAAACGGGTATACCGTCGCCGGAGAGTCCCTGCGGGTAGCCCGTGCCGTCCCATTTCTCGTGATGCGTCCATGCCATCTCCCGCGCGATCCGCAGGAAGGAGTCGGGAGAATCGAGCCGCTTTTCGGCCGCTAGGATCGCAGAGCGGCCTATCGTGGTATGCTTTTTCATGACCTCGAATTCCTCGCGAGTGAGCCGATCCGGCTTGAGGAGGATGCCGTCGGGAATTCCGATCTTTCCGATGTCATGCAGCGGGGCGGACTTGTAGAGAAGCTCGATCGCGTCGCCGACGAAATAGTTTTTCAGGCGGGGCATTACGCTGGCTTCCTCCGATAGCGCCTTGACGTAGTATTGCGTTCGCCTGATATGCCCCCCGGTCTCGTTGTCCCTGGTCTCCGCGAGCGAGCCCATAGCGGCCATGGCGACGTCCTGAATCATGCTGACGTCGCGAGTCCTGCGCTCCACTTCCGCCGCGAGGAACACGTTCTTATTCCGCAGGAAGTCCCTGACGCTCTTCAGGTAGAGCTGCGTCTTGATCCGCGCCATGACGATGGGAGGGCTCGGCGGCTTGGCGATGTAATCGACGGCGCCGAGCTCGAGCCCCTTCTGCTCGTCCTGTACCGAGGACTTGGACGTGAGGAAAATCACCGGTATGTCGACGGTCCTCGCGTCCCGCTTCAATTGGCGGCAGACTTCGTAGCCGTCCATATCGGGCATCATGATGTCGAGGAGAATCAGATCCGGAGCCTCCTTGCCCATGGCGAGATCAAGCGCCTCGGCGCCGGTAATGGCCGCCTTCGTTCGATACTGCCCCTTTAGGAACGAGTTGAGGATCGCGATATTGCCGGGCGTATCGTCCACGATCAGGATGATCGGCTTCTTCTCGTCTCGCTCTTCCATGGCCGGCCCTATTTCGAACCTTGGTCGCGGTCGAGATGCCGCCGGAGCGCGACGCGCGCGGCAGCGAAATCGTAATCCTTGAGCGCTGAAGCAAGCGTTTCGAAGTCGCCCTTATCGAGCCTGGAGGCGACTCGCTCGCGCATAGACTCCAGGTATTCCCCCGCTTCGCAATCACCCTCGTCTACGTATCGCAAAAGCCTTGCCATGACCTCGGCGGAGGCCGGGGCGAGGTCTTTCTCTCGGGTAGGGGCGGCCTTGCTCGCCGGGACAGAGTCGAGAGCCACCCTAATCCGCGCCATGTTCGAGTCCAGAACTCGAGAAAGCCGATCCAGCATCTCCTCCGTTCTCGTCGCGTCGCCTTCTTCGCCGAACGAGAGCTCGAGCTCGGCAGCCGTCTCTTGGACTTCCGTGGCCCCTATGTTGCCCGAGACGCCTCGAAGCGTATGGGCGAGCCGTTCGGCGAGGACGGTATCGCCTTTGCGCAAGGCTTCGCGTATTCTCGCCGCGCTACCTTCCTGCTCCGTGGCGTATTGGCGAAGGAGGTCGATGAGGAGCGCCTCGTTGCCGACGACTCGTCGCAGGGCCCCCGCGACGTCGATGCCGGCTATGTCCGGGATTACCTCCTGCGTCGGGTCCGGCTCGAGGAACTCCTCGCGGGACCGCGTTCCCGGCTCTCGGCGATAGTAGCGTCGCATCGTCTCGAACATCGCGTCCGGGTCGATCGGCTTGGAGATATAGCCGTTCATCCCGACGGCCGCCGCCTTCCGCTGTTCCTCCACGAGGGCATGGGCGCTCATCGCGATGATCGGTAGATCGGCGAAGCGCGCCTGGGAGCGAAGGCGCCTCGTAGCTTCGTAACCGTCCATCTCGGGCATCTGCACGTCCATGAGCACCATGTCGTAGCGGGCACCAGGCTCCTCCAGCCGCTCGATGGCCTCGCGCCCGTTATTCGCCACGATCGCTTGCACTCCCTCGCTCTGGAGGAGCTCCAAGGCGATCTGCTGGTTCATGTCGTTGTCTTCCACGAGGAGGACCAAGGCGCCGGTAAGCCCATGAGTCCGGGCGGCTCCGGCGCATTCGTCGCTCGCGTCCGTCAGCATGGGAGACGCGAAGATGCTGATGATCGCGTCGAAGAGCGTCGATCCGGTGACTGGCTTGACGAGGAAAGCGACGGCTCCCGCCTCGAACGCCTTCTCTCGCTCTCCTTCGCATTCGGTCGACGCGCTCAGGATGATCACCGCCGGGGCGCTCTTCAGGATGCCTTCCCTCGCGATCCGCCTCGTCGCCTCGACGCCGCTGATTCCCGGCGTCCGGCAGCCCATGAGCACGAGGCCGAAGGGATCGTCCGCGTCGGCCAGCTTCACCGCGTCGACGGCCTCATCTCCCGTACCGACGACCTCCACGCGGAAGCGCAAGGACTGCAGGATGCCGCGCATCGACTCCCGCGCCGCGGGATTGTCGTCCGCCACGAGGACGCGCATGCCTACCAGCGCGGCGGGGAGGGTATGCTTGGGACGCTCGACCGGGGCGCCAAAGTCGAACCACGCGGTGAAGGCGAAGGTGCTGCCCTTCCCCGGCTCGCTGTCCGTCCATATCTGCCCGCTCATCATCTCGACGAGCCTGTGGACGATGCTGAGCCCAAGCCCCGTCCCCCCGTATTTCCTCGACATTGAGCTGTCGGCTTGCGAGAATGGCTGGAAGAGCTTGGCGGACTGCTCCTCGGTCATGCCTATGCCGGTGTCCCGCACGGTGAATTGCAGCTTCGCCTTCTCGTCCCTGATTTCGAGGAACTCGACCTTGAGCTCGACCTCGCCGGTCTCGGTGAATTTGACGGCGTTGCCCACCAGGTTCACCAGTATCTGCTGGAGCCTATGAGGGTCGCCTGCGAGATCCGTGGGGACTCCCGTCGGGACGTTAAGGATGAACTCCAGACCCTTCTCGGAGGCTTTCTGGCCGGTAATGGCGACTACCGCGTCGAGGACCCCGTCCAAGGAGAAGTCGAGGCGCTCCATGGAAAGACGCCCGGCCTCGATCTTGGAGAAGTCCAGAATGTCGTTGATCGTCGCCAGCAGCGAGATGCCGGCGCTGTGGATTTTCGAGAAGTAGCCCTTCTGGCGCGGGGCGAGCGGCGCTTTGAGCGCGAGATCGGAAAAGCCGATGATGGCGTTCATCGGCGTCCGAATCTCGTGGCTCATGGTGGCGAGAAATTCGCTCTTCGCGCGGCTAGCCGCGTCGGCCTCGGACTTGGCCTTTTCCAGGGCCTCGTTGGCGCGCTGCAGCTGGGCGGTGCGCTCGATGACGCGGTTCTCGAGCTCGTCGTTGAGCCGGCGGATCTCCCCGAGCGCCTGCACGCGCTCGGAGATGTCGCGGATATTGCACTGGATTACCTTCTTACCCTCGACCTCGTAGACATTGCTGACGAATTCCACTTCGATTTTTCGACCGTCCGAGCTCTCGAGGGGCAGGTCCTCGTAACGGACGTACTCGTGACGCTGCAGCTCGAGGAAATTTTCCCGGCTCATCGCCAAATCCTTTAGAAAGCCCAACTCCCAAATCTTCCTGCCCAAGACCTCATCCTTGGAGTGCCCGATCAAATGGAGGAGGAAGGGATTGATATCGTCGACCGAGCCCGTGTCGGCGTCGAGGATCAAAATGCCGTCCTTCGCCGCCTCGAAGAGCCGGCGATAGCGTATCTCCGAGACGCGCCGAGCTTCTTCGGTCCTCCTGCTTTCCGTGATCTCGCGTCCGAAGAGATTCACGTAATCTGTTTCCCGGACGGGCGAGAGGTAGATGGACCAGGCCCGATCGAGATACTCGACCATCGCCGTGCCGGCGTTGCTTACGGCGAAGGCCTCGGCGACCCGATCGCGCCAGATCGCAGGGGCGACCTCGCCTATGGAAGAATTCCAGGCATCCAGGATGGGACGACTCGCCGCATTCGCGTAGAGGATGACGCCGTCCCTTCGCAGCCTCAGCACCGGGTTGGGGTTCTCGGCGGGAAACCGCGCGAGGCTTTCGATCTTCTCCTCGGCCAGCTTGCGCTCGGTGACGTCCTGAGAGAACACCGAGACGCCGATAACCGCTCCCGACTCGGTTCGAATCGGATAGTGAGAGATCTCGAAGAAGCGGCGCGAGCGTCCCTCCTCTCCGGAAAAGCCGCTCTCGACGAAGGCTTCCCCTTCCAGGGCGCGATCGAGATTCTTCCGCGCCCCATCCCAGTCCTCCGGCATGCTCTGGTATTCGGCCAGGCTGTGGCCGATCGAGATGTCGGATCCGTGGATCGACTTCATGACCGCGGCGTGGCTGCTGTTGAACGCAGTGTAGCGATATCGCCGGTCGAGCGAGAACACCGACGAGTCGGTGCTCTCGAGAATCGCCGTCAGCGTAGCGGTCCTCTCGGATACCCGGATTTCCAAATGCTCGTTCAACGCCTCCAATTCTTTCTCGGCCTTCAGCAGTTCCTTGTTTCGGATGACCGCGGCCTCGTACGAGGAAAGCATGAGGGTGAGCATCTGATGCGGATCGGCCGAAATTATGCGCGTGCCCTCCGGCGTGGCTATGTCCAGCTTTACGAACTGACGATCGCGATCCCGCGCGGCGTTGTCGGCGATAATCCGAGGGATGCCTTCGACAAGGTAATCCTCGTCGAAGGGCTTGGTGATGTAGCTGTCGGCCCCGCACTCGAGGCCCTTGAGGACGTCGCCCGGATCGGAAAGCGAGGTCAGGAGGATGACGGGAATCTTCCACGTCGCTTTTTCGCCTTTGATCTTCCTGCAGAGCTCATAGCCTCCCATCCCCGGCATCACGATATCGCTGATGACCAGGGAGGGCTTGCTTTCGTTGATGCTTTCCAGGGCCTGGACTCCCGATTTCGCCGTCCGTACGGCGTAGCCGCGCTGGATTAGGAGATGACTCAGCTTTTCCAGCTGAGTCGGGCTGTCGTCGACGATAAGGATCTCGACGCGGCTCATGTGGCATCCTCGCCAGAGGCCTCGGCCAATGCCAGGAGTGTCGCCGCGATCCCGGCCGGCGAGAGCACGTACGCGGCGCCCCCGATCTTGATAGCCTCTCCGGGCATGCCGTGGACGACGGAGCTCGCCTCGTCCTGCGCGATGGTGACGGCGCCGCCGTCCCTCATCAACTTCAATTCCTCCGCGCCGTCGCGCCCCATGCCGGTCAGCAGCACGCCCACCGAGCGGTTGCCCAGCACCTTGGCGACGGACTTGAAGAGGTAGGCGACGGAGGGCCGCAGCCCGTTGAACTCCGGCCGGTCGTCGCTCAAGGCTAGGCGCGGACCCTCGGTCACGCCGAGGTGGAAGCCGTCCGGCGCCACGTAGCCGTGGCCGGGCAAGGCCCTCTCGCAGTGGGAGGCTAAGCGCACGGGGATATCGCAGGCGCCCGACAGCCACTCGGCGAAGCCTTCGACGAATCCCGCGGCGATGTGCTGTACGATGAGGATGGGGAAAGGGAAGTCCCCGCCCAGGCGCGAGAGGATTTCCCTCAAGATCGGGGGCCCGCCGGTGGAGGCGCCGATCGCGACGAGCTGGATACTCGACGCTCTCCGAAGCTCCTGGAGCCTGAGCTCGGGCTCCTGGGCCCGCTCATTGGGCCCGCGCGAGATGCGGCGCACTACCTTGATCTCGGACATCAGCTTGACCGTCAGGATCAGCCGCTTCGAATCGGCCTCGAAGGCCGCGTGGTTCATGCCCGGCGGCCGGAGGACGACCGCGAGCGCGCCGGCCTCCATCGCCCGGAAGGTGGAGGCGACTTCCTGGGCCCCCGCGCTGCCGCTGACGACGACGATGGGCGTCGGCGCGGTCTCCATGATGCGACGCGTCGCCTCGAAACCGTCCATTATGGGCATGTGGATGTCCATCGTGATGACGCTCGGGCGCAGCCTCTTGGCGGACTCCAGGGCCTCTGCGCCGTTCCGCGCGACGCCGACCACTTCGATGTCAGGGTCCGAGCTCAGGATGTAGGTCAGGAATTCCTGGGCGACCGGAGAGTCCTCCACGATGAGGACGCGTATCTTGCTCACAAGAGCCTCCGGAGGGCGTCCAGGAGGTTGCTCTGGTCGAAGCTGCTCTTGACGATGTACGCGTCGGCTCCCGCGTCGATGCCGCGCTCGCGGTCCTCCCGCGACTCGAGGGCGGTTACAAGCACCACCGGCGTCTGGGCGAGCCTCTTGTCGCCGCGGATCTTGGAACACAGCTCGAAGCCGCTCATCCTCGGCATATCCACGTCGGATACGACGAGGTCGAACTCCCCCTCCCAGGCCTTCGTAAAGGCGTCGGCCCCGTCCACCGCTGTGGCCACGAGGTAGCCTGCGCTCTCGAGAATGTTCTTGAGAAGGGAGCGCGCCGTGATCGAGTCCTCTGCGACGAGGATGCGCGCCTTCGTCGGGGGAGCCTGGGCGGCTTTCGCCTCGGCGTTTGCGGGCGGGCGAGGGGCCGCCGCGCTCCGAAGCGCCGACTCTATCAGGTCCGCGGCGTTGAGTACCGGCACTACCCTGCCATTGCCCATGATGGCCGCGCCCGCGACGTTCCGCAGCCGCGGAATTTGCCTTCCCAAGCCCTTGAGCATGACTTGCAGCTCGCCCTGGACCTCGTCAACGAGGAAGGCGACTCGCGTCTCCTTCGCCGCGAGGACCGCGACGAACAAGCTGCCTTCCGGGTCCTCGCGGCCTCGCTTGGGCAAGCCCAGGGTCTCGGCCAAGCTCACGAGCGACAGGTTTCGCCCCGCGATCCGTATCATTTCGCGGTTCTCGACCGTCTTGATGTCCGATGCGCGCAGGCGCGAGACGCGCTCCACGTTGGTCGTCGGCAGGATGAAGACCCTGTCGCCGACGCGCGTCAGGATGCCGCGGAAGGTCGCGAGGCTCAAGGGGAAGACGATGCGGAAGGTTGTGCCCACATGGCCTCGCGAGCTCACCGACACGGTGCCTCCAAGCTTCTCCACCTTCTCGCGCACGATGGCCAGGCCGAGCCCCCTGCCCGAGATGTCGGTGAGTATCGGGCTGGTGGAAATTCCCGAGTGGAAGATCAGCGCCAGGGCCTCTTCGCCGCCCAGACTGTCTGCGGCCTCTCGCGTCAGGATACCCAACTTGACGGCGGCGGTCCGGACGAGGTCCGTATCGACGCCCGCCCCATCGTCCGAAACGAGGATCTCCGCGTTTAGGCTGTCCATCGCGGCGAAGGCTATGGTGATGGTTCCCTGCGGGCTCTTGCCTTGGACGGCTCGCTCCGCCGGCGACCGTATGCCGTGGTCGACGCAATTCCTGAGCAGGTGAATGAAGGGGTCTTTGAGTTCCTCGAGTATCCTCTTGTCGCTCTCGATCTCGACGCCGCGAACTATCAGCTGGGCTTCCTTGCCCTGGTCGCGAGCAAGGTCCCGGACTATCTTGGGAAAGGATTCGACGAGGGTCGAAAGCGGGAGCATCACCGCCTTCTTCATTCCCTCGAGATGCTCGTCCACCATGCGCTTTATCGAGCGCCGGTCCTGCTCGAGGGCTCGCGTCGAGGCGTCTACTTTCTTCACCAACTCGTCCAGCAATGCCTCGTTGCGCTCCTTCCGCCAATCGCCCAAGGCGCGTTCGATCTCCCGCATCTCGGCCGCGCGCTCGCCGGCGGACAGCGTGATCGCGACCATCTCCTCGGCCTGGGTCAGGAGGGAATCCAGCCGCTCCATGGGAATGCGGACGGTACTCGCGGCGGCCGGCTTCTCGTCGAGGACCCCGAGGGGTCGAACCGGGTCCTCGGCGGCCAGCGCGTGGGGCGCGGTGGCTGGGACGGCACCCGACGCGGCTTCCTTCAATTCCCTGCCGCATCTACGCGCGTCCGCGCGCTCGGCCTCGGAGCCTTCCATATCGGCGGAGGCGAGGATGCGGGTTATGGCGTCGACGCCCCGGTGCAAGAGGTCGAACATACCCGGCGTGACGGCGATCGATCCGCTCTTGAGCGTCGAGAAGGCTCCTTCCAATGCTTGGCAGATGGACTCGATCTCCTTGAGACTCACGGAGCGCGCGGCGCCTTTGAAGCTGTGCGCCTCGCGGAAAACCTTCTCCATGAGCTCGGAGCGCAGCTCAGGCCGCTTCTCCTTCTCGAGCTCGATGAGCCCGTCGGTGATCGCTCGGATATGCTCTTCCGCCTCGCCCCGGAAGGTGGCTTTGAGCCGCGTCATGAACTCGAGGTCGTCCACGTCATTCCGCCCCTTGGCGCACGACGATCCTCTCGTCGCCGAGCAGCTTGCCGGCGTCGATGACGGCAAGGCCCTCGTCCGTCATCCCCATCAGGTATCCCGCGCCTACGCCGGCAAGCGTCGGGAGGGGAGGTGACAGTCCGAGCCGCGGAATGGCCCTGACGCCCAGGACATCGTCGGCGAGGACGCCGAACTCCATCCTCTCATCGCGGAGGACGATGACCCTATTCAGCTCACCGAGGCCTTTTGCCGGGAGGCCGAAGAAGATCCTGAGGTCGACGACGGAGAGCACCTGCCCTCGCAGGTTCATGATTCCGAGGACGAAGGCCGGCGTCCCGGGCAGCGGCGCGAAATCCCTGAGGGGATAGACCTCGCGGACGAAATCGTACTCGATGGCGTAGGGCTCCGAGGCCAGCCGGAACTCAACCACATCGATGGATTCTTCCCCGTCGGCCGTGACCTCCGCGCGAGCCAGATCCAGCGCCCTCTTGCGCAGGATCGAGCGCCGCATCTCGGCCGTGGGCTTCACTCCCGGCTCGAGCGCATCCGCGGTCTCCCTCAGGCGACGCTGCACTTCTTTCCAATCGGAGCCCATGCCTCGCCCCTCAGGTCCTGTACTGCTCGACCAGGGCCTTGAGCCTCTGGCCCAGCTCGTGGAGGTTCTGGGCGGCCGTCTCGGCCTGGCGCATGCTGGTCGCGGTCTGGGAACCCGCTTGGCTGATGCTGGCCATCGCGATGCCCACCTGGTCCATTCCAACGACCTGCTGCTGGCTGGAGGCGACTATTTGGGTGGCGGCCTGCGTCGCCTCCTCGCCGCTCTCGGACAGGACCCGGATCGCCTCCCCGGCCTTGGCCGATTGGCCGACGCCGGCTTCCACCGCCTTCGTCCCCCGCTCGGTCGCCATGACGGCGGCCCCCGTAACCTTCTGCACTTCGCTCAAAATCCCGCGCACCTCGGCGGTGGCCTGCTTGGACTGCTCGGCCAGGCTCTTGATTTCGAGCGCGATGGCGGTGAAACCCTTCCCCTGCTCCCCGGCACGAGCAGCCTCGATCGAGGCGTTGACCGCGAGCAGCTTGGACTGGTCGGCGAGGTCGGTGACCGAGGCGATGATGCCGCCTATGGATTGACTCTGCTCGCTCAAGCGCACGATGGTCTGCGCGATGGATTCCATCTGATCGCGTATGCGCAGGATGACCGTCGCCGTGTCCGCGACGGCGGCCTGGCCGGATTGCGTCGCCTGGGTCAACAGCTGGGCGTTGTTGGCGACGTTCTTGGCCTTTTCTGAGGATAGCCGGGCGGCCTGCCTGACCTCTTCCACGGTTGCGGTAGTCTGGGTGATCGCGATGGCGGTCTCGGAGGTGCCGGAGACCACCTGGGTGGTCGCCGCCAAAATCTCGCTCGCGGCCGTCGTGAGGACCGTGAAGCCCTCGCGAATGCCGTTCATGTGGGCCCTGAGCTTGGCCACCATCGCCGCGAAGGCGTTCCCCAGCACATCTTCCCCGGAGCGCGGCTTCACTTCGACCGTCAGATCGCCCGCGGCTATCTTCCCCGCGACCAGGGCCATGTCTTTCAAGGACTCGACCATGAGCACGAAGGCGCGAGATAGGCCGCCGACTTCGTCGTGGCGCGAGGCGAAGGCGAGTTCTACGGAGAGATTGCCTTCGGCTATGCCCTCCGCGGCAACCACGATCTTGTTGAGGGGAGAAGTGAGGCTTCGTGAGAACAGGTAGAGGAGGATGGAGGCGATAAGCAATGAAATTAATCCGATCGCGATCATGACATTTCGAATGAGGGTCGCCGGCGCGAAGAGTTCCTGGTTCTTGATGGTGGAAATGACGATCCAGCCCGTGATCGGCACGTAGGCGAGATCCGCTACCTTGGCCGAGCCGCCGTAGACCAGCTCCGCGAAGCCCGAGGTGCCCTGATCGATCATCTTGGCCACGGCTTCCAGCCCGGGAACCGCGGAGATCCTGACTTTCAGTATATTTTCTTTGATCGGATGGGCGATGGAGAGGCCTGTGGCATCGGTGAGGGTCGCATAGCCCGTTTTGCCGATCTTCACCGCGTCGACCATATCGGTCAGGTACTTGATCTCGAGGCCGACCGAGAGGACTCCGACGATCATCTTCCCGCCGTGGGAATAAATCGGGCCGGACACCACGCAGACGATCCTTCCTGTAGCCTTCGATATGAGTACCGAGCCTACGGCGGTCTTGCCCTTCCCCGCCGAGATGAAGTAGTCGCGAGCCGAGAAATCGAGGCCGACCATCGTGCTGTTGGAGGAGGCGAGGCCGAGGCCGTCGAGTCCGATGATGTTCACGCTCGAACAGCGATCCCCCTCGTTCGCCTGATATCGGGCCAGCTCGCTTTCGGCGAGGGCCAATTCCTCGCGGCTGCCTCTCGCGCCATCCTTGACCACCTTTTCCGCGGCAGCGATAACGGTCCTGGAGCCCGCGAAATTCTTGACAGCCATGAGTTGCTCGTTCATGGCTATGTCCAGGGTTCTGGCGAGATCCTCGGTGACCGTCTTCAGGTTGTCGCGCGCCATCGACGAGATGCGGCTGGAGGATTCCACTATGGCGACGATCCCGATGATGGCGATCGGCACTACCAATAGGAGGAGACCGCCGAGCAGGAATTTCGCTCCGAGTTTTAGATGCTTCATACCGCCTCCGTGATCGACGCATCGATCCGCATGTTCGCCTTTATGATTTCCCTTAAGCGCCCCGCCGTCAGGCCCTCGGTTTCGGGCAGGACTTCCCCGTCGGGACTATCGCCCAATAGGGCTAGGGCATTCTTGAAGCTGAGTTTTTCCGTCCTGAGGTCCCCGCCCCGCTGGGCGAGGTTGCCCAGGGTGAAGTAGGCCGAGACCGACTCGGGGTCGAGGTAGATCGAGGTCTTCAGCGCAGCCATCGCCTCGTCTTCGCGATTGAGCTCCTGGAGGATGGTCGCCCGCATGCGGTGGAGCCGGGGATCGACCCTGTCGGCGGAAATCGCGGCATCGCAGGAGGCCAGGGCTTCCGCGAGATGACCCGCGTCTGCGAGCTCCCTGATCGATGGCGCGACAATAGACGCAGGCATCGGCGAAGCCCGGGACAGAACCGCCGCGGGAACTCGCGGCGGAGCCCGCGGGGCCACCTGGACGGCGAAGGCCGTCTCGGGAGAAAAAAAACCATCGACCGGGGGGGGCTTCGTGAGCTTTCGATAAGCCGTCGCTCCCGGGAATTGGACCGAGGAAAATCCCGAGAAGAGGGCCTGCGAGCATTCGCAGGCGCTTACGATGAGCCATCCTCCCTCGACGAGGGCGCGGCCCAGATTGCCGATGATGAGCCGCGCGCGCTCGGGGGAAAAATACATAAGGACATTGCGGCAGAAGACGATGTCCATGGCGTTCGTGTCGTTCAGGGAAGAGGGAAACGAGTCCTCCGCGAGATTCAGGTACTCGAAGGAGACCATCTTCCTTATCTCGGGCAGGATCTCGCGCTTGCCGTCCTTCTTGGGCCGGGAGAAGCATTCCGCGAGCCAGGGCGGCGCGTTGCGGAAGGACCACTCGCCGAAAAGCCCGGCTTCCGCTTTCCTCAATGCGCGCATGTTTATGTCCGTCGCTAGGACCGTCACGTTCCACTCGTCGATCGAGGGAATGCCCCTTCTCAAGGCGATGGCGACCGAGTAGGCCTCTTCGCCCGTCGAGCATCCGGCGCACCATATCCGAAGCCGCCTGTCGCTTTGCCCGCGCGAGAGAATCAATTCCGGCAAGAGCTCGCCTTCGAGCGCCTCGAATAGCTTCGGCTCGCGCCAAAAATAGGTTTCGCCGATCGTGAGATGGCTGGCCAGCGCGTCCATCCGTTCGCTGTTCGCCTGCTCCGCGATCATTCCTTCGACGAATGATACTGGGCTAGCGAAGCCCATTTCCTCGGCCGCGGAGCAGGCCTTGCTTTCCATTTCACCCCATCGCGATCGGGGGAAATGCAGCGCCATTCTCGAGTCGACGAATTCGCTTAAGCGGGATAATAGGCCTTCGGGAAGCGTTTCCTTCATTTCGCGTCCCCCGAAAGGGCCGCGTCGAGCTTTCCCTCTTCGTCGAGAGAAAGCAAGCGGTCGAGGTCGCTGATCATCACGAGGCCGTCGTCCAGCGCCGCGACCCCATGCAGGTATTCCGCGAAAGGAAGGGCGGTTTCGGCCGTTGCGATCGCCTCTCCGGCGATCTCGCGCACTCCGCTCACGCTGTCTACCGCGAATGCCAGCTCTCGCCTCGGGGTTCGCGCCAGGATGAGCCTATCGTCGCAACCCATCTCCCGCGCTGGCATGCGGAATCGCGAACGAAGGTCGACGACCGGAACGATGCTTCCCTTAACGCATATTACCCCGAGCACGATTCTCGGGGCCTTCGGCAAAGGCGTCGGCAGAGCGGCGCGGACTACGCGCTCGACCGACGACAGAGGAAGTGCGTACCGCAGATCGTCGAGCGAGAACTCGAGGACGTTGATTCCGTCGCCCTTCGCTTCGCGGGAAGGAAGGGGCGGGCCATCGCGTCCTTCTCGCGCCATATCAGAGGGACTCGGCCCGGGTGGGACATTCGCCGAGAAGCGCGACGGCCCGAATATGAATTTGCGTTGTACGTGAATCCGAGAGTTTTGCGTATAAATCCTTAATCCTCTGAACTAGTTCGATCGCCATGCGTCGACCTTTTTATAACCACGACTCACGAAGGTTTTGTCTCCTGGGATTACCAGTTACCAAAAAGCATAGTGGTTCCCTCGTTAAATGCAATAGTCAATGAAGTTATGCCTTCAGCCACTTCTTGGCGGCCTCTACGGTATCGAGCGTTTTTATCTCGACTGTCTCGCCGGCGCGGCTCCCCTAATTATTGACGACTATCTTCCCAACCGCGCTGACGGAAACAACGAAGACTTCCTTTGTCGAATGAGCTGCTACGAGCTTGGGCAAGAGCGCGTCGACGATCCACTTGGTACCTTGCGGGGATATGGGCCCTATATTTCTGGCATCGACGAAGTACTCTAGGGGAGTGATCTGGAAACAGGGGCCGTGGCGCAGCAGGGAGGCGATAGAGGACGCGACGCTTTCCTGGGTACATTGGTTCAACATCAAGCGTTTGCTCGACCCGATCGGCTACAACTTGACGAAAGGCCTTTCGCTGCTAGAATGGCAAAGAAGGAAGTATCGGCCTACGGCGAACAAGATTTCCGTGCCCACCGGGGAATCTCGGATAAGCTCTTCGACCAAAAACTATGACTTCGCCCCGTGTTGCGGAGAATAGGCCATACAGGAGTTCGCAAAATGAAAAAGCGAATTCAAGCGCTCGAAAAGACGAAAACGGAAAATACGAGCCTGTGCCCCGTTTGCAAAGAACAAACCGTCTTCGAAGATACGTGCATAGTCTGCGGCTGGGTGAATTACTCAGGCGATAGTCCTGAGCATTCCATGCGAAGTCCTCGCGGTTTTATCGCCGATCGGGAATTCAACAGTTATTATTTTAAAAAATCCTGGCGGAGCTTATCAAGGGTTTTCTTGTCATGCCTAGCTGCGTTACTCGTATTTTTGTACATCGCGGCCAATGAATTCTCGACCGATATAAAAATATTCTTTTATAAAGAAAAGCTGCTTTCCGGAGAATTGCTGCCCGGGCAAATCAATCCCTGGTGGGGCATCGCTATAGTAATTTTGCTATATTCCTTCACTGTGGCTTTAGTCAACAGTACTAGGATTCGCGTCTCGGCCGAAAGGCTGGAGGTCAAGCGCGGGCCGCTGTACATTCCTTTCTTAAAAACGTTCTCGCTATTCAAAAGCGAAATTCTGCGTATAGATATCGTGCACGAGTACAGTACCGGACGCAGCCGTACTTCCAATTATCAAATCGTGGCCGCGGCCACGAACGAACGCACTTTCCCCATTCTTTCCCTCCCCAAGCGGGAAAGGGCAGAACAGATCGCCCTTTTTTTACGGAATATCCTGCTGCTGGAGTCCTGAACTTTCCCTGTAACTCAGAATGATTCCTAAGAATGCTTGACCTGCCTGACCTCTCGCCCGTTTCGGGAGAGGAAGTCCGTTCAAGTTACCGGGCGATCCAAGCATGTGATTATCCGGACGTCCGGGGAGCGGTTCAGCAGATCGGAGAGATTGAGCCCGCACATCATTTTATAGGTTCTGCTCAAATGGGCGGAATCGGCGAAGCCCGCTTCGTAGGCCGCGTCGGTGAAGGTCATGCCCTGAAAGATGCCTTTGACGGCTTCCATCAGCCGGAGCCACAAGAGGAAGCGCCTTAAGGTGATCCCCGTTTCTTCCTTGAAGACATGGGCTAGGCGACTCTCCGAAAGACCGATGCGTCCAGCCAGTTCCTCGGCCGACATCCGCTTCTCGGGAAGGTTCCTCAGAATCCCCATGATCTCGTTCATCCTCGAACTGGAAAGCTCGACATAGGCCGCGCCCTCGGAGAGCGAACGCAGGAGATCATTGAACAAAGCCTTAACTTCTTCGTAGGGATGCGCTCGATCCTTCAACTCCGAGAACGCCGCGATGAAGGGACCGAGGTTCCCGGCGTCCAGCTCCCGGAAGCCCTCTCCTCGCAAAACCTCTCGCCTCAGGCATTCGGTCGCCTTGCCGTCCGGGCCGAACATCAGGAGCGCCTGCCAGCCCCCGGACCCGTCGAAGCGATGGGGCTGGTTGGAATCGATGACGACCGCCCGGTACTCCCTCCAGCCTGTTCCGAAATCCATCCTGAACGGCCTTTCCAGGCCTATATGCAACTCCATCGGATAATGCCGATGCATGGCCGCCTCGAAAGCGTCGAGCAAGAGCAGGGATTGGTTATACCAGTAATAAATGTATCCTTTGAGCTTGGCCCTTGCCGAAGGCTCGGCCTTCGCCTCCACCGCGTTTCTCCTTCGAGCGATCGATACGGCGAGGCTACGCGACAATGCGGGAGATGTCTACGGCTCGTCCACCGGGAATCCGTAGCAGCTTTATTCAAGACAGCCTACCGGCTCGAATGTATCGTATGCCGCGATGGAGGAGGATGCCATGACAGAGTTGTTCAGCCCCTTCGCCCTGGGAGGGCTCGAAGTAAAGAACCGCTTCGCGTCCTCGGCATGCGAGGACAATTTCGATACTGACTCGGGAGAGATCCCGGAACGTATCCTGGGGAAGACCCTGGCCTTGTCGGAAGGAGGAACGGGGCTGATTATATCGCCCCACCTGTTCGTCCATCCACTAGGGAAGGCAAGGCCCGGACAATTGGGCATTCACTGCGATGCGATGATCCCGGGCCTGCGCCGCTTAGCCGAGTCGGCCCATCGTCACGACGCGAGGATCGTCTTCCAGCTGGGGCACGCGGGCTTGCAGACGAGCGCCGAGACGATCGGCCGCCCTCCCCTGGGCCCTTCCGCCGACGCGCCCATGAGCGAGGGCGAGATCCGCGAGGTCATCGAGGCCTTCGTCATGGCGGCTCAAAGGGCGGTCGAAGCGGGAGCGGACGGCGTCCAGATCCATGCGGCTCACGGCTATCTCGTCAACGAATTCCTCTCGCCCTACTTCAACCTCCGCGAGGATTCCTGGGGAGCGACGGAGGAAGGACGATTTCGCCTGCTCGAGGAGATAGTCGAGGGGACAAGGCGGGTCCTGCCGTCGGGCAAGGCCCTTCTCATCAAGCTCAACTCCAACGATTACACGCCCGAAGAGGGCATCACTCCCCTCCTGGCCCGTAACTATGCCGAGCGCCTCGTCGGCCTCGGCGTGGATGGCCTGGAGATCAGCTGCGGAACCTCACGGCTTTCGCCTTGGTACATGTGCAGGGGGAATATTCCGATTCAGGAAATGCTGCCCCTCTTCCCCGAGGAACAAAGGCCGCGCGTACGGACGGCGCTGGAAGGCAAGCAGAGAGACTGCGCCTTCGTCGAGGCCTACAATCTCGAGGCCGCGAAGACGATCAGGCCCTCCGCGGGGGACATTCCCCTCATCTCCGTCGGGGGATGGAGGAGCGTCAGGAGGATGGAGGAAGCCATCGAGAGGAGGGAGGTCGACCTGATCTCGATGTGCCGCCCTTTCATCAGGGACCCCCGCCTCGTAAGGAAAATCAGGGAGGG
>Ga0265330_10000500_pt1 | contig 26246 bp, 22 predicted proteins | sample 41919metaG_FD_202083 | JGI IMG/M metagenome (GOLD analysis project Ga0265330, IMG submission 202083) | Rhizosphere microbial communities from Carex aquatilis grown in University of Washington, Seatle, WA, United States - 4-19-19 metaG | ecosystem: Host-associated > Plants > Roots > Rhizosphere...
GCCACGACCAACATCAAACTGTGGCGACGGCCCATGCCCAGCGGGTCAGGGATGCTGTTGGCGAGCTGACTGTAGTTGCGCACCCTATCCACGCCATGCAGGAGCGTCATGTTGACGCCCACGCCGAGGCGCAGGAGGAAGAGTCCCAGGCTGACGAAGTTTTCTTTGCTGAATACTGCCACGGGCACAGCGTCGCACATCTGCGCGAAAGGCCCAAAATTTCGGGATATTCGTGACTACCCGCGCTTTACCCCTTCCGTGATTTCGTCGACTGTGGGCAGGCCGGAACGCGAGCCCAGGCTGCGGCACGCCAGTCCGGCGGCGGCGTTGGCAAAGGGCAGGGCACGCTCCAGCGGCCACTCTTTGAGCTGGGCGTAGGCAAAGGCGCCGCAGAAGGCGTCGCCCGCGCCTGTGGTGTCTTCCACGAAGACGTCGATGGCGTCCTGCTGGACCAGCTTGGTGCCTTCCAGCGCGACCGCGCCCGCCTCGCCCATGGTGATGACCGCGACGCTCGGACCCAGCCTCGTGATCTCGCGCAGGCTGTCGGCCAGCTCTTCAGAAGGCGCGATCTCGTTGGCGAAGCGTTCGGATCCCACCACGATGTCCGAAAGGGTGAGCAGCTCGCCCATGCCGCCGGAGAGTTGACTGGCGTTGAGCAGCACGGTGACGCCCTTGGCGCGCGCCTTCTCCGCCACCGCGGCCTGCAAGGCTGGCTGCGATCCGTCGATGCACAGCAGCCGCGCACCATCGAGCAGACGATCCGGCAGATCGCGCGTGGACAGCGGCGTGACGTTGCCCCGCGAAAGCAAAATCTTGCGCTTGTGGCTGAGCTCGTCGATCTCGATGATCGAGACAGGCGATACCTTGCCGTTTTCGATCGACAACAGCGAGGTGTCGACGTTCAGTCCGTGCAGAGAGCGCACAATGAAACGGCCGAACTCGTCATCGCCCGCGCGCCCAAAATAGCGACCGGGCACGCCGAGCGTGGACAGAACGGCCAGGATATTCGTGGCCGATCCACCTCCCTGCATGCTGAAAACCGACACTTCTACCAGGCGGCGCTCAACGCGCGGAACGACGCACAGGAGGTCCACGGTGGCCAGACCCACGCCCACGACAAGATCGCCGCGCGCGGAAGCTGTGCTTCGATCAGAAGCTTTCCGGGTCACTGCCGGGCGGGTCTTCTTGCGGCTGCTGGGCTTGCGCGCTTTCACCACAGTCCCATGCTACCACCGCAGCCAAATTTTTTGTCTAGTTGGACTCGCGTTCCGAGCCAGCCGACGCTGGCAGCAGGGGTCGATTTAGCGCGCCCTGGCTCTCGATGAAACGTTCCAGCGCCGCCACGGCTTTGGCGCAGGTGGCATTCGCGTAGTACGAGCGGCCCAGGTAGTAGAGCAGCTCGGGTCGGCGCTTGACGTATTCGGCGTCGTCAGCCAGGGGCTTCAGCTCGTCGATAGCGTCGCCGTAGAACTCGGCCTTGTATTCGAGAACGCCGATGAGCAGGGCCACGTCCTTGCCCAACTTGCTGCCCCAGGTCTCCTCAGGCCAGTCGTCCACCACCTTGAAGGCGCTGGCGTACTTGTTCTTGCCAACCAGAGCCACAATTTGCTGATAGTCCCCGAGCACCCGCTCGGCCACGACAGGCTTCAATTCAGGCGGCAGCACTGGCGGCTGCAGGCCGTCGTCCGGGGCGAGCGCGATCTCGGGATCTCGGTCCTCGCGCGTGGCCACCAGATCGAGCAGCAGACGCGAGTGCGCCACTTCGGGCTCGCTGCCCGCAGCCTCGGCCCGTCGCTGCCACAGATGGGACTCGCGTGCCTTGCCGTGCGCTAGCAGGCTGCGCGCCAGACGCGCCATGGAAACAGCCCGGTCGGGTCCGTCGTAGCCCGCCACCAGCTCGCTCAGGCGACCGTAGGGCCACATCGGGCCGTAGATCTTGGCCAGGTAGGGGTCGAACTTGGCGTAGCCCAGAAGATCGCGCGGGGCCGCGAACTCAATGAGCGCGTTGTCGTCGGTGTTGATGCGCGCGCCCGCGGTGAACGAGCGCAGTTCCTCGGGCCCGAGCAGCAAGAACGCAGGCACGTCGTGGGGTGAGGCGAAGCCGGCCCGCTTGGCCTCGGCCGCGGTGACTGGATTTTCAAAGGCGCGCGCGATCCGGCGCACGTCCAGATCGATGGGATGCCGGCTGGCAATCAGGATGGTGTCGGACGACAGGTCTTCGGCCGCGAACACCATCACGTAGGGAAATTCCTCGGCCAGCGTGCGGTAGATGGCCTTGATGTTCCAAGGCGCCATCTCGTAGAGCTGGGCCCACTGGCAGAAGATGCCGTCGTCACGCAGGCGCGCCTTGACGTCCTGGAAATACTCGCGCGTAAACAGGTTAGAAACCCCGGTGATCCAGGGATTGGACGGCTGGCTGATAATGATGTCGAACAGATCGCTGCGCTGGCTGAGGAAATTGCGGCCGTCGCCGGCCAGGGCGCGCACCTTGGGGTTTTCCAGGGGGCGCTGATTGACGTTGTCGAAGAAGTGCGACGCTTCGTAGATGGCCGGCTCCAGTTCCACCACTTCCAACGAGGCGATGGGGTACTGGGTGACGGCGCCTGCGGTCACGCCCGAGCCGAATCCGACGAGAGCGACCTTGGGCGCATGGTCGTTCTGATAGAGCAGGAGCGGCAACAGGCCCACGCTGATCTGGGTCGGCATGTCGGCGTCGTTGGAGGCGTCGACCTTGCCGTTGTTCTTCATGGAAAACACCTTGCCCCACTGGTCGACTGACACGGTCGTGGCGATGCCGTCCTTGTAGTAGACGAGTTTGGGGCGTTGCCACTTCTTCTTCTGATGGCGGTGCTCGACCATCTCGATGTAGTCGCGCGCCATGGACACGCGGAAAAAGCCGATGGAAAAATCAGTGAGGTTCCAGCGCGGCAGTGCCAGGGCCAGCAGGGCCATGCCGAGCGCGGCGGCGATGCCGAGGATGCGGCGTGAAAGCGGCAGGCTGGTGGAAACCGTAAACAGAAGCGCGGCCAGCCCCAAATCGAGCACAGCCGAAACGTAGATGCCCTTTTGCAGTCCGAGCTGGGGCAGCACCACGAACCCCGACAGGAACGAGCCCACGATCGCGCCCACGGTATTGAGCGCGTAGGCCGAGCCCACGTCGCGACCTACGCGGCCGAGGCTCGCCGTCACCACCCGTACGGTGATGGGGAAGATGGCGCCCATGAGAAACGTCGAGGGCAGAACCGCGATGCAGGCCAGGGTGAACTGACACACCAGAACCGCGTCCGCGGTGATGGAGGTAGACGCCAGCAGATAGGTGAAGACATAGGGCAGCCGGTCGGTGATCAGATAGGAAAATCCAATCGCGCCCACGATGCCCAGGTGGACCATGGCCAGGCTGCGCACGGGATCGCGGAACCGCTGCGCCAGACGACCGAAAGCCGCCGAGCCAGTGCCCAGGCCGATGAGGAAGGCCAACAAGATGATGGTGAAGGAGAAGATCGAGGAGCCGATGATGACGGCCAGGGCGCGCGTCCACAGCACCTGCAGGGTCATGGCCGTGGCGCCCGAGACGGCGAAGGCAAAAAGCACCGCACGGCGAGCCGCTGGCGAAATCACGGGCAGGTTGTTCTCGGTCGGGTTGGCCTGGGCAGCCAACTCGTCGACGCCGGGACCCTGGGGAGCGGCCGGCCAGCGCTTGCGCACGCGCTGAGCGATCACGATGGCCGCGGCCAGGGACATGTCGAAACTGGCAGCCAGAAAATTGGTGCTACGCACGCCGATGAGAGGCAGCGAGATGAAGCCCGCCAGAAACGAACCGCTGACGCCGCCGAAGATGTTGACCGCGTACAGAGTGCCCAGGCGCAGGCTCACGCGGCCGAATTCAAAGGGGCGCGACACGAAGTAGCGAGACAGCAAGGGCAGGGTGGCGCCCATGAGCGTGGTGGGCACGATGAGCAACGCCGCCGAGGCCAGGAAACGCAGCAGCGAAAGCAGGGTGTAGTGATCGCCGAAGGTGGCCCATAGCCAGTGATTGAGCCCCGGGTAGAAGTGGATGAGCCAGGGCACGGCCAGGGCGTAGAGCCCGATAGCGGCCTCGGCCAGGGCATAGGCGCCGACGGCGTTCTTGATTCGGTCTGCCACCTTGCCCGCCAGGTACGAGCCCAAGCCCAGCCCGCCCATATAGGTGGCCAGCACGGTGGACACGGCCAGCGCGGTGGACCCGAAAACCAGGGTCAACATACGCGTCCACAGCAGCTCCAAAATGAGCCCCGACGCGCCTGACAGGAAGAAGCAGGTCAATACGACGGTTGGCATCGAAACCGCCCTTCTAGCCTGGCCAGTCGGGGATGCCAACGGCTGCGGATGACGGCTTCGTGATTTTCCGACTGCCGCGCTCGCCATTTTTTCGATTTTGCAGCCCGCGATGCTATCGTAATCGTTCAATGCGTTACGGTATCCTCTCGGACATCCACGCCAACATTGAAGCGCTGGAAACCGTCCTGAAGGCGTACGAGTCGGAGCAGATCGACAAGTACATGTGTCTGGGCGATACCGTGGGCTACGGCGCGAGCCCCAACGAAGCCTGCAACATGATCCGGCCGCGGGTCGCGCAGGCGGTGCTGGGCAACCACGACGCCGCGGTGGCGGGGCGCATGGACTATTCCTACTACTACTACGCCGCACGCCAGGCACTCGACAAGCACGCCCAGATCCTCCAGCCGCAGAACATGGAGTGGCTGAAGAGCCTGCCCTACGACTTTCGCGAGGGAGAAATCCTTTTCTGCCACGGATCGCCCATCAACCTTCGCGAATTTGACTACATCTTTTCGCGCGAGCAGGCCACCCAGTGCTTGGCCATCTGGGACCAGTTGCCGGCGCTCACCGTGATCGGACATTCCCATCTGTGCAAGGCCTTTGCCATCAATCCCGCGCATCCCGGCGCGCAGGAAGTGGTGACGCTCAAGTTCGAGCTGCGCCCAGGCTGGAAGTACATCGTGAGCGTGGGCTCGGTGGGCCAGCCGCGGGATTTCGATCCGCGTGCCAGCTACACCATCTTCGACACAGCCACGCGGACGTTTGAATTCAAGCGTGTGGAATACGACACCAAGGCCGCCGCAGCCAAGATCCTGGCCTCGGACCTAGAACCCAACTTCGGCACCCGCCTTTTCTTGGGGATCTAGTTCTTCGTTACGTCTACGCCGGAAACTCGGGTCAGGCTGGCCACCGCGATGTTGTGGTCGTAGAGCCCCTGCAGGCAGCGCACGCGGGCCTGGAAGAAAGCCAACAAGGCGTCGGAGAAGTCCTTGGTCTCGGCCAGTCCCACAGAGATGTTCTGCATGATGGCCGCGATCCATTGCCGCGTGGCCTTTTCGCCCTTCTGCACGGTCTTGAGCCGCTGCTCGGCTTCCTTCATTTCTGTATAGGCCTTCTCCACTTCAAAGTTGATCCCGCCCAGGGCATCGTTGCGCCGCAACTCGGCCTCCCGGGCCTCGGCGCGCAGCCGGTGCGCGTGCGCGTTTTTCACGAGAAGATCAAGGGGCACGCGGAGCGCAGCCGCCACACCCACGCCCGATGTGTTGAAGGGGTTGCTGGCAAAGGCGTTGCTTGGGTGGTCGATCGAGCTGGCGTATGCGTATGTGGCGGTGCCCAGCAACACCAGATCAGGATACTGGCGGCGCCATTCCAGATCAGCCAGGGCGCGCTTGGCCGCCACCGCCTTGTCGAGTGCCTTGACTTCAGGGCGATAGGTCAGCGCCAGATCGCTGTAGGCTGCCAGTTCGCGAGTCGGCACGTTTTGCGTCTCCAGCGGCGCATCGTCCACATCAAGGTCAGCTGGCGCACTGGGGCCGATGAGCGCGCGCAGGCCGGCCTTGGCCAGATCCGCTCCGCGCCGCGCTTCCAGCGCACGCGCCTCGATGTCTGCACGCATGGCGCGCAGGCGAAGACGGTCGGTCACCGAAGCGTTTCCCGAGCCATCAGCCAGTTCTTCTTCGATCTTTTTCTGCGCATCGTTCAGATAGTCCAACCCCTCGTCGAGCATGCTCAGCATCTCGCGTGCCAGCTTGGCGCCCCAATATGCCCTGCGAACGTTGAGTTCCACGTCAGCCACCTGGCCTGATTCCTTGGAGCGCGAGGCTTCCACGCCCAGCTCTGCCGCGTTGACCCCGGCCGAGATCTTGCCGAACGTGTAGATGGGCTGGACTATCTTGAGCTCGGTGCGGGTGAATACGCCGCGCAGATCGGTAATAGCCGAGAAGGTCTGCTTGGGCTGAAAGGAGAAATTCGTGCCGTCACAATGCTGTTCGCGGTAGGCAAGGCCGGTGGGAGCGTTCGGGTCGTTCGGCTGGCAGCGAATATCCGGCACCGGCGCCACGGTCGACAACAGATCGCCGGTGGGCCAGTAGCTTCGGTGCGCCTCCAACGCCTGCGCCTCTATACCCGCCGTGACCTCAGTGTTGGCAGCCAGACCGAGGTTTCCCTTTCTGGCCATGTCCAACAGCTCGTCGAGGGTGTAGGCCTTTGCCTGCGCGGCGCCGATGAAAAGCAGGCTGGTGCTTGCCCACAGACAGGCTGCAACTGCAGAGAAACGAAATGTTTTCATGTCGGTGACCGGGTGGGAGAGGTCGACGGGTTTGACCGGGGCGGAGACGCATGCTACCGCAAACCACACATGGACAGTCAAGAAGGCGGTCCATATTCTGGTCCTGCGTGATGTGTCCCCCTGAAACCCAAACACTGGCTTGCCTGAAAGAAGATGTCGCGCAGGTCGACCTGGGCGGGATCGCGGTCTTGCGCGGCATCGGCGTTGACCGAATCGGCTTCTTGCACCGGCTGACCACGGCCAGCGTCCAGGGCGTGGGCGTCGGGGCTGGCTGCCATTCGCTGCTCCTCGACAGCAAGGGCCACGTGGTGGGTGACCTGCGCATATGCGTCAGGACCGACGAAGTTCGACTGTTGGTGGCCTCGGCAGCCGGGCAGGGGATTGCCGCTGCTCTGGCACGCTACGCGGTGATGGATGATTTCGCCGTGGCGGTGGAGCCCGAGATGGCCGTGAAGGTCCTCTGCGGCCCGCGCTCGGCGCAGGCGTTGCGCGCGGCCGGTGTCGCGGTGCCCGATGACTTCGCGGCCCGGCCCTTGTGGTCGCACGCCGATGCTGCCAGCCCGTTCGGTTTGCTCTGGTTGGTTCGCAGCCGTGATCTTGGAGCCGACGGTCTATGGGTCTTTGGCAGCGCCACGGCCTGCGCCGCGCTGGCCGCAAGCTTGGATCTGGCCGACGTGCCAGTCCTGGCGTCCGATGTCGCGGAGGCCCTGCGCATCCAGGCCAGCGAGCCGCGCTTCGGCGCCGAGATCACCGGCGACGTCCTTCCCATGGAGGTCGGGCTGGCCGCAGCCCTGGATCACAAGAAGGGCTGCTACCTTGGCCAGGAAACCATCGTGCGCGCGCGCGACCGGGGGCTGGTGCGACGGCGGCTGGTCGGGTTGCGCCTGAGCGGCGACGGTACGCCCGCTGCCGGCGATGTGATTGCCTTTGAACAGAATCCCGCCGCCGGGCGTGTGACCAGCGTTGGCCATCTCCCTGGCCAGTCAGCCGTGGCCTTGGCCCTGCTGGCATCGGCCGTCCCGGTCGGCGCCGAGGTGCGCATCAGCCACGGCGCGGAGGCCCTGACCGCCGCGGTTGTCCTCGACCGACCGGTTTGGTGATAGGGTTTCCTTGTAAGGTCGTTCGGTCCCGCGGCACCAGAGGCTTGTTTGATGGCTAACAACCCACTCTCCGACGATGGCTTGGCGACGGCTTCGTGCGTCGAAAGAAGCCTGTTGGAGTCGCTCGACCAGCTCTACGAGACCTACGAGCCGTCGGTCGAGCGCTGGGTGCGCCGTTTGGCCGGGCCAGGGGCGGACGTGGAAGATTTGGTGCACGACGTGTTCTTGGTGGCCTTGCGGCGAAAGAACGAATTCCGCGGCGACGCCAAGATCTCGACCTGGCTGTTTCGCATCACCGAGCTGATCGTTCGCAAGCGCCGTTTTCGCCGGCAGCTTCACGGTTTCCTCGGTCACGTCTTTCGCGACAACACGACCACGCTCACGCCCAGCAGCCCGACGCCGCTCGAAGAACTGGAGCGCCGCCAGCAGAGCGCCTTGCTGTACGCCGCCCTGGATCGCCTGCCCGAGAAGTACCGCACGCCTGTCATCATGTTCGACATCGACGGTCGCTCGGCCCAGGAGGTCGCGAGCCTGCTCGGCATCAAGCCCAACGCCGTGTGGGTGAGAGTGCACCGCGCGCGGGCGCGGCTTCTCGACGATTTGTCGACCGACGGCAGGAAGTTGTCCCATGAGAAGTGAAAACACAAAGACCGAGTCAGCGAAGGACCGGCAACTGGGGCCGCTCGCCTCTTTCGTGCGTGCTGCTGAACCGCTGGAAGAGCTGACGCCAGCAGAACGCGAGCGAATCAGGCACCGACTGCACGCGGCCTTTTGTCCCAGTCACCGTCCTGCTGCCGTATTCCGCTGGTCGACGGTCTTGGCGGCCTTGGGCCTGCTGTTGGCCGGCGGTGCGGTGTTTGCGGCGGCCGGCCACTTCGGGCTCATCCCTTGGCCGCGCGAAGCGGGACCGCGGATCATCAGTAGCGAGCAGACAGCCGGCCACGCGCGCCGGCGTCCGGTTCGAGGAGTCGCCCCGTCGACGATCGCGCCTGTCCCTGCGGCCGAGCCCGCCTCATCGCAGCCGGCCGTCGTGGCGGTCGTGGGTCCGGCCAGTCCGACGCCTGCCACCGCCAGCCTGCGGGCTGACCGCGCGATTCGTGCTACGCCGGTCAAGGAGGCTCCGTCCCAGACGGGCAGCACAGCTTCTCCGAACGCGCGGCCCACGCGTACCGAGGAACAGCGGAGTCCCCGGTCACAGGGGGCAGCGATCGCGCCGCGATCGGCGGTCGAGCCTGGCCTACCCCAGCCTGCTTCCGTGCCGGCCGTCGCGCCGGAGGCAGGTCTGCGGTTGGCCCTGTTGGCGCCTGTCACCGCCAACGAGCGGGTTGCCCGAGCGTCGCATGCCACGCCCGCCGCCTTGCCGACTTCGCTGAACGGGCAGGCCATGATTGCCCAGGCGATGCGCAGTCTGCGCAATGACCATGATCCGGCGGGCGCTCTCGAAATCCTCACCAGGCATGCGGCCCTGTTTCCGCAGAGCCCGCTTGGCAGCGAGCGCTCGGTGCTGGAGGTCGAGGCGCTGCTGGCCCTGGGCCACCGCAACGAGGCGCTGGTTCGTTTGGATCGCATGTCCCTCGACAACACCCCGCGCAGTGCCGAACGCTACGTGGTGCGCGGTGAGCTTCGCGCGCGGGCGCAGCGCTGGAGCGAGGCTGGCGTGGATTTCGACCAAGCCCTGGCTCACGGCAAGGGGAACCCAGCTTGGCAGGAGCGCGCCTTGTGGGGCCGCGCCGCGACCCGCACGCATACCGGGGATCAGGCCGGTGCGCGCGCCGACTTGCAGATCTACTTGCAGCTGTATCCCACGGGTCGGTTCGCGTCCGAGGCAGCGCGTTTGCTGGCGAATTCACGATGAGGGCAGTCCCATGGGCGGCGGGGTTCGGCGCGCTGTGGATGACCGCGCTGCCTGCGTTGGCGGCGCCCGAGATCTCGAGCGATTCGGATTGCCCGTCGGCAGTTGATGTCGTGGCGCGCCTGACGGGCTTGCTTTCTGGGAACAGCCCGGTGGCCAGCGGCGCAGCCCATATTCGCGTTCAGGGCGGGCAGATGGTGCTGGAGCTGGCAGGAGAGGGCGAACCAGCTGCCAGTCGGATTCTGCCCGCTGAGGCCGATTGTCACTTGCGCGCTCAGGCTGCAGCCTTGGTCATCGCGGCCTGGCTCGACAACTTGCCGGCCGATTCTCTGGAGCAGGCCGAGTCGGTCCCCGCACTCGCTATTGATCCGAGCAGTCTGCATCCGGGATCGACTGTCACCGAGACGGCCCCGCCGGTGCCATCTCGGTTTTTGCCGGGCGCAGCCGCGTTCGCTTCCATCGACGGACAGGGGCTGGGCGGAGTTCTGTCGGTTGAGGCCGCGTGGAGAAACCTGGTCGGCCGGTTCGGTCTGGCGACGGATGTCTCGTTCCCGCTCCCGCGCGACATGAACGTGGGTCAGGGCAAAGCGCGCTGGTGGCGTCCGGTCTTGGCGCTGGACCTGCGTGCTCCTCTGACACAGGGCGATTGGATTCTGGATGCTGGCGCTGGGCCTGTGTTTGGACTGCTCTTGGTCGCGGGCAACGGATTCCAACAGAACCGCACTGACTTGGCCGTGTCGTGGGGAGCCACGGTTGGGGTTCGCCTGGCCCACAGAAACAGGAGCAATTGGCTCTATTGGGCCGAACTGCGCACTCTACTGTGGCCAGTTGCACAACATATCCGCAACGAGGTTCAAGGCGCAGCGCCAAGACTCGCGGATCTGCCGCGCATTGAAGTTCACCTTGGTCTTGGTTGCAGCTTCGGTGTTTTGTAATTGTCGATTGTAAGGTCAATCAGTGTGCGGGGACTAGAACGGTCATGACAAACAACACTCGCTCCAGTCAAGGTCCATTGGTTGCCCTCGTGCTTACAACACTGACGGCCGCATGCATGTCCGACCCAACGGTAGGAATAACTCTTGCCCCTGACGCCGGTCCTCTTTCGGTCAATCCCGACAGTGGGGGGACGGCTGGCACAGCGGGCAGTGGAGGGATGGGTGGCATTACATCAGCGGGCGGTGGTGGGATGGGTGGCACCACAACGCCGCTCGGGGGGAACACCGCGATCTACACAACGGGGGGCACCGGCGGCGGAACAGCGCCGACGTCGTTCATCTTCCCGTCTGGCGGAAGGCGGGCGGTCGACATTCTCTTTGTCGTGGACAACTCACCTTCGATGGATCCCAAGCAAGCAGCCCTGGCTGCGGCCTTCCCGAAGATGATAGCGACACTGCAACAACTTCCCGGCGGCCTGCCTGACGTGCACATCGGCGTGGTCAGCAGCAATATGGGAGCTGGCAATGGCGCCATGGGCGGAAATTGCGGCACCGGACTGGGCGACAGGGGCCTTCTGTGGGGCAACGATCCCAACGATCTGACCGCATCGGTGGCGGCCGGCAGTGCCTACACGCCGACTATCCCTGGTTGCGGCCTGAACCTAGGCCAACGCTGGATCGAAGATATTCAGGATCCCAACAGTCTCGGCCGCATACAGAACTACGATTCCGCCAATCATCAGCTTGCAGACGTCTTTTCTTGTCTGGCCAGGGCCGTGGGTGTCTCCGGTTGTGGAGAGGAACATCAATTGCAAGCGACTCGCATAGCGCTCATTCCCCAAGGCGGCGTCAACATGGCCAACGCCGGTTTCTTACGTTCCGATGCCGACCTCGCTATCGTTCTCGTCACCGACGAGGATGACTGTTCCGCCAGCAACGACAACAGTCAGAACGACGACATCTTCAATATGGTGACCAAGCGAGACGTGGGGGATACCACCAGTCTGCGATGTGCGGCGCGCGGGCACCTTTGCGGCGGTCAGCCAATTCCCAACTACAACCCGTCGGTCGGTTACACCGGCACGGCGCCTTTCACACACAGCTTCGCCGACTGCTCGGCCAAGTCCCAGATTGACCGCAACAATCCAGACCACACGTATCTGCCGCTGATCGATGTTCAGGACATGATCGACAGTGTCAACTGGCTTAAGGCCCCGGCCTCATCATCGAAGATTTTCGTGTCTGGCATCATTGGATGGCCGAGCAACACTGACCCGAGCAGTGTTCAGTACCAGATTGGCAAGGACACCACGTCGCTTCCGCCCTCGCAGCAGACGCTGTGGGACTACATGCCCATCTGCACTGTTCCTTCTATCCAGTCTGCTGACGGCAATATCTACAAGGCATACGGCGGCCTTCGGCTGAAGAAGTTCATCGATGCCTTTGGCATCAATGGAAAGGTGTTCAGCATCTGCAACCCTGAATTCACCGACGCCATGACCCAGACCGGCGGCGTTCTCGCCTCCGCGATGACGAGCGACGGCGGCTGTGTCCCATCCGCGCTGGCTGACACGGACCCGAACACTCCAGGGATTCAGCCCGAGTGCCTGGTCGTGGACGAGCTTGCGTGTAGCGTGCCTGGAGGCTGCTCGATCAACGGCTACCAGCAGAACACCCTCTCCGAGTGCGCGGACATAGAGGGGGGAACTTCCATTGGGCCGCTCAACCCAGCGAACCCCCAGATCAGCAATGTCCCCGACGGCGAGAGGCCCTGTTGGTACCTGTGGTACGACACCGATCCCGTCACGGGCTGCTCGGGCGCACCCAACGGCCAGAGGATTTCCGTCTTGCGGCCCACGGGCTCGGTTGCACCAGCGGGTTCGGAGCTGGTGGTGAAGTGCCAGACCTGTCCGGCATCCAACCCAGGGTGTACGGCCCCGGCTCCGTAGCCGTCTCCGACCTCTTGCGGCTTTGGCGGGCTCGTGGAAACACGAGCCCGCTTGACATATGGGGCTAGTTTCCCAATAGTGGCACCCGCATGGGAAAGCACGACAATCGCCGTTCCAAGAAGATGCGCCAACGCGTAAGCCAGAAGAAGTACAAGGCGCGGGTCAAGAAACAGAAGGTTGAGCGCCGCGCGGCCCGCGGGGCGCCGGCCAAGGCCCCGCGAAAGCCGCGAGCTGCGGCGCCCGCACCCACCAAGGAATAGTCTTTCGCCGGGCCTCGGGGAGGTCACGTGAGCGGCGAAAGGGAGAGCGGCGCCAAATCGGTCGAGCCGTCGCCGGACGCGCCTGCGGGTGCCGGTCCGCCTGACCAGGCTACGACCGCGCTCATGCGCCAGTACCTTGAGGTCAAGGCGCAGGTTCCCGACGCGATCGTGTTCTTTCGCCTCGGGGATTTTTACGAGATGTTCTACGAGGACGCGATCTACGCGTCCCGCGTGCTCTCGCTCACGCAAACCACGCGCGACAAGGGCAAGGAGAATCCGGTGCCCATGTGCGGGGTGCCGCATCACTCGGCCCGCGGCTACATCGCCCGTCTCACCGAGTTGGGCCGGCGCGTGGCCATCTGCGAGCAGCTGGAAGACCCCAAGCTGGTCAAGGGCCTGGTCAAGCGCGGCGTGGTTCGCATCGTCACGCCTGGGGTAATTCTCGACGAAGAATCGCTGGAGCCGCGCGCGCCCAACTACGTGGCAGCCGTGGCTGGCGAAAGCCGCGACGGATTCGGCCTGGCCTTCATCGACGTGACCACCGGCGATTTCCGCGCCACCGAGGCCGCCACAAGCGAGGGCTTGATCGACGAGCTGGCCCGGGTCGACCCGCGCGAAATCCTCGTGCCGCGCGGACAGAGCGATCTGGCGGCGCTCTTTCGGCGCGCCTACCCGCGCCTGGCGCAAACCCCGATCAGCATCGACGACGAGCCCGAGCCCATTTCTGCGCTGGCCGACGGGCTTGGTCCTGGGCTGGATCGGGACGGCCTGGCCCGCGCCCCGCAGGCGTGCCTGGCCGCCAGCCGCGTTCTCCGCTACGTGCGCGCGACCCAGCTCTCGGCGCCTCTGCCCGTGGCGCGCCTGGAGCTGTTTCGGCGCGACGAATTCCTGGTCATCGACGAGCAGGCGCGCTCGCACCTGGAACTCACCGAAACCATGCTGGAACGCAAGCGGCAAGGCTCGCTGCTCGACACCCTGGACGTCACGGCCACGGCCATGGGCGGCCGGCTTCTGCGTCGCTGGCTACTCTTTCCGTTGCTCGACCTGGCCCGCATCCGGCGCCGCCACGATGCCATCGAGCGCCTGGTGGAGAAGCAATCAGCGCGCGAAGCCAGCCGCAAGATCCTTTCGGAGTTGGGCGACATCGAGCGTCTGGTGAGTCGCGCGCGTCTGGGCGTGGCCAGCCCGCGCGATCTGGTGGTGCTCGGCCGTTCGCTGCAGCAGTTGCCTGACCTGGCGGCGGCCTTGCAGCAGGCCAGCGATCCGTTGGTGGCACTCGCCAAAGGTGGCACAGGCGCCGACCTGCTCGACCTGGGACAGGATCTGGCACAGGACATCGCCGACCGCATCGTGGCCACGCTGGAAGACAACGCGCCGGCCATCACCAAGGAAGGCGGTTTCATCCGTTCCGGCGTATCGGCCGAACTCGACGAGCTGCGCGCCATCGCCTCGGGCGGGCGCGACCAGATCCTGGCCATCGAGGCGCGCGAGCGCGAGCGCACCGGAATCGCCTCGCTCAAGGTCAAGTACAACAGCGTGTTCGGCTACTACATCGAGATCACGCGCGCCCACCTGGCCAACGTGCCGGCGGACTATACGCGCAAACAGACGGTGGCCAATGCCGAGCGTTTCGTGACCGCCGAGCTGGCTGACTACGAGGCCAAGATCCTGGGCGCTGACGAGCGCCGGGTGGCGCTGGAGCAGTCGCTGTTTGCGAGCCTGCGCGACGAGGTCGGGGCGGCAGCCGCGCGCGTGCTGGCGCTGGCCGGCCGGGTGGCCGCGGCGGATGTGGTCGCGGCCTTGGCCGAGCAAGCCCACCACCATGGCTATTGCCGGCCGGTGGTCGACGATTCGGAGGTGCTGGAGCTTTGGGACAGCCGGCACCCGGTGGTGGAACGGCTGGCAGCCACCGGCGGCTTCGTGCCCAACGATCTGCGCCTGGACACCGAGCGCGAACAGATTCTCATCGTGACCGGACCCAACATGGCGGGCAAGTCCACGCTGATTCGCCAGGCCGCCCTGTCGGTGATCCTGGCCCAGGCAGGCAGCTTCGTGCCTGCGCGTGCCGCGCGCATTGGGCTGTGCGACCGCGTGTTTACCCGCGTCGGCGCCGGCGACAACCTGGCGCGCGGCGAATCCACCTTCCTGCTGGAAATGCGCGAGACCGCCCACATCTTGCGCCACGCGACCCGGCGGAGCCTGATCATCCTCGACGAGATCGGGCGCGGGACATCGACCTATGACGGCGTGTCCATCGCATGGGCCGTGGCCGAGTACCTGCACGACGTGGTGGGCGCGCGCACCCTGTTTGCCACGCACTATCACGAGCTGTGCGATCTGCACGATTCACACCCGCGCGTGCAAAACGTCAGCGTGGCTGCGCGCGAATGGAAGGGCGAAGTAGTCTTTCTGCGTAAGCTGACTCCAGGCGGAACCAGCCGGTCCTTTGGAATCGAGGTGGCCAAGTTGGCCGGGTTGCCCTCCACGGTGGTGGGGCGCGCACACGCCATCCTCGAACAGTTGCAGCTGGGCGCGGCCAGCCCGCGCCGGCCTGACGAGCCACACCCGGCGCTGCCGGGCCAGGGCGAGGCGCCGCAACTGGGGCTGTTCGATCCGCGTGGCCAGAAAGCCAGTGCGCCGGAGGTCGGGAGAGAGAGCGAGGTCTTGGCCGCGCTGCGGGCGGCCGATCTCGATGGTTTGTCGCCCCGGGCAGCCTGGGATCTGTTGGCGGAATTGCGAAAGAAGTTGACGAATAGCGGATCCGGCCGCCCATGATTAGGGGTCGTGGCAGTACACCGCGCGGCACTCGCGCTCCTGATAGCCTTCCTTCCCAGCATCGTTTTCGCTGCGCCCTTGCGCGCGCCTGACGGGGGAGCCGTCGCGCGACCTGCTCCGCCCAGGACCGTCGGGCAGACGCGATCTTCGACCACGGTGAAGAAGATCAAGCCGCTGCGCAATCCGCCGGTCGAGCTCTTCCAGATCAACACCAAGGAGACCTTCATGCTGCGCTTTTCCGACGAGCGCGGCCGTCCCATCCAGGGCTGGCAGAAGCGATTCCAACGCTTTATGCGCTGCCACCACACCAACACCCAGCACAAGATGGATCCGCGCTTGCCGCGCCTGATGTATCAGACGGGGCGGCATTTCGCCGGGCATCGACTGGAAGTCATTTCTGGCTACCGCAACCCCAAGGTCGCGCGCAACCCGAAGAGCCCCCACAAGAAGGGACTGGCCTGCGATTTTCGTATCACGGGCGTGCCCAACGCGACCCTGCGCGACTTCTTGCGCAGCAGTTTTGCTCACGTGGGCGTCGGCTATTATCCCAATTCACTCTTCGTTCATCTCGACGTACGCAAGGGGCCGTCGGCGTTCTGGATCGACTACTCCGGGCCGGGCCAGGGCTCCGAGTATTCCCCCAATGCCCGTGACGACCTGCGCACGGGAAAGGTCGACTGGTACAGACCGGCATCCGGCGAGCGGGTTTCTACGAAGTCAGAGCAAGCCGAAAGCGTGGACGACTTGATGGAAAACGCGGTAAAGGGCGGCCGGTGATCGCGCCAGCCATACCCGGCATGGCCCCACGCTTTGCCGATTGTCCAAACTAGGCCGGCAGTGCTAAAAGGGTTACCAAGTAAGACATGTTCGCTCTTGCCTGGGGCCATCGGCGTCCGGCACTTGCGCGAACGCAGAGGAGAATTCCAGATGAAGAAGCTCGGTGTTTCCTTGGTGGCAGCGTTCTTCGTGATGGTGGCCGCGTCGCAGGTGATGGCGGCCAAGGCAGCCAAGCCCAAGGCGGAGAAGCCGCACGGCCCTGCTCCGGTGGCCAAGGCTGACGCCATCTCTGAAATCAGGGGCGACTACAAGTGGGGAATGACCCCGCAGCAGGTCATGGACAAGATCAACGCGCGCATCGAGGACGGGTACAAGGACCGCATCGCCAAGACCGCGGCTGAACCGGCCAAGAACGACAAGCTCCGCAAGCAGATGCACGACGAGACGGCCGTGATCAAGAAGAACCTGGTCAAGTTCGACGGTCAGAAAGGCCCCTGGGACGTCTCGATCATCGATCAGGAGATCGTGCAGAACCAGGGCGCGTCGATGCTCTACATGAAAGAGGCGAAGTCCACCCGCTACTTCTTCTTCGACCACGACAGCCTGTTCAAGATGTTCATCGCCTTTGACAAGGAGATGCTGCTGGGAAAGAACTTCAAGGACTTCGGCGCGGCCATGCAGGGAAAATTTGGCAAGGCGCAAGAGGTTTACGTGATCAGGAACGACAGCATCGGGGTCAAGGAGAAGAAGCTGGATCACCTGCTCTGGCGCTCCAGCACCGGCGACGGGCTCAAGCTGGTGGACCGGTCTGAGTTCTACGACGTGTACTGCCTGGTGCTGTACGACAACAGCGTCGAGCAACGCATGGTGGCCGCCCGCAAGGCAGCCGACGCCGCCAAGCCCACGGGCAACATGCTCGACAGTGTGGTTGGGGGCAAGGAATCCGAGCGCGATGAGAACGACAACGTCATGGACCGCATCACCGGCAAAGAAGTCCTCAAGCCTGGCGACCGGCGCGCTGCGCAGCAAAACATCACCGTGCCGTCCCCAAGCGCTCCCCCGGCTGGAGATACCGACGTTATTCCGCACCGGTAATCGTGGTCCCGCACGCTGTGTTGCTTGACAGCGGCGGGTCGGCTACGCAGAATGCGACCCTTTCCAAATGGCCAACATCAAGTCAGCGCAGAAGAAGAACCGACAGCGCATCACGCACCAGGCGCGCAACGCGGCCCACAAGTCCGCGATGCGCACTGCTGTCAAGAAGTTGCGGGCCGCGATTGCGGCCAAGGACGCGAAGCAGGCGAACGAGTTGCTCAAGTCAGCGACCTCGCTCATCAGCCGGCTCGGCGGGCGTGGTGTGATCAAGAAGCGCAACAGCTCACGCCACGTATCGCGCCTGACCGTCGCGGTCAATACGCTGGCCAAGTAGTCGGTCGGCAGGTTTGCAGTCGGCAGCTGGCTGACTGCCAGCACGTAGGCTTCGCGCGGCACGGACGCCAGGATACTCATGCTATGCTCATCGTATGAGTAAGCGCTTGCAGGTGGTCATGAGGGACGCAGAGTTGCGTGCCTACCAGCGCTTGGCGCAGGGCAAGGGCATGGTCTTGTCAGAATGGGTGCGGCAGAGCCTGCGGGAGTCTGCCCGAGCGGAGCCGAGTCCGGGCAGAGAGAAGAAGATCGCTTCCCTGCGCGCGGCCTTGCGCCACTCGTTCCCGGCCCCGGACATCGATCAGATGCTGGAAGAGATCTCGGCCGGCTACCTTCAGGGCACGGGTCGGTGATCTTCATCGACTCGAACATCCCCATGTACCTCGTCGGGGCACCGCATCCGCACAAGGTGGATGCTCAGCGCCTGATCGAGCGCCTGCTTTTCGATGGCGAGAAATTGGTCACCGACGCGGAGGTGTTCCAGGAAATCCTCCATCGCTACGTGGCCATCGACCGCAAGGATGCAATCGCGCCGGCGTTCGGGGTTATGCACGACTTGATGGATGCAGTCTTGCCCATCGACGGCGAGACGGTCATCCGCGCCAAGGACCTCGTACTCCGACGCGCCGGCGTGTCGGCACGGGACGCGATTCACCTGGCGGTCATGGAGCGCGAAAGCATCGAGAGAATTCTAACCTTCGACCGAGGTTTTGATCGTTCCCCCGGCGTGAAAAGGGTCGTCTGAGGCAAGGCCGCGCCCCCCGGGAAGACCGAGGGGCGCGGCGGGTTGGTGTTAGTTTCCGCTCACCAGCCTAAACTCGGTTCGGCGGTTCTGGGCTTTGCCTGCCTTGGTCTTGTTGTCCGCGATGGGCTTCTCCGGGCCGTAGCCGATGGCGGTTAGCCGCTCGGTCCTGATGCCCTTGTTGACGAAGTACTCTTTGACCGCATCGGCGCGCTTCTGCGACAGCTCCTTGTTGTACTCGTCCTTGCCGACGTTATCGGTGTGACCGCTGATTTCGATCCTGGTGTCTGGGTAGTCACTGAGGACTTGGACGGCCTTGTCGAGCACGTCGTAGGACTTCTTGGTGAGGTTGGCGGAATTGGTCTTGAAGTTGATCCCTTCGATAACGCCGGTGAACTTCTTCAACGCGGCGGGCACCTCGTCGGGACAGCCATCCTCGTCCTGGTAGCCGTTGAAGGTTTCGGGCTCGTTGGGGCACTTGTCGATGTTGTCAGGGATGCCGTCGCCGTCAGTGTCCTTGGGCGGCGGGCACCCGTTCTTTGTGGGATCGTCGTTCCTGGGTCCCGGCTCGTTCGGGCACGCATCGTTGACGTCGAGGATGCCGTCGCCGTCGGTGTCCTTGGGCCGCGGACAGCCATTCTTGTTCGGATCGCTGCTGGCGGGGCCCGGCTCGTTCGGACAGGCGTCGCTGGAATCAGGAATGCCGTCGCCGTCGGTGTCTGCGGGCGGCGGGGGTGGCGGCGGGGGCAAAGCGGGTGGCGGCGGTGAAGGAGGAGTCCGGCCAAACGCCAGGTATGCGGACAGCAGGATCTCCCAGTCGGGGCCATGGTAGTACCTCTCGCCCGAGCCTGAGCCGGTAACAAACGCGGCGGGTGGGAACATGATGCGGCCATCGAGCCGCAGCCCGAAGTAGTCCGTCAGCGGGAATTTGGAACCCACGCCAATGTGGAACATGTCATCGGTGTCATTGAAAGGGACTCCGTACGGGCCGGGGTGGGTATGGGCGATTTCCGACAGGGCGCCCCAGCCGACGAGGGCGAAGGGCCGCACATAGCCAGTGTGGATGAAGTTGCCGATGACCTGGAGGCGGTAGCCGAGAATAGTCTCGCGCGTGCCGCCGTTGGCATCGTTGAAGCGCGTGTGAGTGGGCGAGACCGAACCTTCAGCTTCGACACCCAGCCAGCAGTTGAGGTTGTAGGCCAGGCGGAGACCAAAAACTCCGCCCAAGTCAGGCGAATAGCCTTCCGGCGAGCCCACGTAGCGGCCGAGTCCGTGCTGCTTGTCGTAGAAATGGAGGCCGCCAAAGATCCCGATTTCGAATGGCTGCAGGAATGGCGGTTCCTCGGTGGCCGCTGGGGGCGGCGGGGCATCCTCGGCGGCCAGCGCCCGCGGGGACGCGACGCCGGCCAGAGCAGCCAGCAACCCGGCGGTCAGGACACCCGAATTCAGCAACACCCTGTTTGCTCGACTCTTCATGCGATTCCCTCCCTTTTTGAAAACGCGATTGTTTGGACCCCGCGCCGCTTTCGCTTCGGCTCGGGACACGGGACCCTCGTGATTCTCTGATCGCTGAACGGTAAGATGCGCCACTATTGAATGCGCGTCAACGGTGCGCTGAGATCGGCGTTCATGCTCCCCCGGCGCGCCGAGGGGCTGCCTCCTCTGCCAACTGGCGCACCAGACGGGTCAACTGGATTTCGGGGTCCACACGCGACGACTTGAACGCGCGGTCCGCTTGGTACAGACGTTCGAAGCTGCGGCGAAGGGCAGCCACGGACATACGCCGCGCGGGAACCAGCACGTCGTCGAGAAAGAAGGGCGGCAACCCCACCGCAGCGGCCATCTCGGCCCGAGGCACGTTGGCGGCGGCCAGTTCCTTGGCCCGCCAGGTTTGACGAAGTTGGCGTAACAACATTGCTTGGATGCGCAAAGGGGGCTCGCGGTTACGGAGCATGTTGGTAACCAGCTCGAGCGCCCGTCGGGCGTCGGCCGTGCCGATGGCCTTGGTCAGTTCAAACACGTTCCGCTCGCGCGATTCCGGCACCAGTTCCTCGACCTGGGCTCGGGTGATGCGACCGCCTTTGCCAGCGTAGATCTCCAGTTGCTCCAGCGCCTGCATCAGGCGGCCGAGATCGGGGCCAGCCGCGCTGGCCAAGGCCTCGGCCGCATCGCTGTCCATGGCCATGCTCCTGGTCTTGGCTTCGCGAGCGATGAACGGGCCCAGGTCGCGATCCTTGAGCCGCGCAAATTCGTGCAAAAAGCCGGCCTTGCGTAGCGCCGCAAAGGCGCGCAGACGGCCGTCGACCTTTTCCGCCAGGAGCACCAGACAGGTGCTGGGATTGGGATGGGCGGCATACGCGATCAGCGGATCCAGGGCATCGGCCTTCACCTGCTCCAGGCCACGCGCAATCACCAGGCGCTGCTTGGCGAACATGGGCAGGGTGCGGGCGGCCGCTAGAACCTCGACCAGCGCGACATCTTTCAGGTCGAAGAGTTCGCAGTTGAGTTCCGAAGGGTCTCCGGCCGAGGCGCCCAGGATCTTGCGGCGCAAGGCGGTCACGCAGCGGTCGACGAGAAAGCGCTCAGGACCGTGCAGGCAATACAGGGGCGCTATGTCACCGCGCTCGATGGCGCGCAGCAGATCGGGCTCTTCCCGCGGGGGCACGCGGTGGATCTACCACATCCGCGCTACTTCAAGAGACGGATGCTGTCGCCGTCGACGAAGTAGATGAGAGGAGCATCGACGCGGCTGTGGTCAGGGCCGAAACGGATGTCGCCAGTCATGCCCTCGAAGCGCCCGGTCGACACCAGTCGCAGGACATCGGCGCGGGTGCGGCCGCCGCGATCGACGGCCCCGCGCAGAATGGCCAAACCGTCGTACCCATAGGCGTCTGCTGCCGTGGGGCTGGTGCCGTAGGCTTCGCGAAAGCGGGTGACGAAATTTCCACTGCGCGCATCCTCGGCCGGGTAGTAGCCAGGGCAAAGCATCGCACCTTGCACGTAGCGTTCGGCGTTGCGGAGCAACCTTTCGGAAAGGCTCAAGGCCGTGGAGAGCAAGAGCACCTCGCGCCGGCCAGCGGTCGGGGCGGTCGCCGAGGAAGGCGCGGCCAACAAGCGCGGCCGGCGCGGCCAGACGTCAGCCACGGCCAAAGCCGGTGCGATGAGTTCCAGGCGCGCGGCTTCGTCGGGCACGAACAGGGCATCGAAGCCGATCTTGCGCAGTTCGCTGACCTGCGCGGAAAACGACGTGGCGCCGGCAACGTAGGTGATATGCGCGACCAGCGTGCCCCCGCCGGCCGCCAGGGCATTCTTGAAGGCGCCAGCCAGACGTTTGCCCGAGGCACTGTCTGGCCCCAGCACCACGAAGCGGCGCGCGCCCAGCGCCAGCGCCCGCTGGGCCAGAGCGATGGCGCGCGACTCGGGCGCGTGGATCAGTTGGAACGCGGTCGTGCGGGCTCCGGGCGCGTGCTCGTCGAGCAGCAGGAAAGGCACGCCGTCGCGACTGGCCAGTTCGATGCCACGCGGATCAGGCGCACCCACCAGGCCGATGACCGACTCTTCACGCGAAAGTGACCAGGCCGCTCCGCCCACGCCCGCGCTTCCCGCGCGCTCGATCGTGGCGGCGGAATCGCGGACCATCAGCTGATACGAAGATGGATCTCCCGCGGCCGTCGGCTCAGCCATCACCAGCATCGCCCCGCGCAGGACGACCTCGCCCAGACGGGCTTGCGCGCCCGACTGAGGAACCGCCAGACCCAGCCGCCGCGGATCGCCGGTTGCCGCCGCCTGCACACCCGGATCGAAACCCAAGTTGCGCCGAGTGAGGCCGATGTCCTGCTCCAGCCGGACAGCACCGGCTTCATCCCCGCGCGCGCGCAACGTAGCCACCGCGTGCGCCCCGATCATGGCGCGCACAAACGGGGCGCGAGGAACGCTCAAGGCAGCGAGCGCCGCCTCGCCGGAAATCTTCTCGGCTATCTCCTCGGCCCGGCGGCGCGCATAGGCGCGTTCATGCTCGCGTGCCTCTTCGACGCTGCGATATTGATCCCACTGCTCGATGGCAGCAATCGGATCTCCGGTCTCAGCCAGAGCCTCGGCTGCAGCCGCGTGCAGAAGCAGCGGAGCATCGGCGTCGACCAGACCACCGATGCGGGGCGGTCCCGACGCGAGAAACGGACGCAGAAGCGCGACGGCCAACACGTTGTTGCCCAGTCGACTGGCGGCGATTCCCAGAAGGAAGTCGAACTCGGGTGTTCTCGCCGTCGCATCGACTTTCTCCAGCGTGGATTTGGCGCCGGCTGCGTCGCCGGACGCGATCTGAACGCGCGCTAGAAGGGCGAAAGCAGCCGGACGCTGGCGATGGTCCGGATGGGTTGCCAGGAACGCTTCGAGGGCGGCGCGCGCAGTGGCCGGCTCCGCCGCGAAGGCCTTGCTGGCCGCTGCCCGAAAATCCGCGTCTCCTCCGCGATCCTCGCGCGCCTCGGCTGCGCCCGAATCGGGCGCAGCGGATAGCGAAACTTCATCTTGGCGCGCCTGCACCTGCCCGCTGGCACAGCCAGCGAGCAGGAAGGAGGCGAGCACCCATATGCGCATGGACCGGGTTTTACGCCAGTCGGGGGGCTGAGTCGACAGTCAGGAATGGTTGGATCTCCGCCGCGCGCCCCCGCGCGATCCGCAGACCGCGCGAGGGCGCAACGCCCACTGTCCGTGGGCGTGAGCGGGCTTGGCTCTCCAAAGCCCGCTGCGGGAGGTGCACAACCCGTCCGAGGTTCCGCACCAAGTCTTCCGCTCTTGTCGAACCCGGCTAGTTCTGCCGAGGCGGACGTCGCGTCCGCACTCTTGCTTCCTCTTCGGATACACCCTCGGATGCCATCACCGCGCGAAGCTTCTTCACCTCTTCGGGGCTCAGGCGGGCCAAGTTTGCTTCCCTTCCCTCGTTGGTAGCGTCGTTCCAGTCAACGGTTCCCGGACGGATGTGCCGTAGCTGCATCGGTCTCCCTCCCTCATTCTCTTTCGGTGGCGCCTTTGATCAGGTTCGCGACCTCGCATTTCCAACCTTCATCAAGCAGAAGGTATTCCCGAAACTCACGATTGGATTCTCCCAGATTTGCCTGGGGTGCAAAAGAAAAAATCGTGTAACGCGGCGGGCCCCGAAGCTGCGACATCTGCCGCGTCCTGCCCCACGTGTGTTATGAAACTCGGCGCGATGAGAATCTCAAAGACCCTGATCCCGACGCTGAAAGAGGCCCCTGCCGAGGCTGAGGTGCCCTCCCACATCCTGATGGTGCGCGGCGGATACCTGCGCAAACTCGCTGCCGGCATCTATTCCTTTTTGCCGCTCGGCTGGCGCGTTGTGCAGAAGATTTCGCGCATTATTCGCGAGGAGATGAACCGCGCTGGGGCACAGGAGGTGTTCTTGCCCGCGGTCATCCCAGCCGAGCTGTGGCAGGAATCCGGGCGCTGGGATCACTACGGCGACCAGCTTCTTCGCTTCAAGGATCGCAAGGGCGCGGACTTCGTCATCGGTCCCACGCACGAAGAAGTGATCGTCGATCTGGTCCGCCACGACGTGCGCAGCTACCGGCAATTGCCGCTCACCCTGTTCCAGATCCAGACCAAGTTCCGCGACGAGCTGCGCGCGCGCGCCGGCCTGATGCGCGGGCGCGAGTTCATCATGAAGGACGCCTACTCGTTTCACACCAGCGAGGAAGATGCCCTGCGCGAGTACAAGAACATGTACGACGCCTACACGCGCATCTTCACCCGCTGCGGTCTGGCTTTTCGTGCGGTCGAGGCCGACACCGGCGCCATCGGCGGCTCGCAGTCGCACGAGTTCCAGGTGCTGACCGAGACCGGCGAAGACGCCATTCTTGCCTGCGACAAGTGCGACTACGCTGCCAACGTCGAGGAGGCCAAGGCGCGCTCGGCGGCGCCGGCTCCGGTAGCGGCTGCGACGGCTGCTGCAGTCGAGAAAGTGGCGACGCCAGGCAAACGCACCATAGAGGAAGTTTCCACCTTCCTGGGCTGCAAGCCGCAGGATCTGGCGAAAACGCTGATCTATCTGGCCGACGGAAAGCCGGTAGCCGTGCTGGTGCGCGGGGATCGAACGGCCAACGACGTCAAGGTGAAGCGCGTCCTGGGCTGCACCGAGTTGGTTCTGGCAGCGGACAAGGCCGTCGAGGAAATCACCGCGGCGCCGGTCGGCTTTGCCGGCCCGGTGGGATTGCGCATTCCCATCTACTGCGACCACGAGGTGTGCGCGCTGCCGTCTTTCGTGTGTGGCGCGAACGCCGCGGACCTGCACCTGCGCAACGTGGTGTCCAAACGCGATTTTGTGCCCACCCAGTGCGGCGATTTTCGTCAGGCTGCCCTGGGCGACGCTTGCCCGCGCTGCGACGGCGGCCATTTCATCGGCTATCGCGGCATCGAGGTGGGGCAGGTCTTCTTCCTGGGCACCAAATATTCGGCGCCCATGAAGTGCAACTTCCTCGACACCGACGGCAAAGAGAAGCCGATGGTGATGGGGTGCTACGGCATCGGGGTGACCCGCATCGCGGCCTCGGCCATCGAGCAGAACCACGACGCCGATGGCATCATCTGGCCGGTGCCCATCGCGCCCTTCGAGGTCAGCCTGCTTTCGTTGCAAGTTGGCGACGCGCAGGTGACAGCAGTGGCCGAGCGACTGCACGATGAATTGCAGAAAGCGGGCATCGACGTGTTGTACGATGATCGCGACGAGCGACCGGGCGTGAAGTTCAAGGACGCGGATCTCATCGGCATGCCATATCGGATCACCGTGGGCAAGAAGGGCGTGGCCGAGGGCGTGGTCGAACTGAAAGCGCGGCGTGCGCCCGAAGTGCTGAAAGTGAAGATCGAGGACATCGTGCGCGTGGTCGTCGAGAAGGTCGAGCGCGAGCGGCTAGGGGGCCTGGCGTGAGCACAGGCGCGATCCCCGCGCGCGAACGCGTGATCGTCGCGCTGGACGTGCCTGATCTGAAGGGCGCCGGGGATTTCCTCGACCGGCTGGAGGGCCAGCCGGCTTTCTACAAGGTGGGCCTGGAGCTCTTCGTGGCCGAGGGCGTGCGCGCCATTGAGGTGGTGCGCAGCCGTGGCGGCAAGGTCTTTCTCGATCTCAAGCTGCACGACATTCCCGAAACCGTGGCGCGCGCGGTGTCCTCGGCCATGGCCCTGGGCGCCGAGTTGCTGACCCTGCACACCGCGGGCGGACTGGCCATGATGAGGCGGGCGGCGCAGGCGGCGCAGGGGCGGGCCAAGCTGCTGGGCGTGACGGTTCTTACGAGCCTAGCCGAGGACGATCTACGCGCCGACGGCATTTCTGGCAGCACGCGCGAGGCCGTGGTGCGGCGGGCGCTGCTGGCCAGTCAGGCCGGAATCGCCGGCGTGGTGTGCTCGCCGCAGGAAGTGGCTGACGTGCGCCAGGTGTGTCCGTCGCTCTTGCTGGTGGTGCCCGGGGTGCGGCCGGCTGGCGCCGACGTCGGCGATCAGAAGCGTGTGGCCACGCCGGCATCTGCCATCGCGGCTGGCGCAGACTACCTGGTCGTGGGTCGGCCCATCCGCGACGCCGCCAACCCGGCCGCGGCATTTGCTGCCTTGGTCGCCGAAGTCGCGGCGGCCGGAAAGTAAGCGCATGACGGACGACCCATCGTCGCGGGTTGTGTTTGGCGTGCGGCCGGTCGAGGAACTGTGCCGGGCGCGGCCACGCGAGGTGGCGGTCGTGTACTTGGCCGAGGGGCATCGTTCGCGCGAGATCGACGTGGCCGTGGCTGCCGCCAAGGATCGTGGCATTGCCGTCGAGATCCGGCC
>Ga0265330_10000501_pt1 | contig 26223 bp, 21 predicted proteins | sample 41919metaG_FD_202083 | JGI IMG/M metagenome (GOLD analysis project Ga0265330, IMG submission 202083) | Rhizosphere microbial communities from Carex aquatilis grown in University of Washington, Seatle, WA, United States - 4-19-19 metaG | ecosystem: Host-associated > Plants > Roots > Rhizosphere...
CTTGCAGGTCGTCGTGAACTGGCCTGGCTGACCATCGCAAACGTTCACGTAGACGGAATGCACGTGCCACGCCCACTGCCCTCCCCTCTGTCCGGTATAGTTCATCTGCCAGATGGACGAGGATCCGCACAGCCCAGCCGACGATATTCCCGCCGAGGAAGAGCAGCTGCTTGCCCGGGTTGCGCAAAGCCTGGCCGCGGCGGCTGCAGAAAAACCCGCGGACAAGGGCAAGGCGGCGGGACGCTCGCGGGCCTATGATGCCGAGCTGATGGCCCTGCGCGATGAAATCGGCGAGGCCCGACTGGAAGATGTCCCTGCTTTGATCGCCCAGATGGAACGCTTGCAGGAGGTTTCACTCACTCGCGCCGGCCTGCAACACGTGCTGGTGGATCCGCGCTCTCCCTACTTCGCGCACCTGCGCCTGCGCGAGCGCGTGGCTGGCCGGGGCGAGGTGGAGCGCGATGTGTTCATCGGCCGCGCTACCTTCACCGATCCGCGCACGCGCATCGCCATCGTCGACTGGCGCAACGCCCCGGTCAGCCAGATCTACTATCGCTATTCAGAAGGTAGCGATTACGAAGAAACCTTCGGCGAGCGCGAGGTGGAGGGCGACATTCTGGTCCGCCGAACCGTGACCATCCAGGATGGGACGCTCCTGCGCATTGCTTGCCCGCAGGGGATCTGGGTCAAGCGCTGGCCGGCGGGCCAGAACGAGCCCGTCGCGGTCTGGCAGCGCACGGACGCGCCCGTGCGCGAGCTGGCGGGCGGCGAACGAACTGCCACCCGGCCCATTCCCCGCCGCGGAATGCTGGGCTCCGCGCGCGAGGACGAGCAACGGCTCGACCGGCACCTGCCCGAGATCGCGGCGCTCATCGATCCGCGCCAGTTCGAGATCATGACGGCCCCGCATTCGGGTGTGGTCGTCATCCAGGGCGGTGCAGGCAGCGGCAAGACCACCATCGGACTGCACCGCATGGCCTATCTGGGTTTCGCTTTTCCCGATCGCTTTCCGGCCAGGCGCATGGTGGTGGTCACCCAAGGCACGGGCCTGGCCGCGTACATCGGCCAGGTGTTGCCGGCCCTGGGCCTGCCGGGGGTGCGGGTGGTGACCTTCGACGAATGGGCCGCGCGCGAGCTGCACAAGGCGATCCCCTGGATCCACGCGCCCCTCACCGAGGACGTGGTGCCCGCGGTCACCCGCGTGAAGAGCCATCCGGCTCTGCTGCACGAGCTGGAGCGCAAGGCCGCGGCCCGCAAGGGCAAGCGCAGTTCGCGCGCAGCGGTTGAACTCTGGGCCGACTTGCTCACCGACCGCGGCCTGCTGCTGTCGCTGCTGCGCAACGATCCCGAGATGCCGGTGTCCGAGGCCGACATCCTGGAGGCGCACCGGATCATGGTCACGCGCGTGCAGGCCATCGTCAGCCTGGATCCGCGCGATCGTCCCGCCGAGAAGAAGCGCGAGCCACGAAGGTCCCGGGGCAGCCACGAAGGGGAAGATCTCGCGGCGCCCGGTGGGTGGGCGACGATGGGGCTTGCCGAGAATCCTCGCGCAAGAACCGTGGACTCCGATCTCCCCGAGGGCGTACGACGCTACGAGAGCGAGCGCGACGAGGTGGATGACGACGAGAACGTGCGCGGCGAGATTGGCATCGACGGCCAGCGGACCGAGGACGATCGACCCCTGCTCGACGCCGACGACCAGGCCATCCTGCTGCGGGCCAACCAACTGCTGCGGCCGGTGGAGTCTCCGCTCGCCCACCTGTTTGTCGACGAGGCCCAGGATCTTTCGCCGATGAAGCTGGCAGCATTGATCGGCCAGACGCGATCCGGCCCCACGCGCCGGCTGCCCTCGCTGACTCTGGCGGGCGACACCGCACAGAAGTTGTTTCTCGACAACGGGTTCGGCGACTGGCGCGCGGTCCTTTCGCACCTGGGCCTGGACCACGTGGCCATCGAGCCTCTGCGCATCGCCTACCGGTCGACCCGCGAGATTCTGGAACTGGCCCGCTTCGCCATGGGGCCATTGCCCATCGACGTGCCGGCCGAGGCCAAGCGGCACGGCGCCCCGGTCGAAGCCTTTCGCTTTTCTGCGGTGGGCGCGGCGGTGGCCTTTCTCGCCGAAGCCCTGCGCGATCTCGTGGCCCGCGAAACGCGCGCCACGGTGGCCCTGCTGGCCCGCTACCCCGAGCAGGCGGATCGCACTTTCGATGGTTTGCGCCGCGCCGAGGTGCCGGCCCTGCGTCGCGTGCGCGCCCAGGAGTTCACCTTCCGACCGGGCATCGACGTCACCGACGTACGCCAGGTCAAGGGCCTGGAATTCGACTACGTCGTGATGCTGGACACCAACGCCAGCAGCTACGGTGTCGACGACGAATCCCGCCACCTGTTCCACATCGGGGTGACCCGGGCCGCACACCAGTTGTGGCTGCTGGTCACCGGCACGCCCAGCCCCCTGGTACCGCCCGAGCGGTTGCGGGAGTAGAACTGATGACGACGTAGGTCTGTGACGCGCGAAGGATTTTCCCCCGTGGCGCGGAACGGGTACATTCTGGGCTCGATCCCGTGACGCCAACCACCGACAGCGAACCGCAGCAGCCGCCGCGCTTTCCCCGCCGCTTCGGGCCGCGCTACGTCCTGCTCAAGGAACTGGGCCGTGGCGGCATGGGCCGCGTGTTCATGGCCTTGACCGGCCAGGCCGGCGTCGAGCGTGTGTGCGCACTGAAGATCCTGCGCAGCTTCCAGGCCGGCCGCCACGCCGAGGAGATGACCCAGCGTTTTCTCGACGAGGCCAAGGTGGTGACCAAGCTGTCGCACGAGAACCTGGTCTACGTCTTCGACTTCGGGGTGCAGGACCGCCAGGGCTACCTGGCCATGGAATACGTGCAGGGCAAGACCTTTACCGAGGCGTGGAACCGCTGTGCGGTCAAGCACACCGGCTTTCCCACCGGCGTGGCCATCTATCTCATCGGCGAGCTGGTGGCGGCGCTTGGTTACGCGCACCGGCTGGAAGGCATGAACCTCGTTCACCGCGACATCTCGCCTTCCAACCTCATGCTGACCTACACCGGCGGCGTGAAGCTGATCGACTTCGGTTTGGCCCAGTGGAACGACAAGGTGGCGCAGACCGCGGCCGGCACCAACTGGGGCAAGGTCAGCTACATGTCGCCCGAGCAGTACCTGGGCAGACCCGTCGATCACCGCAGCGATCTGTTTTCCGCGGGCATCATCCTGTGGGAACTGCTCACCGGGCGGCAGCTCTTCCCGGCCAGCCAGTCACGCCAACCCAACCAGAAAATCCCACCGCCTTCCAGTTTGAACGACGCCATGTCCGCCAAGCTGGACGAAGTGGTGGGCAGGGCTCTGGCCTTCAACCCTGCCGATCGCTTTGCCACCGGCGAGGAGATGAGCGCGGCGTTGTTTGCCGAGATGCCGCGCGACGGAGGCGGCAAGCTGGCGGCCGCGGCCTTTCTGGCCCAGCTCTTCGACGCCGAGATGCGGGCCGAGGCGGCCGAGCAGCGCGATCTGCTCCAGCGCGCCGCCGTGCTGGGCAACCGCGTTCCCCCGCTGGAGGTGACTGACAGCTCCCCCTCGGAAGCCGATCCCCTGGTGGGCAAGGTGCTGGGCGACCGCTACCACGTACGCCGGCGCATCGGCGAGGGCGCCATGGGGCGCGTGTACGAAGGCCATCACACCGGCATCGGCAAGCGGGTGGCCATCAAAATCCCTCGTCGCTCCGAACGGCGAAAGAGCGAGCTGGCCCGCCGGTTTCAGCGCGAAGCCCTCGCGCCATCGCAGATCGGCCATCCCAACGTGGTAGATGTCACCGACTGCGGGACCACCGATGACGGCGATTTCTTCTTCGTCATGGAGTTTGTCGACGGCGTCGACCTGGAAGCGCTGGTCAGGCGCGACGGGGTCATGGCCGTGGAACGGACGCTGCTGGTTTCCATCCAGGTGTGCCGGGCGCTCGAGGCGGCGCACCGGGCGGGCATCATCCACCGCGATCTCAAGCCCTCCAACGTCATGCTGGTGCGGCCCTCCGACGAGCAGGGCGATCTGGTCAAAGTGCTGGACTTCGGCGTCGCCAAGTTCCTGCGCGAGGAAGCCGGCCCCAACCTGACCGTGCCCGACGCCGCGGTGGGCACGCCCCGCTTCATGGCGCCCGAACAGATCGGCGGGGGCGGCGTGGTCGACTTCCGCGCCGACATCTACGCCGTGGGTGGGCTGCTCTACTTCATGCTCAGCGGCGGGCACTGCCCCATCGAGGGCAGCAACGTGCAGAACGTGTGGCAGCGCAAACTGACCGAGGACCCCACCCCTCTGCGCAACTACCGCTCCGATCTGCCCGACGACCTCGAAGCCCTCATCATGCAGTGTCTGGCCCGGGATGCAGCCCGGCGGCCCACATCGGCCGACGACCTCAAGAAACTATTGCTCGCGGCCCTGGAAGAATCGCGCACCATCTCGAGCAGCCTGGCGGGCCTGAAGGCGCCCTCTTCCACCGCCGTGGTGGCCAGCCCGGGCCTGCACGACGCCACGCTGTGGTGGAAGACGATCGCGGTGGTCACCGCGACTGCCGTGGTGGGGTGGATTGCCGTGCGCCCGTTCTTCGTACATCGCGCCAGCCGCCCCTACCCAGCTCTCATCCAAACGGCCGCAACCGCCCCACCCTCGGCCTCAAACGACTCGGGAACCACGCGCTAGAAGGTGACCCACGCGTTCGTGCAGTCGTGGGGCGGGACGGTTCCCGTCACAGCGTTGGTCACCGTCACCCCGGTCCCGCTGGGCGTGATGTTGACCGGGTTCGGTCCCAAAGCGATCGCCGCCTGCGAGGCCGTGATGGTCGGGGCCGCGTCGAACACGACGTTGTCCATGGTCATGGTGAGCAGACGGGTGGCGTCGTAGCCCTGGAGTTTCACCTTGCCACCCCCGAGCACGTGTACGTTGGTCAGGGTGATGTTCTGGAAGTTGGGGATGAGAGTCCCGGTCGCGCCGGATGTATAGAACGGAGTGAAGACCAGCGGCGAAGAAACATTTCGCATGCACACGTCCGTGTAACTGATCCCGGTCACCTGTCCGCCGCGGCCGATGTCCGACTTGATGCGAAGCCCGTTGTCCGTCCCGTCCAGCGACAGGTCACACACCTTGACGTTTCTCACCCCGACGTTGGTCTCGCTGCCGATCGACATGCCGTGACCGCGGCCAAAGTGATTGTGGGCGATGATGATGTTGTCGACGACCATGGGACCCGCTCCCTTGATGGCGATGTTGTCGTCCCCGGTCGAGATCTTGCAGTACGCGATCACGCCGTTGGTGCTGCCAGAGGGATCGATTCCGTCGGTATTGGGCGATGAAGGATCGGTGATGATGGTGACGCCCCAGACGGTGAAGCCCCGCACGCCGGTGGGCACGATGTGAAACTTGCCCGAGTTCTGAAAACGCAGGCCCGCGATGACCAGATCGCTTCCCAAGTTCGCGGAGACCAGGCGTGGCGCCGCCAAGCCTCCGTTGGCCGCATCGTTGAGTTGCCACCAAGTCGAGGTCGAGCCCAACACCACCTGCCCACCTTGCCCGTCCACCGTGCCCGCGCCCATCAGGCCAGTGTTGTTGACGCCCGCCATGTTGAACACGCCAGAGCAGGAACTGTTGCTCGCCGCGGTTCCACACGCGCCCGGCTTGGCGTCGAAGACCCGAGGATTCCTCGACGCATACACGGTGACGCCCGCGTCGATCCAGACCGCAATTCCCGATAGCACCCGGATGGGACCGACGAGAAATGCGTTCTTGCTGGCGTCGGCAGCCAGCTTCACCGACTGACCAGCCGGACAAGCGTTGATGGCCGCCTGAATCGCGTCTGTGTCGAGCGCCGCTTCGTCCGCGTCGGTGGTCGCGGCCCCGGCGGCGACCGCCTTGGTGGCGAGAACCGTCGTGCACGGAGGCGGGATCACCGGCTCGGTCCCGATGTCGTCGCATGAGGTTGGATAGTTGGTGGTGGCCCCATCCGTCCCGTCGGCGTCCGTGGCCGCAGTGGCTGCGTCGCCAGCATCCGCTCTCGTCGCCAGCGCGTCACGACTGTCCGCCTGAGTCGCGGCCGCATCATGCCGGTCCGCCGCCGCCGCGGGCGCGTCGCCGCCGTCCGCACTCGTCGCGGACGCAACGTCCGCCGGCACGAGTGGCGCACCGCCGGTATCCGTGGTCGTGCCTCCGGTCGAGGGCGGTCCAGCATCGTTCTCTAAAGCATCGGTCCGCACAGACCCGCCCCCCGAGCAGGCCGAGGCCACGACCAACGCGGACAGGCCGGACATGCCCAGAATCGAGAAGCGCGTAAAGCTGGCCCTCATTGCGGTTGGCTCCTGGCGGCGGGTGTGCTGAGTTCGTGTCGAGAGTGAGTGCCCGCCCGACGCAGAATTTTCGATCTCAGTAGTTGAACTGGACGCGGTGGGGACGGTTGATCTGGACCTCGCGATCGAACGTCCAGATGCGGTTCTGCGGGATCACGTAGACGCCGATGGAATGGCGGCCCGGGTCGATCCGCAAATCGCTCGCAGGGCACAGCTCGCCCGAATCCTTGCCATCCACGAATACTGGATACGCGGCCTCGGTGGCGCAGGTCACGCTCAGCGGCACCTGCCCGTTGTCGAGGCGAGGTGCCACAAACATCTCTCGCTCCCAAAGAAGGCCCTTGGAGGTGTCGACCACGTCTCGCAACATGCGGTAGCCCGTCATGGTCACCACCAGTCGATGTGAGCCCGGCGTGGTGGTGATGGTGAAAGGGGTCCGCTGGTTCTTCGCGCCGTCGAGCCAGACGGTTGCGCCGGCCGGTTTGGTCTTCAGCACCAGCTGGCCCGCGGGCAGGGGCGCAGACTCGAGTGGCTTGGGCGGACGCAACTCGGCCGCCCGTCGAGCCACCTCGGCCATCAGGAGCGTATTCTGTCGCTCGCTCTCGGTCCGGGTCGCGGCCCACTCCCGATAGAAGAAGACGCCCGCAACCGCCCCAACCACCAGCAGAACGGCCAGGGGTATGAGCGCCAGCCGGGACATCTTGCGAGCCAGCGGGCTGCGGTACCAGGCAGGAATCCGCAGGCGCCGGCGATGGCGCCGCCTGACTTTCCCGTCTGCTCCGACCTCGACGTGCTCCTCGACATCGTCGTCGTCGTCATACACAACGCCGACGTCGGGATCGTCGGCCGAAATACCCGACAGCCGCTCTTCCCGATCGTCGACTTGCGCCTCGTCCTCTCCCTCGGCATCCCCGGGCTGCGACGCTTCAACCGCAAAAGGCACGACCGGCCGGGCGACCGGTTGCGGGGACGTCCGGGCGCGAGCCGCAGCGGAAGGACGCTTCCCCTCGGTCGCGTCTTCGTCGAGGGCGAACGGAACCACGGATCCGGCGCCCGCGGAGGATGCCTGACCCGTGGCTCGGGTCGGTTTCGCATCCGGCACAGACACGGATGGCCTGGACCGCGCCACCTGGGAAACGCGCGAGCCGCGATCCGAGCCAGCGGCCGCCGACGCCGGCGCGGCCGGGCCGCCCCCCGCATCAGAGAATGTCGCCCCGGAGAGTGGCACGGGGGGGACAGGGCCGCCAGTTGCTGCGGCCACCGGACCGGCCTTGGCGACCAGCATGGCCGCCGAGATCTGGCGCGCCACGACCGCCGCGGACTTCGGCCGCAGGGCCGCGTCTGACGACAACAGCTTGGCCATTACGGCATGGAGCGCCGGTGGCATCCCCGGCAGCGCGGGCACGCCAGCCGCGATCTTGGCCTTGAGCGCGTCGCCGGTGGCTGCGCTGAAGGGTGGCCTGCCGGTGAAGAGGAAGAAGATCAGGGCCCCGATCGAATACAGATCCGACGCAGGACCGGCGTCCGCCCCCGAGAGTTGCTCGGGTGCGGCGAAGAACCACCGGCTGATGAAGGCGTCGCCCCGCGGCCGCACCGCCTCAGCCAGACCGCAGTCGAGCGGGAACACCTCGCCCTCGGGCGACACCAGGACATTGCCCGGGGTCAATCCGCCGTGAACGCGCGGGGCCTGCGTGCGCGCGTGCAGGGGCGCCAGACGTTCGGCAATCTTCTGCGCGAGCAGCCCCACCAGGCGCGGGTCCATGAATCCGTGCGGCGCCGCCTGGCCGCGCAACTGCGCCAGATTCACGCCGGCCTTGAACTCGCGTGCCGCATAGATCTGGCCCGGCCCCTCGCACAACTCGACCACACGCACGAACCCTGACTGGTCGAGCCCAGCCAACTGGCGCGCCGCCTTGACAAAGCGGTCCGCCAATTGAGCGTCAGCACGCCCACGCTCGCCTCGCAGCAAAGTCACCACAAAGCGCCGCTCGTCGGAACCTGGCTTCGCGTCGGCCAGGCGGGCGCGGTAGGTTTCCGTAGTCCCGCCCCCTCCCAGCAGGGCTTCGGTCTGAAAGCGTCCGAGGCGCAGCACCTTCGTGGTCATCGGCCGAGGCCTCTCATGATAGCCATCTCTTCCGACAGCCCCAATCTTTCGACCCGTGCGCCCGTGTCACGACCGCCTCCGCCGCTGCCTTGCGACCTCGTATACGACGACACCCGTAGCGGTAGATATGTTCAGCGACCGCAGGGCCGGGTCCACCATGGGAATGCGGGCCGTCCGGTCGGCATAGCGAGCCAGAATGTCGGGTGACAGGCCCACGCTCTCGCGGCCGAAAACCACAACTACGTCTTCCGGGAATTCGATATCCCACAGGGTGCGCTCGGCCGATGCAGTGAAGAAGAAGGGCGCACCCAGGCGTGGCAACTCGGCCTCGAGGGCGGGCCAACCGGGCCACACGCGCAGCCGCACCCTGGGCCAATAATCCAACCCTGCCCGCTTGAGATGGCGGTCTTCGAGCGTGAACCCGAGCGGCTCGACCAGGTGCAAAGTCGCTCCCACGGCCAACGAAGTGCGACCGATGTTGCCGGTGTTCCAGTGGATCTCCGGCTCGACGAGCACGATGTGGAGGGAGGGCACGGATGCCTGAGTGTAGCCTGTGCAAGGCGCGGAGGTTGCCCGGAATCACGGTGAACGGAATCCGTGGCCGTGGTCGTGGCCGGCTCCCGCTTCGGGGGCTTCGGGACGGACAGCCCAAGCTGCCCGCCCCGCGCGCATCGCGCGCGCCCTCGCCGGTCTCCCGTCCCGGGCCTCCGGCGTTCTTCCTACGTCGCAGGCGGTGCGGCCGGCGCTGCCGCCGCGCTGGCGTACTTGGCCACCATGCGGCTCACGCGCGGGATGGCCGCCTCGGTGTGCTTCTTTCCCATGGGCCGCAGCTTCTCGTAGGCACTCCTCACGATCTGGTTCTTCGCCCGCTGCGCGCGCTGGTCGGTTATGCCCAGCAACGCCTCGGCGACCTCGCTCGCGCGCGCGTTCAGGTACGCCGACACCGGCTCGTTCTTGGCCAGAGCAGCCTGGTAGAACGGGTCCAGGCGATCGGCGAAATCGTCGAGCAGTCCGTCTATGACTTCCGGGATGAACCCTGGCTTGATGGCCTTGACCACCGCATAGGCAGCCTTGATCGGTATGCCCATGAGGCCTTTCGAGGCGACTTCCTCCTCGATGATCCGTTCGCAGTCACCCACCACCTGCTTGCGCGTTGCAGGCGGACTCAGAATCTCCTTGAGAGTGCTCATGCGTGCCACTTTACCGCGATACGGGCTTTCGTGGTACCCATGCAAGCCGTGACCACGGGATCCCGCACCAGCCTCCCGCAGCGTCCGGCCAGCACCCTGGCCGTGCTGACCGGCGTGAACGCATTCAACTACCTGGACCGGTTCATCACGGCGCCGGTGCTGCCCCTCATTATAGTGAGCCTGCACCTCTCGGACGCGCAGGCCGGCTCGCTGCAGACCGTGTTCATCCTGGTGTACGCGCTGGCTTGTCCCGCATCTGGTTGGCTCGGCGATCGCGCCAATCGGCTGCACATCGCAGCCGCCGGCGTGGCAGTGTGGAGCCTGGCCACCTTTGCCTCGGGCCTGGCAGCCAGCTTCGCCTGGCTGGCCCTGGCGCGCGCCGCGGTCGGAATCGGCGAAGCCAGCTATACCGTGGTGACGCCGTCGCTGCTGGCCGACCACTACCCGCCCGACCGCCGCGGTCGCGCGCTCTCGATCTTCTATGCGGCCATGCCGGTGGGGATCGCGCTCGGCTATGTGCTGGGCGGACAGATCGGGGCGCGGTTCGGTTGGCGTCCCGCCTTCTTCGTAGCCGGTGGGCCCGGCCTGGCGCTTGCCGTCGCCTTGCTCTTTCTGCGCGAGCCGCCGCGCGGACGCTTCGACCAAGTGTCGAAGCCGTCCACATCGCTGCGCGAGACGATCGCAGCCCTTCGCAAGCGGCCCAGCTTCTTCTTCAACATGGCGGGACAGACCATCTTCACCTTCGCCATGGGCGGGCTGGGTACCTGGATGCCCACCTACTTCGTACGCGAGCGCGGCCTGCACGTGGGCACGGCGGGTCCGGTCTTCGGCGCCCTGCTCCTGGTAGCGGGTTTCAAAGGCACCATCATCGGAGGTCAACTGGGCGACCAGCTGGCTCGCCGTTTCCCCGGCGCCCATTTCACTTTCTCCGGCTGGGCGCTCATCGCCTCGGTGCCCTTCACCCTGGTGGCGGTGCTGTCGCCCGATCCCATACTCTTCTGGCCTGCCATGTTCGTCACGTTGCTGCTGTCGTTCGTCAACATGGGACCACTCAACGCCGCCATGGTGAACGTGCTTCCCCCTGACCTGCGGGCGCGAGGGATAGGCCTACACACCACGACCATTCACCTCCTCGGCGACGCCCTCTCACCCATTCTGATCGGTGTCGCGTCTGACTCCGTCGGCTTGCGCATCCCCGTGCTGGTCACCGGCCTGCTTCTCCCCCTGGCCGGCCTGGTGCTGCTCGTCGGCCGGCGACATCTCGTAGCCGACCTCGCGACGAGGACGTCATGAGCGCGCCTGTCGATCTTTCGCATGAGCTCCAGGTCGCCCGTCGGCTGGCCCGGGAAGCTGCCGCCCTGGTGCGCCGCTTCGCCGCACAGCCCCCGGCGGTGAAATACAAAGACGCCGGCGAGCCGGTCACTGATGCCGATCTGGCGGCCAACGCACTCATCGTCAGCGGCCTGGCCCAAGAATTCCCCGCCGACGCAATCCTGTCCGAGGAACTGCCCGACGACGGTGTGCGCCTGGGACGGGCACGCGTGTGGATGGTCGATCCCATCGACGGCACGCGCGACTTCATTCGCGGCGAGGCCGGCTACGTGGTGATGATCGGCCTTTGCCTCGACGGCCGGCCCGCGCTGGGCGTGGTGGCGCACCCGAGCAGCGGCGCGATCTGGAGCGGGGTCGTGGGCGAGGGCGCCTGGCTCGATCGGGCCGACGGCATACGGAGGCCGGTGCGAACCTCCGCGTTGGCCGAGCCGCGTGGGGTGCGCATCGTGGTGTCCAAGTCGCGCCGCTCGCCCCGGATCGATGCCTTTCGTCGTGCCCTGGGCGTGACCGATGAGATGAGCGTCGGCAGTGTAGGTCTGAAGGTTGCGCTGGTGTGCCAGGGCGACCGCGATCTGTATCTCTATCCGGGCGAGCAGACAAAACTGTGGGACACCTGCGGCCCCGAGGCGATTCTGACCGCGGCCGGCGGCCGCATGAGCGACATGGACGGCCGTCCTCTGGACTACGGCAAGGCCGATCTCAACAACCGCGAGGGCGTGGTCGCATCCAACGGCCCGCTGCACGACCACGTCATCCAAGCGCTCGCTGCCGCACGCGGGAAGTGACCGGCTAGGTTCCGGCGACGGTGACTCGTGAGACCCGCAGGGTCGGACTTTGCACCGAGCCGCGCGTGTCGAGGTCGTTGCCCACACCGTCGATGCCTTTCCATAGATCGTCGAAGTCGATCGCGATGGTGATCTCGCTGACCGGATGGGTGCGGCTGCCGTTTTCGATCCAGAAACCGTTGGCGCCCTGCGACCAGTCACCCGTCACAGGGTTGAAGCCGAACCCCATGAGATCGGTGACGTAGAGCCCCTGCGGCAGGCATTCCAGTTCGGCCGGCGCGGTCTTGCCCGCGAGCAGGACGAAGTTCGACGTGCTCACATGCGGCCCTCCGCCCAGACCTCGTCCCGCCGATCCGGTTGAACCACGGCCCAGCTTGCGTGCCGAGTACACATCGCACAGGAAGGTGCGCAGCACGCCCTCGGACACCACCAGGTTGGGCCGCGCGGCCAGTCCCTCGCCGTCGAACGGCCGCGACCCGGGCGCGCGGGGCCGAAGGGGATCGTCCACCACGGTGACCAGAGGCGAAGCCACGGCCGTGCCCTCGCGCGCGGCCAGGTAGCTGCTCTTGCGCCACACGGCTCCGCCCGAGACGACGCCCGCCAGTTGCCCCAAGAGCGAACGCGCTGCCTCGGGCGCGAACACCGCCGGCACCCGACAGGTGGCCATCTTGCGCGATCCCAGCTTGGCCAGGGTGCGCCGGGCCGCCTCCAATCCGACCGCCTCGGCATCCAGCAACCCCGATCGGAAGCGTGCAGCCGTCCAGTAGTGACCGTTGCGCTTCTTGCCGTCGGCGTCGTCGCACACCGGCGCCACCACCAGCGAGAGGCTGGTACCTCGGTAGCCACCCGAAAAACCGGCCGAACTGGCGAACGCAGTCGCGCCCATCACACGACTGCAGATCGCTCCCTCGGAATTGGTCACCCGACGATCGAATTGCAGCGCCGCCTGTTCGGCCTGCCGGGCCAGACGCATGGCCTGGGCAGCGTCGAGCGACGGCGCGGCCTCGTCCCACAGGTCGAGGTCGGGCACGGTGCGCGCCATTTCGTGCCGCTCGGGCAGATCGGCCAACGGATCGGGCTCGGCCAGACTGCACAGATCGACTGAATCGCGGGCAAACTGCCGCATGGCCGCGGGCGCGAAGTCCGAGGTGCACGCGACCGCCACGCGACGGTCGCGCAAAACGCGCAGGCCGAGCGCCCGGCTGCCCGCGTCCTTGACCAGCTCGGGCTCGCCCAGACGAACCTTGACCTCCAGCTCAGAGCCGTCCCGTACCAGAACCTCGGCAGCGTCTGCGCCGGCGGTCCGCGCGTAGGACAGCATTTCCTCGGCCCATTCCTGGCAGCGCTGCGCATCGGGAAGCCGGTTCATGGCGTGTGCGTGCCTCCCACCGTGATGCGAGCGATCTTCACCGTCGGGGTCCCGACGCCCACTGGCACCGATTGCCCGTCCTTGCCACACGTCCAGGTTCCTTCGGACAGTCGGAAGTCGTGTCCCACCATGGTCACCTGGCGCAGGACTTCGGGGCCATTGCCGATCAGATTCACTCCGCGCAAGGGCGCGGTGAGCTTGCCGTCCTCGATCAGATAGCTCTCGGTGAGTGAGAACACGAAGTCGCCGTTGGAGATGTTCACCTGGCCGCCCGAGAAGTGCTTGGCGTAGACACCTCGGGTGACGGAACGAACGATGTCCTCCGGATCGTCCTGGCCGCCCAGCAGGAAGGTGTTGGTCATGCGTGGCAGCGGCTGGCAGCGAAAGCTCTCGCGCCGGCCATTGCCGGTGGCGGCGGTGTGAAAGTGGCGCGCCGAGATGCGGTCCTGCAAGTAGCCGCGCAGGATGCCGTTCTCGATGAGCAGGTTGCGCTGGCCCGGGTTACCTTCGTCGTCTACGTTGATGGACCCTCGCGCATGGCCGACGGTCGCGTCGTCGACCACGGTGCACAAGGACGATGCGACCGGCTTGCCGATCTGGTCGGTGTAGTTCGAAGTCTTCTTGCGGTTGAAGTCTGCTTCCAGCCCGTGTCCAACCGCTTCGTGCAGAAGAATGCCGGACTCGCCCGGCCCGAGCACGACTTCCATGGGACCGGCGGGCGCCTCTTCGGCGTGCAACATGGCGACCGCGATGCGCGCCGCCTCACGGCCGTGCTCCTCGGGCGCGTGCCCGGGCAGCGCGAACAGTTCCAGCCCTCGGCGCAAGGCCGTGCCCGAGCGACCACCCTGGCGTCGGCCAGCTTCCTCAGCCACGGCGTGAACCCCGAAACGCAGCATGGGCTGGCAATCCCGTGCCAGCCGTCCATCCGAGGTGAAGACCAGAATCTCGCGCCACTCCTCCGACAATGCGGCTTCCACCCGCACGATGCGCGCATCGAAGGCTCGCGCCGCCGCGTCGGCCCGACGGAGTAGCGCCACCTTGTCCGATCCGGGCCGGACCAGGGACGACTCGGGCACAGGATAGACGTCTCCGCAACGAACCGAGGTCAGTGCTACCGGCGCTACCCTCCCGCCGGCCGCTGCGATCTGGCCGGCCGTGCGCGCGGCCTCGCTCATGCGAGCTTGGGAAAGCTCCTCGGTATAGGCGTAGCCGGTCGCATCTCCGCGCAACACCCGCACGCCAAGGCCGACGACAACGACCCGTCCGACCCGGCGCACCTGCTCCTCTTCCAGGACGAAGTCGGCTCCGCAGCGGAACTCGAAGTACAGGTCGGCGTGCTCCCCGCCCGACGCCAGGGCATCGCCCAGCAATCGCGCGGCTACCGCCTGGTCGATTCCCGCAAGCGGGTTCGGGGCCGGGCTGTCAGTCAATCGCAGGGCTCGATCCACTCAGGGATTGCTCAGTCCGAGTGCCTCGCTGTTCTTGGAGCGAATCTTGACCAGACCGCGCACCTCGACCTGACGGATCCGCTCGCGTGTCAGATTGAGGATGGCGCCCACGTCTTCCAGGGTGATGCCACCCCGATCGGCCACATCCAGCGAACAGGTTTCGGCCATCTCCCACACCTCAAGCTGGGGGAAGTTGAGCTTGATGGCGCCGCTGTCGGGATTGACGTCCAGATACAGGTGATGTTCGCAGCTCACGAACGGACAGGGACGAGGCATGTTCTGGCAGTCTGCACGCGTGCGCGGCCGCTCGACATCCTCGGGATAGACCAGTTCCTGCGCCAGCCGCTTCTCGTCGCGGGTCAGGCGCTTGGGTGCGATGGTCTTCGACCGAAAACGGCCATCGCGCGACGGAACCACCTTGCGGCGGATCTTCGCAACCTCGGGCTGCGGCTGATCGTCGACCGTGTCGCCCTCGAACTCCTCTAGCTCCTCGAACTCGGCTTTCTCTTCGGCCATGTGTTCCTCCGTGACGCGCGTTGGTCGGGGATCGCGCTAGTACAGATCGCTGCCGCCCCCCGCAGCAGTCCCCGCTACCGCCGCCGCGGCCTGCGAGGAGAAACTCGCTTCCAGACCAGAGATCCGCCGGACCAACTCGCCGGCGGCGTGCTTCGCCGCTTCGATCTCTCGTTCGATTTCCTGGCGCCGCTCCGGGTCCAGCGCAGGCCCCTTGGCCTCCCGCTCGAAGCCGGCGATCAGATCGCGCAAACCCTTGCTGACTCCTTCGATCTCCTGCTTGAACTGGGCGAAGGAGCGCTGGATCTCCTCGATCGTGAGGTTGCGCCCCATCATGGCTTTGACCTGGTTCACCCGGCGGACAACGCCCGCCGGATAGAGTCCGCGCGACCCGCAGTGCTTGCCTTTGCGCCCGACCCGCACGGATCGCGGCAGCAGCCCAAGCTGCACGTACTTGCGCAAGGTCGCTTCCGAGAAGCGCAGCCCCCGCGACGCGAACACGTCGACGATCTCCCGAGAGCTCATGCCCTTGGGGTACCGGCCTTCGATGTCGACCAGCTCGCCCTCGTCGAGCAGCCCCGAGGCGTGCATCGCCGCCACCTGAGCCTCGGCGCCAACCATGTCGCTACTACGTCTCATTATCTACTTGTCACTGTATTCTATTCAATAGATTCTTCTCAATGGTAAAAGCACTAAGCTTTTGTTCAGGTCTCTCCTGTCCCTGCCTGGCCGTCACTCCTCGGCCGTCACACAAGCCGCCCGACGCTCAGCAGACGTTCCTGCTGGCACTCGAAGCCCCTCAGGAGGAACGCCGGTGGCCGGTGGGCCGCCGGCACTAGTGCCTCCACACCTGCCACCCCTGCCCGCGGCTGTGCCGCGCGCGTCCGCCGGCCCGGAATGTACTGATGTACTTGAGGACCGGAGGCGCAGGCCCGACGCCGCCAGCAGGCCCAGCCGCGTGGGCGCAGGTGAGCTTTGCTCGCCGAAGCCCATCGCGGGAGGTGCGGAACCCTTCCAGGGTTCTGCAGTAGATCATCAGCCGTTGTCACTTCAGCGGTCGGAGAATGCTACGAGACGGGGCTCATGTACTTCCAACGCTTCTTTAGCCAGCGTCGCGGCCCCCTGTCGGCGCAGCCGAACATGCGGCTTTGCACGGGGCAGAACACGCGCACGTGCATGTGATCGTCGTGCGGCCGCGCGTCGGTAGGTTGGTGCAGGATCTCGCGGGCCCGCGCCCGCAGGGCCGGATCGGCCTTCTCTCGTTCTGCCTCTTGCAGAAGCAACTCTGCGATCGGCTGGTGGATGAAGATCCACTGAACCTCCACGATCGGATCGGAAAGAAGATTCGCGACCACGGCCCACGTCCGCCGCAGATCGAGATGGGCATCGGGCAGCGGCTCGCGAATGCGCTGTCCCGCCTTGCCCGCCGACCATGCCATCGCGCTGCCATCATCTGCAAAACGAAGCATGGCCGGAAGGCCGGCGAGCGGGTTCTCGCCCCGATCGACGGCATAGTAGAAGATGTCGACGTCGCGTCCGCTCTCATGCGAACGGTGCATGCTCGCGTCTCCGCCGCGGCGGAGCGACAAGTCCCCGACGTAGGCCACGCCGCCTGGGGTGCTGTGCTCGACCCGCGCAAAGGCGCGGGTCAACCCGCCGACCAGTTCCTCGATGGCAAAAGTGCGGCCGCGCGCGCGCCAATCGGGGTGGACCCGGTAGCCGTCTCCCTCGACAGGCAAGGCAACCGCCCCTAGCAGGGCCCCGCGCGAGTGAGTACCCCAGGACAGGCTAGCCCCGACGGGCCTCGCAAATACCCCAACGCACCCCGGAAGCGCGGCTAGGGCTGCAATGGCAAGCGGGACCGTCTTCCTTCCGGAGGCAACTTCCCAAGCACTACCCGTAGGCCTTCTCCATCCTTTCCTGATCCTCTTTGCAGCGGATGCAGAGAGTCGTCTCCAGCCGCGCCTCGAGCCGCTTGAGCGAGATGGGTTCGCCGCACTGTTCGCAAAGGCCGAAGGTTCCGTCCTCAATGCGTTCGAGCGCATGGTCGATCTTCTGCAGAAAGGTCTTCTCACGCCCCCGCAGCCTGAACGTGAACGATTGCAGGTACTCGGACGACGCGAGATCCATTTCATCGGGTAGATCGTCAGACTCGAGCGTCATGTCCTCGCTCAACGTCCGCTGCGCGTTTCGGAGGATTTCCTTCTTCCGGGTCAACAAGATCTCGCGAAACCGCTTGAGATCTCTCTTCTTTAAACCAGTCCCTTCCATGAAGCCCCTTGACTCAGGTTGTACAGACCTACGTGCCTAGTGTACCGCCGGTTTGAATCATGTCGCAGAAAAGATACCAATGAATCCGTGTCCTTGACAGCGTGCCCGGGAACTGCGTAAATGCAAGAATTCGCTCAGGCGAGACTGCCAAAACGGGGTGCTTCATGGCCGGTTCGGACAAGAGGAAACAAAGTCTCTACTTTCCAGAAGAGATGCTCAAGGAGATCCAAGAAGAAGCTACGCGTCAGGATCGGTCTCTCTCCTGGATCGTGCAGAAAGCATGGAAGATCTCCCGCAAAGAGATAATGAAGTACCCCTCTGTGAACGAGTTCCCTGGAGAAGAAGACGAGCGCGGCGCGAGCGAGTGAGGCTGCTTTTTCGCGGACGTGCTTTGACGTCCCTGCTGGACCACGAAGGCGGCCGTTCTGACACCGAGGTACGTTCGGGGTAGATGGCCGAATTTCTTCTTGTCGCGGATCGGGTTTCGCCTGTGCTCGATGGCGAGTTGCCCGGGTGCGCGGCCGCCCTGGCACTGGCGCTGTCAGTGGCGAAGCACCGCGTGACCATCTTGTCGCTGGCCACGCCGGAACAGACATCCCGGCTGCCTGGAATGGCACGGCGTCTACGAACCGTCACGACCCACGTAGGGGGCACGGACCAGGAGTTCTCGCTCTATGAAGGCCGTTCGGCGGTAAGCCAGTGTGCTCTCTACGTACTGGGCGCCCACTCGGACAATCGCGGCCGCCGCTCGGCCCTGCTGGCGAGTACCGCCACCTCGCTGGTTCGCGACCAGATCTGCTGGCCTGACGTGGTCGTGGGTTGGGGCGAGACATCCGCGCTGGCCCTGGCCTGCGCCCCATCCGCGCACGCAGCCCTGGTCGTTCCGGATGGGCGCTGGGACCAGCCGCTATCCAGCGACGAGCGTGCCGAGCTGGATCCCGACAACCCCGCGGTGGCCGTCTCGAATGGCATGTTGGTCGCCCTGGGCGCCATCGAGGCTGACGTGGTGATTCTCCCCTGCCCTTCGGCCGCGGAAACCTTCCTCCGCGCCGCCGAGATGGCCTGCCGTGCCTCCGACCAGCCGGTCACCTCGATGCGTTTCGGGTGCGACGAACTTCCGCACGACCCGGCCACGGATCCCGCGCTCGCCGCCACTTTCTCGCCTGAGTCCCCTTCCGGGAAGCAAGAATGTCGCAAGGCTCTGGTTCGACGCACGTCGCTGGCGGTGGGGCCGCGCACGCTCCTGCTGGCGACCGGGCCGCTGGATCCGGCACGGGGCGGCCGCGAGATTCTCGATACCGTTTCGCGCCTGGGGCGCGCGGATGTCGCGGTCGTATTTCCCCCAGGAGGGGATCGCGCGCTTGCCGACCAGGCCAACGTTCTGGCCATTCGGTCGCCGGGCAAGGTCACGCTGTTCCCGGACTCGGGCTTGGAGGCCGAACGGCAGATCCTGGCGGCGGCTGACGCTGTGCTGCTGGCTGACGCCGGCGACCTGACAGGACGACCGGCGAGCCTGGCCCTGCGCTACGGGGCTCTTCCATTGGCGCCGGACGCAGGCGCAAACGGAGACTACTTGGTGGATCGCGACGTTGCGTCGCAGACGGGTTGTGGCCTCCTCTATGCGCCGGCGGATCCCTGGGGCGGGGTGGGCGCGATCCAGCGGGCGAGCGCCCTGCGAGCGAACGTCGAACTGTGGCAGCCACTGCTGGGCTCGCTCATGCGCGCGGCCCCGCGCTGGTCGGCGACCGCGTCCTCTCTTGAGGCAGTCTGTCTCACCCCGCGTGCAGCCTGATGATGCGCACGCCAAGCTCCTCGCCCATGGTGACCAGTTCGCCGACAGCCCAGAGTTGACCTCCAACCCGAAGCTGGATCGCCTCGGTCCTGCGTGGCCCGAGGCTCAGCACCCCGCCCTTCATCAGTCCTGCCAGTTCATCGCCGCGCACTGTGAGGCGGCCGATCTCTGCGACGACCTCCACCGGCGCGGTCGCGAGAACCTCCGCCACCTCGGACGCTGAGGGTTCACCGGGGTTCCACCGTGATTTCTCGTCTTGCGATGCCATCGGCTTTGCTTCCTCCTCGACCTGAGAAAACGCGCCCGCCAGGGCGAATGTGCCGTCACGAGCCACGCAGGCGGGCGCCACGAAATCGCCCACGCGCAGGCTGGCGGGCCAGGGACCGTTGGGATCGATGCCGGCGACGCCGTCGAACACGACAGCGTCGCCCGCGGCCGCCGAAACAAGGGCAGCCCCCAGCAGATCGGTTCGCGCCAGCTCCAGGGTTGCGCTGGCCGCCAGCCCTTCTAGGCGAGCCCTGACCGGGCCTGTCCGCGCGGCGTCGGTCAGCCACCCGACAGGAATCACCAGAAGAGCTCGGCCACCGAGGCCCGTCGCGACACGAACTGAACCGCCGATCGCGATGCGCGCGATTCGATCGAAAGCCAGGTCGGCTCGGCCATCCCAGACTCCCAGGCCAAGCCCGACCCTCTGGGAAATCCCGAGGGCGTCGAACGCAGAGAAAAGGATGGCCGCCATGACGCCACGTTCGCCGCGGCCGAGGGGGCGAAGCGCGAGTGGCGCCGGCCCGCCCAGCACGGCGTGTACTAGTGCCGAGGAAACCCGGTGGTCTATTCCTACCCATCCGCGCTGGCCGTCGCGTTCGATTGAGAAGGCGTCCATGCCGTCGAAGCCGACGTGGGTTCCCGCCGTCCCTGGTGCGATGGTCACGTGGTCGGGGTGAATCTCAACCTCTCCGCCCCCCTTTGCGGCAATCGTAACGGCTCCCGGCATGCGCGATCGGGCCCGAGCCAGCGCCGCCGTCCAACCTGCGCTCTCGACCGGCAGGCGCGGCAAAGCATCAAGCGAAAAAGCCTGCCATTGGCCCTCGACTGTCATCGGTGGTCAGCCTGCTATCGCCGTAACGCGACGACTCTACTTGCCATCCTTACGTTGCTGGACATCACCGATGCCATCGGCCATTCTTTCTTTGTAGGGACCGGGTTGAGACGAGTCTAGGGTATACTCTAACAAGAGTCGCTCCCGAGAAAGCAACCACGTGAAGCCTTCTGATAACGAACTGGGGTTTCTCTCTTGCCAGGAGGTCGTTGACTACTGTCTCGATTTTCTGAGCGGCTCGCTGCCCGATACGGAGAGGCAGCTCTTCTCTTCCCACCTGCGTAACTGCCCAGACTGCATGCGGTTCTTTGAAACCTACCGCAAGACGCCCGAGATCTCCCGGGAGGCGTTGGCGCTGCGCATACCCGACCGGGTCAGGGTGGCTGTGCGTGATTTTCTGCGGGAACGCTACGAGCCGAGCCCGTCCAGCGACGACAGTTCGACGAGACGCTAGCGAGCGTCTGCTTGACAGGCCGAGCGATGCGGGCAAGATGGCCCCATAAGCATGCCCGTCGGCCTGGTTTGTCCCCGTTGTGACGCTCTTGCCGGCCTCGACGTGACCCGGTGCCCGGCCTGTCAAGCCCCGATCGTCGAGGCGGCTTCTCGCGAACCGGTGCCCGTCCGGACCGAGCCTGCTGCCCGTGTGGAGGAAACTATGTCAAGCAAGCCATGCCCGACCTGTGGCAATCCGGTCCCGATCGGCGATCGTTTCTGCGGCCAGTGTGGGACGCGCATCGAGGTGCAACCCGCGCCGAACGCCGGCGTCGGCAAGACCATGTTCTTCTCGGGCGTCCAGGTTTCCGGAATGGCCAAGTTGGTGGTGGTCAAGGCCAACAGTGCCGATGGCTTGGCCTACGAGCTTGGCGGGAGCGAGCATGTCGTGGGCCGCACCGACGGTGCCATCCTGTTTCCAGAGGATCCTCTGGTGTCTCCGCGCCATGCCAACTTCTTCTATCGAGAGGGTCGCCTGTTCGTGCGTGACGAGAACTCTGTCAATGGCGTGTTCCTGCGCATCCGCACCCCGGCGCGGCTCGACTCCGGCGCGGTGTTCCTGGTTGGCGAGCAGCTCCTGCAGGTCGAAGCCCTGCCACCCGACTTCGGGCCGCAGCCCGATGCCGAGGGAACATATTTCTATGCCAGCCCCAAGCGGACCTCCAAGATGCGCGTCATCCAGCGACTGCGTGGGGGCGAGATCGGCCTCATCGTGCGGGCGCGCGGTGACAGCATCACACTCGGCCGCGAGGGCAATGACCTCAACTTCCCCGACGACCCCTTCATCTCGGGCCGCCACGCCGAAGTCAGCATCAGCCCGGAAGGGGTATTCGCGGTGACCGACCTGGGCTCGAAAAACGGCACATTCGTGCGCATCGCGGATGAGTCCCCGTTGGAACATGGCGACTACGTGTTCCTCGGCCAGCAGCTCTTGCGGGTGGAGATTTCGTAGCAGGAACGCGGAGAGGCTGTGAAAAGCAGGGGCGGTAATGTTCTTCTCTTCTTGAAATGTGCGGAGGATAGCTCGTGATCATCTGCTCTCGCTGCGGCAAGGAAAACCAGGACCAGTTCAAGTATTGCCTCGGGTGCGGCTTGAAACTGCAGACGGCAGTTCCCGCGGCGGCTCCGGCGGAGCCGCCGCCCGCCGTTCAGGACCCATCGCCCCCAGCGGCCGTGGCTGAGTCTCCTGCGTCCGAGTCCCCTGGCCCCATTCAGGCAACGCGTTCCCCGACGGCTGCGGCGACCTCGGTTCGGCCGGTGGCGATTCCTGGATCGGCTCCACAGGCGTTGCGTCCCAGCGTCGCTGGAGTCAAGCAGCGGGTCTCGGCGGGCCTCGTCGCGCCGGACGCAGGAAGCCCGGCTGCTGCCGGATCCGCCTACGCCCCCAGCCCTGCTGCACCCGCGCCTGCCCCTGCGCAAGACCCCTCTAGGCCGCGGGTTGCGACGTCGCCGCAAGATGCTGCCGCGGAATCGAGGCTCGCCTCCCCACCGACCGCCTGGCGGCCCGGTGGCGCGGCCGCTTCCCCCGCAAAACCGGCTGGGCAGCCAAGCCCGGGCGTCGCCGTGCCCCCGGAACCGGCCCCCGTCGCCATCCCGGCCGCGTATCCGCTTGCGCCGGACGCCCCGGCCCCTGCCGCAACCCCGGCACCGAACTTGTGTCCACGTTGTGGCAATCCCGTGTCTGCGGGCTTCACGTTCTGTGGAACCTGCGGTCACCGCATGAAGCCGGCCGCAGGCGCCGTGGTGGAAGCCGCCGTGCAACAGGCGGCGGCTCTGGCCCCGGAGCCGGTCAAGGTCGCGGTTCGTGGGCAGCTGACTCTCATCCGTCCCGACGGCACCGAGGGTGGAAGTCATCCTTTGCACCAGGGCGAAAACCTGGTCGGGCGAGGCCAGGGCCATCTCTTTGACGCCGACCCCTACCTGTCGCCTCGCCATGCCGAATTCGTTCTCAGCGAGGCAGAGCTCGAAGTCCGGGACCTGCGCAGCCTGAACGGCGTGTTCGTGAAGCTCACGCAGGAAGAATCGCTTGAGTCGGGCGACACCTTCCGCATCGGTCAAGAACTGCTCCGCTTCGACGTCATCAATCCACCCTCTCCGCTCGAAGATGGAACCGAGATCATCGGCACGCCCAACCCTGGCTACTGGGGCCGCCTCTCCGTCATCGTGGGCCGGGACGTGGATGGCCCTGCCTTCCCACTCTTCGACGAGACGGTTGTGCTCGGACGCGAGCGCGGCGACATCCTCTTCCCCGAGGACGGCTACGTCTCAGGAACGCATGCGCAGATCACCCTGCGTGACGGCCGCGTGTGCCTGACCGATCTGGGGTCATCGAACGGAACGTTTCTCCGCGTCCGCGAGGCGAGGCCGGTGCCCACCGGCAGCTTGCTTCTCATGGGCCAGCAGCTCTTCCGCGTGGCCCACCAGTAGTTCGGGCGGACGGAGGGCTACCGCAGGTCGCCCCTACTTCTTGTCAGCAGGCTTGTTCTTGTTGAAGAAGGCCCTACGCATGTCGTCGCTCTGCTTCGGCTCGACGTAGCGGTAGCCGCCCGGGATCTTGAAGCGCTCCCCATTGTCGAAGTCCAGGACCACGTCGACTGGCCCCTTGTCCCCGTTAGGGGTGACCACGTTGATCTTGTCTTTGGACGAGATCACGACCTGCTCGGCTACGTGACCGCCAAACGCGACGCGGACCTGCGTCTTGCCTGGCTGCAGACCAGCCCCGATGATGTTCACGTGGTCGCCGCCCGCAGTAATGCCTTCAGCCGGCTCGACCCGGTCGATGCGGAGTTTGGTCTCATCGCAGGCTGCCAGAAATACCAGGACCAGGACAGTCAATGACAGCCCCAAGACGCGTTTCATGTGCGCTCCTCCTTGATTGGATTGCACCTTAGCCCGCCCCACCCCCGGCGGTCAACGGAGACTCTGCGCCCAGGGCAGGATTGTGAGACGAGTGGGGCCCGGCCGGCCAGAGATGGGGTATGACTAGCAAGCCCTTCCGGGCACTGCATTCTCCGTGGAAACCCGACTGCGCGAAATCGAGGCTCTCCTGCAAGACGCGGGCGCCGCGACCGCAGTGGAAATCTATGGCGCCGTGGGCGCCCTGGGCCCGGCCATCGCCGCCTTTCTGGCGCGAAACGACAAGGGATACGGTCCCCTGCTCTATCTGGTCGCCGGCGACGAACTGGTCGAGACGCGCTGTGCAGACCTGTCGTTCTTCCTGGCACCGCGAAAGTCAGCCGAGGATCCGCTCGCCCCTTCGCCCGTCCTGGAGCTACCCGCACCCGAAGTCTCGCCCCACGCCGAGATGCAGCCGGATCGCCGCACGGTCATGCGTCGGCTGGCGCTCCTGTACCGCCTCAGTCACGGCCACGCGCCTGCTGTGGTGGTGGCGTCTGCTGCAGCGGTGTTTCGGCGCGTGATTCCCTCGCGAGAATTTGCCGATCTCTGCCGGGTGGTCGAGGCCCACTCGACCCTGGATCGGGAGGCGTCGATCGCGGACCTTCGCCGGGCCGGCTACGGCCGTACCCAGGTGGTCGAGGATCCTGGAACCTTCGCGGTACGGGGCGCGGTCATCGACGTCTTTCCCCCGGTCTACAAGCACCCGGTCCGCATCGATCTCTTCGGCGACGAGGTGGAGTCAATCCGACTCTACGACGCCGCCACCCAGCGCACCTTGCGGCCGATCGACCGACTGGCATTCCACCCGGTGCGGGAGACCGTGGTCACCGCGGGTGCGGATGTGCGGTCGCGGCTGCTGGCCGCAGCCGACCAGGCCGCCTACCCGTCAAGCAAGACCCGCTACCTGCTGGAGCAGATCGAGCGCGGCGAGGACTTCTTCGGCAGCGAGTCGCTCGCTCCCATCTTCCATGCCCGACTCGGCTCGTTCTTCGACTACCTTCCGCGCCAGGCACGCGTCGTGGTCGAGGATCCGGCGGCCGTTCTGGAAGAGGCGCGCCGCAGTTTCTCGCGCGTGCGCGAGAGTGCCTTGCATCGCCGGGCCGAGCACCGGCTCGCCCTGGATGCGGAGGAATTCCTGTTTGACGAGGAACAGGCGCGCCACGCGCTCAGCGACTGGCCGCGCCTGGAATTGCGCACCGTCGAAGTGACACCGTCCGATGCCGACAACGGGCCCCCCGGGCAGCGCATCCGAATGACGGCGGAGCCGAACATTAGCCTGCGCGCCGAGTTGCTCCACGAACGCGGCGGCGAAGACCTGGGACACGCCCTGTGCGAACGCATCCGCATGTGGCACGCGGAGGGCTACCGGGTGTGCCTGGTGGCGCCCACCCGCGCCCACGCAGACCGGCTGGCCGGGGTGCTGCAGGTCTTCGGCCAGAAGCCCCAAACCCCACGCGACCACAGCGAGGACAGTACGCAAGCTCTGCTCACAAGAAGCGTGGTCCATCCGTCGCTGGAGATCCTGGTCGGGCCGCTCACGCGCGGATTCCGCTTGCCGGACGATCGCCTGGTGCTGATCGCCGAAGAGGAAATCTTCGGTGCGCGCGCACATCGCGAGGCCCCGACTGCCACCACCCCAGGATTCGGGGATCTGGCCGAGATCTCCGAAGGGGATCTGGTGGTCCACGACGAGCAGGGCGTGGGCCGCTACCGGGGCCTGAGAAAGCTCACGCTGCGGGGAGTGGCCCAGGATTTCCTGCACCTGGAGTACGATGGCGGCGGGCTCTACGTGCCGGTCTACCGCATCGGCGTGGTGCACAGGTTCGTGGGCGGCACACCGGAAACCGTGCGGCTCGACAAGTTGGGCGGCACCACCTGGGTGGAGAAGCGCCGCCGGGTTTCCGCGCAAACGCGCAAGCTGGCCGAGGGCCTGCTGCAGCTCTATGCCCAGCGACAGGCGTTGCCCGGCCATGCCTTTCCGCCCCCTGACGTCATCTTCCGCGAGTTCGAGGAGACCTTCCCGTTCGAGGAAACCGCGGACCAGGACAAGGCCATCGCAGCGGTGCTGGCCGACATGCAAGACGAGGCGCCCATGGATCGCCTGGTGTGCGGCGACGTGGGCTACGGCAAGACCGAGGTGGCCCTGCGTGCCTCGCTGCTGGCCGCGCTGGGCGGCCGCCAGGTCGCAGTGCTGGCCCCCACCACGGTCCTGGTCGAACAGCACGCGGTGACTTTTGCCGAGCGGCTGCGGGATTTCCCGGTGCGGGTGGCGTCGCTCTCGCGCTTTCGCAGCAAGCATGAACAGCGAGAGACCATCGCCGCCCTGGCCGCCGGAAAGCTGGACATCGTCATCGGCACCCACCGCCTGTTGTCGCGCGACGTGCACTTCCGCAACCTCGGCTTGCTCGTCATCGACGAGGAGCAACGCTTCGGGGTCACCCACAAGGAACGCCTCAAGGAGATGCGCTCGCAGGTGGACGTGCTCACCCTGACCGCCACGCCCATTCCGCGCACCCTGCAGATGGCCATGACCGGTCTGCGCGAGATCTCCATCATCGCCACCCCGCCGGCTGACCGGCTGGCCATTCG
>Ga0265330_10000502_pt1 | contig 26208 bp, 24 predicted proteins | sample 41919metaG_FD_202083 | JGI IMG/M metagenome (GOLD analysis project Ga0265330, IMG submission 202083) | Rhizosphere microbial communities from Carex aquatilis grown in University of Washington, Seatle, WA, United States - 4-19-19 metaG | ecosystem: Host-associated > Plants > Roots > Rhizosphere...
TGTACTTGACCCCTCCCTGGAAAGGCTCCCCGCCGAGCCTGGCCGAGCCGAGGAAGGCCGCCTCGTTCTGCATCAGGGGCACGCTCTTGGTCGGGAAGGAAAGCCCCAGGCCCTCGGGTTGCTCCGCCGCGTAGCGATATAGATTGTCCTCCCGCGTCATGAAGCGGAAGAATTGCAGCACGGCTTCCCGATCGCGACTCTTGGCGTTGCCGAACCAAACCGGCGCCGAGCGCTCGATGCTCACTGTCTGGTTATCGAGCCAGGGGATGGGGAACATTCCCCAGGATTCAGCCCCGGCATCGGGGTTCGCCTTGCGGACGCTCCTCGCGAATCCGATCTTGTTGAGCGTCATCGCGGCCGAGCCCGAGATCAGCGCGCTCTTCGCGCCCTCGATGGTGTTCGCCATGAAGTCTTCGCCGAAGTATCCCGAACGCATCGCGGCGAGGATCTGCTCTAGCGCCTTGAGGAAAGGCTTATAGCCGGCGAAGGTTTGCCGGTTCGCGTTCAGGCGCTCGTATAGGCCCTTGTCGCGATCCTCGAAGGCCGCCCCCAGTTCGAAGAAGGTGAGCGAGGAATGCCATCGGCTCGCGCCAGGCTCGTAGACGGGCAGGATGCCTGCCTCCTTGATCCTCGCGCAAGCGGCCATGAATTCCTTGGTGGTCTTGGGCGGGCCGAGGCCAAGCCTTTTAAAGACCTTGTCGTTGTAGGTGTAGACCCAGCCGGTGTAGTCGTCCCACAGGGCCAGGCCGTAGACTCTCCCCTCGTGCGAGACGGTAGGCAGCCACTCGGGCTTGAGCCGCCGGGTCCATTCCTCGCCGGTCAGGTCGATGCAGTACTTGCGGGGATCGATCTCGCCGCCGAGGTACCACCTCGTCGACTGCATGAGGAAGACGTCGGTGGCCTCGCCCGAGTCGAGCGTCGTCTTGAGGGCTCGAAAGTAGACGTGCGGGGCGTAGATCGAGAACGAGACCTTGATGCCCGTCTCCTTCTCGAAGAGCTTGGCGTTCTCCCCCACGACGTCATAGATCCAGCCGTCGGAGGCCATGACCTGGATCCTGCGGGACGGGCGAGAAGGAACCTCGGCCCCCTTCCAGGCGCCGCAGGACGACATGCCCGCGCAGGCCAGGACCGGGAGCAGGAGCCAAGCCGCAAGTCTACGCCGCGGGGCCGCGGGATTAGGTCTCACGGCTGGACTATATCATGCGACGCGCCGTAGCGCGAGACTTTGCCAGAGGAGCATTCGTTCAACTTCGCGAGGAGCGGCTTCACCCCGTAAAGCGCATCGGGTAAAATCGACGCTCGAGAGCTTCGATGGAGGTGGGAAGCGCATGCCAGTCGAACTAAAAAGCCCTCCGACCTCGCCTCCCGCCGATTTTCACTCGCATATGCGGAAAGTCGACTTCTCGCGCGTCGCTGCGGCGATGCTCGGACTGGCTGGACCCGTCGCCGCCGGAGCCTCGCTCGGCCATTTGCAAGCGGGCATGGCGGCCTCGCTCGGCGGCCTCGCGCTCAGCGGAACGCCCCGCGAGGCAAGGTCCCGCGACTACGCGCTATCGCTAGGCTATTCGATAGTTACCGGCACGGCGGCGATGCTTGCCGGCTCGGCGCTCGGCGGCCACAGGCTATGGGCTGCCCTCGGCATTCCCTTGATAGCGGCGGTCTTCGGCCTCTTGGGGAGCATCAGTAGGCCCTTGGCGCGAAGCAGCGCGCGCTTCGTGCTATACGCCATCATCGCCGCGGGACTGGGTGCCGAGGGAGCCGATCCTCTCGGCACATCCTCATTGTTTTTATTAGGCGCCGCCTGGACCGCCGCCCTCTTCCTGATATCGAGCCTTCTTCCGACAGCCGCCCGCGACGGGCAGCCTCCCCCCGATCCGGGGAATCACGCTCGCCGGTCCCATCCCAGGCCGAGGCAGCTCCTGCATCGATGGCGGAATTCCCTTGCCCACCTGAGCGCTTGGCAATACCCGATACGGATATGCATTTGCCTCCTCGCCGCGGAGGCCCTTGAATGGATCTGGCCGCTCCGCCACGGTCAATGGATCGGGCTCACCGTGGGCATAGTCGTTCATCGCGATCTGCGGAATTCCCTGGATAGGACGCTCCAACGAGCCATCGGAACTTTTTTCGGAGTCCTGCTGTCTTTTCTCCTCGCGCTTACCGTGCTGCCCGCGTGGGCATTGATCGCGATTATCGCCCTCCTCTCGGCGGCCCGATCGATCCTGCGCGAGTTCAATTATGCGGCCTATGCGACGGTGCATACGCCATTGATCATCCTCCTGATCGATCTCGGGCGCATGCCTTCCGGAGGAGTCATCGTGGACAGGTTGGCCGCGACCTTGGCCGGCTGCGCTATTTCCTTGACGCTCGGCTACCTCCTTTGGTCCGAGCTCCGAAGAACGCAGGAGGCCTCGGCGGCGAAGGCAGCCCCGCCCCGAGACGCTGAATGACGTCGATTAGCCGAAGGCGCTTCCAATCCCGGCGAGCTCAATAAAAAGCGCGATCCCGGTTGGGGGATCGCGCTATCGGCCTTCGCAGGGCACTTTCTATTGCACGGTCACCGAAATAGTCGAAGTCTGCTTCACCGCGGGAGCGGAAGCCGCCGGGGGAGCGGGCGGCGGGGCGAAGGCGCCGACGGTAGACTGCACGATCACTTGGGCGGCGTCGCCCAGGTCGCTATTTTGGCCGACCGTCGTCGGGGGCGTCACCGTGCCGTTGGACGCGATGTAGCTGAACTCCTGGGCGCCCACCAGGCGATACTGATTCGTCGGCGTCTGGTACTGCACGGTGCCCCGGGAAACCATCAGGTTCATGCCGTCGAATTCGAACTCCGTGCCCCGCACCGATGCGGTCGCCGTGGGACTCTTGATGTGGAAATCCGTGGTCTTCCCCGCCTGCGGAGGAACGTCGGCCTTGACGCGGCCGGCAAGCAGATAGAGCTTGGTCTGCGTGCCGCCCGAGGTCTTGATCAAATCCTCGAGCGTGAGGCGGGTGAGGGGCTTGAGGTAAAGGGAGGTCTCGTCGAGCTTGAGCGTGGCGCTCGACTTGAAGCCCGTGGACACGATCGTGCCCTTCTCGACGCTGTCGCCCACCTTTGCCGGCTTCCAAGCCGAGCCGGGCCGCTGGTACTCGACCTTGCCGGTTACCGCAGAGAACACTACCTTCGCCGCGGCGGCCTCCTCGGCAACCAGGACGGCTGTCGACGCCAGGCACGCGAGCGCAACCAGGACTAGGAGCTTCTTCATGTTCGCCTTCCTCATACGTCGAAAGCCGCGTACAGCTCCGCCAAGTATCGGGGCTTAGTCCCCGAGGGGTAGGCGGAACCGGTATTCGGGATAAGGACCCCGCCCGTGAGATTCAGGCTGAGGTCCGACTTGACCTTGGCGGACGCGCCCGCGCTGAGCTCGAAGCCGCGGAAATACGCGGCGTCGGAACGGAGCGCTGCCTGGTCTTCGGGATCGATGTCGGCGCCGCGGAAATACGCGGCCGTACCGACATCCACGGCCAGGTTGGCGAGCGGCATTATCGAAGCGTCGAGCTTCAGCTTGAGGAGATCCGTAAAGGTGTAGAAGCTCGTCGCGTCGATCGCCGCCTGGCGGATCGGGATGAAGGCGCGCGTGGCGCCCTTCCCCCCGCTCGCCCAGGAGGCTGTCTGCGTGAGCTTGAGGCCCGCCTTCTCCGGTAGGCTGAGGCGCAGCATCTCCCCAGCGGCCACCGAGCGGAAACTATCGGAGGAATCGCCCTTCTCCTCGCCCAGCTCGAGGATACCCCAGGCTTGCCAGCTCAAGAGGTGGTTGAGCTTGCCTTCGATGTAGGGTTCCAGGTACTGGGTATGGACCTTTTCAGACGACTTCGAGCAGTCGAACTGGCCGAAAGCCTCAAAGCCGATATCGTGCTCCTTGACGAACTCGGCCAAGCGGGCGCCGATGCCGGCGAAGGCTCGGGGGGGCGCGAAATATCGATCGTCGTCCGCGTTGAGCTCCAAGTCGTGGGCGTCCATGAGCGAGTAGGCGTCGTTCTTATACAAGAGCCCGCGGTATCCGCCAGTCAGGTAGAGGGAAGCGTTGCCGAAATCGGCCTCGAGCCTCGTGCCATCCGAGAGCCCGGAGAGCACGAAAGTCGAAAAATCCCCCGTGCTAATGCGCCCGAGGGAGTACCGGAACGCCGAGGAAGGTCCGAACAGCGAGGGAGAGGATCCCGAGAGTTCCACGCGGCCCGCGTCGATGCGCCAGGGCTTGACGTCGGAAGAACCGGAGTAGTAGGTGCCTTTGAATTCATAGAAGCCGGAGACATAGAGATCGGCCTTCGATCCGATAGGCGACGAGAGCCAGGCGAGAGCCCGGTCGGCCTGCTGCCACGATCCCAGGTCTTGGTGGATATAGGTCGAATCGTTGCTCAGGGTAAGCCCGAAATCGAGGGCGACGACGGGCAGGACCGCGAAAGCTCCGAGGAACGCGGCGAGGGCGAATGGGGATTTTTTCATTTGGCTTTCTCCGCGACATCCAAGACGCGGCCCAGGATGCGAACCGCCGCCGAGCCGTCCACCTTCTCTTGCGGATCGGAACGGCCCTGGATCATCTGGCGCGAGGCGAGCTCCCGATACGCGTAGCGCGGCGAGGGCATCCAGGAATACATGATGCCGCCCTTGAGATCGAAGGCGCGCATCAGGATATAGGAATAGGAAGCGAGCTGGATGGGATCATCGGCCGCGGCGGCCTTCGGAGCCCAGCCGAGGCTCTGAAGCTGCTCGAAGGCTTTAGCTTGATCGGCGTCTTCGCTCAGCTTGTCCGAGGCGACCAAGACCAAGTAGGAAACCTGGCCTACCGTGGCGGCTTTGGAGGCCAGGAGGCTATCCATGAAATCGTTCGATTGGGCCATTGCCGCGCAGGCCGAGAGGCCGAAGAGCAGCGAAAGGGAAAGGAAGTTTCGTTTCATATCGTTCCCTTTTTATTCACTTGTGAATCTACATACAAAATATATAATACGTATGGCGATTATTCAAATAGCAGGGAGCGAAATGTGGATAAAAAGACGAGGGGAAAATACCGCACTCCGATACTCATCGCGCTCGCCATCGGCGTTTCGTTCAGCCTCCTGAGCCTCACCAACGCCTTCGACCCCCTTGAATTGCGCCTCTACGACGTCTTCCTCGGCCTCAAGCCCCCGGTCAAGGAGGCCCCTTCCCTCGTCCTTCTCGACGTAGACGAGACGTCCATCAGCCATGCCGGATCTTGGCCCTGGCCCCGGGGACTCATGGCCCGCGGCCTCGAGACCCTCGCCGAGTTCGACGCGGCCTACGCCGTCTTCGATATCGAGTACATCAACAAGAGCCCCATGAGCGTGGACAACAACTACCTCGAAGGCGGGCTTAAGGCCGAGTTCGACGGAACCTTCGACGACGTCGGCTCCAACGTCGGGCAGCTCTTCTCCGCCCTGTCGAGCGGGAACATACGGCTCAAGGACGCGGGCGATTACGGCAATCAGCTCATGGACTTGATCAAGCAGGACAAGGCCGGCCTCTATGAGAAGGCCCGGAAAGTGGCCGTCGAGAACGACAGCTACCTCGGCCGAGCGATGCGGCTCTTCGGCCATGCCTACGTGACCCTCAATATGCAGCTCGAGAAATTGGACACTGTCCCCGCCGCGCAGCGCGCCGCGACGGAAGCGCATTTCAGCTATCCGAGGATAGAGGCCCGGTCTCCCATCCGCGGGGAGTGGAAGGATTTCCTCGAGCCCCTGCCCGAGATCACCACGATGGCGGCGGGAGCGGGCTTCACGAACGTGGAAGTCGACAAGGACGGCATCAGGCGGCGCATCGACCTCGTCCAGGAAGTTGGCGGGAAGCGCTACCTCCAACTCGCTTTCTCTCCCCTGGTCCAGTCTCTGGGCAGCCCCGAGATCGTCGTGGACCGCGCTTCGATCACCCTGAAGGGCGCCCAGCTCGAGGGAAGGAAAACCGACATAAGCATCCCCCTCGACCCGAAGGGGCGAATGCTCATCCGCTGGCCCAAGAAGGACTACAACGATCCCGATTTCTTCAGGCACGTCCCCTTCTTCAAGCTTCTCGAATACCGCGACAACGAAGACAGCCTCGTCGCCAATCTGAAGAGCCTGCGCACGGTAGAGGCTTGGCAACTCCTCCCGGGCGTCAACCCCGTGGATCCCTGCTTGGCCGCATGGAAAGCCTCGGAGGACGCGCGGGAAAAAGCCCTCGCGACCGGCGCGCCCGAGGACCGTGCCGCCTGGCTTACCTCGAAGGCGGATTTCCACCGCGCCATCGACGATTTCACCGCCGCCGGCTGGGATTCCCGCGTATCGGCCCTCATCGGCAAGGCCAAGTCGAAGGTCCGCGCCTCCGATGCGGCTCTCTACGCCTCCCTCGACGAAAGGTTCTCCACTCTCTACAAGCACTGCGCCGAGGCGCGGAAGCTCATCGACTCGTCCGCGGGAGAGCTGAAAGCGGGCCTTTCGGGAGCTTTCTGCATCATCGGCTGGACGGCGACGGCGACGACGGATATGGGCGCCACGCCCTTCGCGAAGAGCTTCGTCAACGTCGGCACCCACGCCGCCGTGGTCAACACGATCCTCCAGCGGGACTTCCTCGAGGACGCCCCCGCCTGGATCGGGGCCCTCCTCTCCCTGGCCCTGAGCGTCGGGGTCATCCTCCTCATCTCGAGGCTCAAGACCCTCTACCAGATCATAGCGGGCCTGGGCTCGACAGCCGCCGTATTCGCGGGGAGCTACGCCTTGTTCTACGCCGCCGGCATCCATGTCCCGACCTTCATGCCGACCCTTTCCACCTTCGTATCCTTCCTCTCCTACACCCTCATCTCGTTCTTCGTCTCGGAACGGGAAAAGAGCTTCCTCCGCAAGGCCTTCGGCACCTACCTCTCGGGCGACGTGATCAACCAGATCATCGAGAATCCCGACATGCTGCGCCTGGGGGGCCAGAAGCGCTGGATGACGGCCATGTTCACCGACATCCGCGGCTTCTCGACCGTCTCAGAGCAGCTCGACCCCGAGCAGCTCGTCAAGCTCCTCAACTTCTACCTCAGCGGCATGAGCGACATCATCCTCCAGAACCACGGCACTATCGACAAGTACGAGGGCGACGCCATCATCTCCTTCTACGGCGCGCCTCTCGACTACCCCCGGCATGCCCATGCCGCCTGCACGGCGGCGGTGAGGATGAAGAGGAAGGAAGCCGAGCTGAACGAGCGCTTCCTCGCGGAGGGCCTCACGCCCTCGCCCCTCATCACGCGCATCGGCCTCAACACCGGCGACATGGTCGTGGGCAACATGGGCACCGAGCGGAAGATGGACTATACGATCATGGGGAACGCGGTGAACCTCGCCGCGCGGCTCGAGGGCGTGAACAAGCAGTACGGCTCGTGGATCCTCGCCTCCGACGCGACCAGGCAGGAGGCGGGCGACGATTTCACGGCGCGGCGCTTCGACCGCGTAACCGTCGTCGGGATCAAGACCCCCGTCCAACTCTGGGAGATCATAGGCTTCGCCGCCGACGCCGATGATGCCTTCCTGGAGTTCCTCGCGCGCTTCGAAACGGCTCGGCAGGCCTACGACGCCATGGACTGGAAGAAGGCCGCCACGCTCTTCGGGGCCCTCACCGCGGATAGGCCCGACGACGGCCCCTCGGTCACCTTCTGCAAGCGAGCCCAGAAATTCGTAACCGCGCCGCCCCCGGCTAACTGGGACGGCGTGGTGAACCTGAGCGAGAAATAAAGCCGCCTGGTCGCAGCCCTTTGTGCCTCTGAGGCGCGGGGGTAAGGAACGCCGAAGATGGGACTGATATATCGCCACCCCGCGCTATGGCGCGAAATTGATATATAGGCTCATGTTAAACGAACTGGGAGTGCTGTTCATGAATGTAACGTATGAAACCGACGAGGAGGGAGGCGTAACATATACATCGGAGAAAGGCCCGCCGGTCGAAGTCGTGACGTTCCCGGTAGTGCCGACGTCTCCAGTCAATATCAGAGATCCATCAGCGTCTTGGACATAGACCTTAAAGTTGCTCGAAGCGGAGACGCCGACATAGAAAAAATACTGGCCTCCGGACAGCGCGCTTGCGGGTATCGCGTAGCTGTGGCTTTCGCCTACGGCGATGGCAGAGCTGCCGCTAGAACCGTGACCGGCGCTGATGTCTATACTTTCCGGGTTCGCCGGCAGCAGCGTGAGCGATACGGCGGGCGTGGAATCGGTAACAGTCACCGTGGCAGCCTGCTGGAACTGGGCTACGCCGCTCGAATCGGAGGCTACGGCCTTGATGGTGTAGTTGCCGTATTCGACGTCCGAGAACGATACGGAGACGACCTGGCCACTGGTTATAGAGACGGTTTGGGGAGCAGGCGTCGCCAGCCCCGAATCGAGGGGCGTCAGGCTCACGGTCAGCGTCGAAGCCGAAGACAGGACGAGGCGGGATATCGATTTCGACGCCGACGAGCCGCTCGCAGCGGAAGCCGAGGCTCCCAGCACATTAAAAGATAGCTTGAGATCGGCTGTGTTTCCGGAGCCGGTTCCGCTGGAGCTCTGACAGGCGCTGGCTATCATTACGGCCAGCAATGCGACGGAAGCAAAAATCAGGAAAGGCTTTACCTGTCCTTTTCCCCGAGCGTTTATCATCATGTTCCTTTGTCGTCCTTGATTCCTGACTAAAATCCCTGGCATTAGCATATATGATTAATATAACGCAATTATATGCGAGCGACAAAGTCCTCATTTGTATAACCCTCGCAACCACACTCTTCAGCGAGAGGGGCCGAGTTAGTGATTTTGAGTAAAAAAATAGGGCCGGAGGATCGCTCACGGCCCTAGGGTGAGGAAGGGGATATCAGGCGGCGGCTAGCTGTTGGAAATAGTGATCGACACTGTGGAGCTGCCACTGCTATTCACGCACATCAAGTACGAAGGCGCCGAGGTCGAGCAAGGTCCCACGTACACCGTTTGAGGAGGCTGAGGGATGCTGGTGCCGCTATATACATTGATTCCATTGACGCTAGTCGTCATCGCACTCATCAGGAGAGCGCCGCTACTGTCCAGCGCGAAAACCGGGCATACGGAATACGACATAGGTACAAGGAGTTTATAGTAGCCGGCCGGAACCGTGCCGCCGGTCGATAGCACCTTCGTCGGTACTGCGTAGATGCGCATCTCTCCCATAGCCATGCCGGAAAGACTGAAGCTAGAAGGGCTACTCGTGATCGTCGTCGTATCGAAAAAAGATGGTATGAGGTTCAGCGTCACCGCCGTCGTGGATTCCGAGACGGTCAGCGTTGCGCTCTGCTGGAACTGGGCGGCGCCGCCCGAATCATAGGCTATCGCGCTGATCGTGTAGTTGCCGTATTCGACGTTCGGGAACGAGACGGTTGCAGCCTCGCCGCTGGTTATCGAAACAGTTTGGGGAGCGGGCGTTGAGAGGCCCGAATCGAGGGGCGTCAGACTTACGGTCAGCGTCGTAGCCGTGGAATAAATGAAGCGCGAGATCGATTTCGATACCAAGGGGCCGCTCTTCGACGAGGAAGCCGACGCGGAATCGATTCCCATCACCTTAAATGACAGCTTCAGATCCGACTTGTTGGCGGAGCCAGTCCCGCCGCTCTGGCAGGCGCAGGCTATGACGGCGACTAGGAGCGCGGTAGCGGTAAGGGACAACAAGGACTTTGCGCGGCCTTTTTCCTGAATCCCAGCCATGGCATCTTCCTTTTTAGCCAAGCGCTTGCCGGCGGCAAGCCCGGACTATAGCTTTTCAATAAAAATAATGCAAAGTGAAGCAAATATCAATAATCCGACCGCGGCGGCGAGAGATCGATAAAAAACTTCCTATTGGACGGGAGGCTCGCTGAACATCTCATTGAGCTTTCCGAAGTACTCCTCGCCCTCCCCCTCGGCGAACTCGTCCTGGAGCTCGCAGGCGCGGATGAGCTCCGGCGGGATTTCCTGGAGAAAGGGGCTGGGCACGCAGTCGATCGTCTGGTTCTGCTTGCGGCGCCGCAGGCAGGCGCTCACAAGGAGGCGCCGCCTCGCCCGGGTGACCGCGACATAAAAGAGCCGGCGCTCCTCCTCGATGTTGCCCTCCCCCTCCTCGAGGGAGCGCGCGTGGGGGATTACCCCGTCCTCGCAGCCGGCTATGAAGACGACGTCGAACTCAAGGCCCTTCGCGGCGTGGATAGTCATGAGGTTGACTTCGCCGCCCTCCTCGTCCTCGAGGTCGTCGCGGGTGATGAGGGCGACCCTGTTGAGCCACTCGTAGATGCCGGGCGAGAGGTTGTCGGGGTTAGTCTCCCAATCCTCGATCGACTTGATGAGGATCTCGAGGTTGTGGAACTTCCACTTGGCGGCCTTGTCGCTCTGCTTGTTCTCCTCTACGAGATAGCCCCAATAGTCGATCGCGTCGATGAGCTGCCGCACTTTAGCCGATATCTTCTTCTTGCCGAGGAGCTCATCGCGGTACTCGTCGATCAGGTCCAGGAAGGCCGAGACGTCGGCGACCGCCTTCTCGGAGAGGCCGCCGAAGGAGAGTCCGCTCGTCGAGGAATCGCCGAACAAGTCCGGTCTGGCGGCCATCAAGTCGGGCCCGCCTTCGGCGCCCAGCGCCGCGCCGCTGCGTACGAGCTCCATCGCGCTGTGCAGGGATATGTCCCTCGATCTCGCGATCGCGGTGAGCTTCTCCAGCGTCGTCTTGCCGATGCCCCGGCGCGGTGTGTTGATGACGCGCAGGAGGTTGACGTCGTCGTCGGGATTGGCGACCACGCGGAGATAGGAGATCAAGTCCTTGATCTCCTTGCGACCATAGAAGGAAGTGCCGCCCGAGATGCGATAGGGCACCTGCTCGGCGAGGAAGGCCTCCTCTATGCGCCGCGTGAGGTTGTTCGTCCGGATGAGGACGCCGAATTCGCCCCAGGGCGTCCTTTCCTTGAGCTTGATCTCCTTGATCGTCCGCGCGATGAACTCGGCTTCCTTGCCCTCGTCCTCGGGCGCGTAGAGCTCGATGGGCGTGCCGGCCTTCCCCTCGGGCGACCAGAGGGCCTTCTCCTTGCGGTTCGCGTTGTTGGCGATGATCGCGTTGGCCGCGTCCAGGATCGTCGCGGTGGAGCGATAGTTGCGCTCGAGCTTCACTTGCGTGAAGCCCGGGAAATCCCGCTCGAAGAGGGCGAAGTTCTCGAAGTTGGCGCCCCGCCAGGAATAGATGGACTGGTCGTCGTCACCGACTATGCAGAGGTTGCGCGAGGACATGAGCCGCATGAGGCGGTACTGCATGAGGGAAGTGTCCTGGTACTCGTCGATCATCACGTAGCGATAGACCCCGCGATAGCGCGCGGCTATCTCGGGCTCGAGCTCGAAGAGCTCTATGGGCAGGACGATGAGATCGTCGAAATCGACGGCGTTGAAGATGCGCAGGGAGCGGCGGTACTCGTCGTAGAGCCCCCGGTAGGCGTCGTCGGCCTTGGACCAGGGGCTCTGCTCCGAGCGGATCCTCGAGAAGAGGGCGCCGACCTTGTAGGCGTCGAAGGCCTCCATCCTGAAGCCCTGCTCGCGCGCGCAGTCCTTGATGAGCTGGTTCTTGTCGGCCTCGTCGTAGATCGAGAAATTCTCCTTGTACCCGAGGACGGCGATTTCCTTGCGCAGTATCTTCACCCCGAAGGCGTGGAAAGTCGACACGGTGAGGTCGCGCAGCTTCTTGCCCGTGATCAGGCGCACGCGGTCGGCCATCTCCCTCGCGGCCTTGTTCGTGAAGGTGAGGGCGAGTATGGAATGCTGCGGTATGCCCTGGTCGAGCATGTAGGCCATGCGGTAGGTGATGACCGTCGTCTTGCCCGAGCCCGCGCCCGCGACGATGAGGAGGGGCCCCTCGACGCTGGTCACCGCCTCGTACTGTTCGGGATTGAGTTTGGATTCGTAATCTATCTTCATCGGAGCTCCGGACTATAGCCCGGAGGACCCTGCCTGGACAATGGCGCCGACGCCCGGACCGCGGGATCCGCGGAGGGCATCGCGGATGCGGGCGGCGAGGGCATCGGCGAGCGCCGCGGGATCGGGGCCGATCCAATCGATGCCGGGAAGGTTCCGGAAGAAAGTCATCTGCCGTTTCGCGTACCGGCGCGTATCGCGCTTGACGGCCTCGGCTAACGACGCCAAACCTGAATTATCGCCAAAGGCGGCGCCCGCAGCCTCGGTCTCGAAGAATTCCCGATAGCCGATAGCCTGCATGCCCGGATCGCCTGAAACCGCCCCCGCCTTCCTGAGGGAGAGGATTTCCTCGGCAAGCCCCGCATCCATCATCGCGTCGACTCGCTCGTTTATCCTGGCGATCACTTCCTCGCGCGCCCGCTTTACGCCGAAGGTCGCGAAGCGGAAGCGCGGGCGCGGCGCGGAAGCCGGCGCGAAATCGGCCATCGGCCTGCCCGAGATCCTGACTATCTCGAGGGCGCGGGTCAGCCTGTACAGGTCGTTCGCGTGGATGCGGGCGGCGGAGTCGGGGTCGACGGCCGCGAGCTCGCCGCGGAGGGCTTCCGCTCCCTTCGCCTCGAGGTCTCGTGCGACTTCTGCGCGGGTGCGGGGCTCCGACGCGGGAGCAGTGGGGAGGCCGCAGATGAAGTTGCGGACATAGAAGCCCGCGCCTCCCGATACTACGGGCAGCTTGCCCGCTGCCGCTATCTCGTCGCAGGCCGAGTCCGCGAGGGCGACGAAGTCGCCGACCGTGTACTGCTCGCAGATATCTCGGATGTCTATGAGGCGATGGGGGAGGCGCGCGAGGAGGGCCGTATCCGGTTTGGCGCTGCCGATGTCCATGCCCCGATACGCTTGCATGGAATCGGCGCTGACGACCTCGGCCGCGGGAAGCCCGTAGGCCTCCCGCGCCTCGGGAGAGCCGAAGAGGGCGTCGAGGAGGGCCGTCTTGCCCGAGGCCGTCGGCCCGACGAGGACGACGACGAGGGGACTAGCCGAGGAGCTTGTATTCAACCTGCTTGGAGAAAACCTGGCGGGTGGCGAGGGAAACTACCTTGCCGTTGTTCTTCTCGACCTCGGGGGTCTTGAGGATGGCCAAATGGTAGGCGCGCCTGGTGATGGCGACCGTTATCTCGTACGCGTTGCCGTCGTACTCGATAAGTTGTTCGAGGGGCATTATCATAGCCTCACTTTATACCATCGGGAGCTTCAGGAACAAGTACCGCGCCGGAAGGCGGGCTTTCGAGGCGTGCCTCGACACCATTTATCGGAGCTTCGAGGCTACGGTCGAGGGAGGCGATGAGGCGGGCGGCTATCGAGGCGAATTCGTCCTCGCTCGACTCGATGGCGACCCCGCCTTCGAGCGAGCGTTCCTTCGCCCGCTGCAGCTCGTCCATCAACGTGATGTTGAGCAGGACCGACAGCCGGAGGGGATCGGAGACGCGAGTGGAGTCCTTGAGCGAGCCCAACCTTTCCTTGAGGCGCATGACGAGGGACTGCATGTAGTCCAGGGACTCGTCGGTCTGGATAGTGAATGTGGGTCCGAGCAGGTCGACGTTGAAGACATTGAGCGACATGGCGCCGCCCTTCCCCGTCAAAAGATGTCGAGCTCGTTCTCGAGGGTTTGGGGAGCCTCGGAACCGCTCTCTGCCCCGGGATTCGGGGCTGCCTCGACCGCTATGCCCGAACCGGGCTTAACCGCCGGCACGATCTTCTCGGGCGCCGGCACGATCTTCTCAACCGCCGGCGCCGCTTGGGAGGCCTGCGCGAGCACAAGGTCCTCGAAGGAATCGAGCTTCGACAGGGCGTGGACGATGCCTTCCTCGATCTTCGCCTGGTCCCTGCGGTATTCCTCGGCGCGGGCGCTGAGCTCGGCGGCTTTCGTCTCGGCCGCGGCTACGCGCTCGGCCATGTCGCCGAGGCGTGATTCGGCTTCACGGATCCTCTCCGCATCGGCCGCGCGCTCCGCGGCGGCCTCTTCGGCGCGCTTCTCCGCGGCTTGGACTTTTTCCTCGGCGGCGGCCAGCTCCTCGCCGGCCTCGTCGATGAAGGACTGGACCTCGGCCAGGCGGCGCCTGAGCTCGGCGCCCTCCTCGCGGAGGCTCGCGATGTACGCGACCGCCTTCTCGACCCGGTCCTCGAGGGCCCGGACCTGCTCGAGGCTGACCACCGCGCTAGGCCTTGATCGCGGCCTTGGCCTTCTCGACCACGGCCTTGAAGCTGGCGGGGTCCCGAACGGCCAGGTCGGCGAGCATCTTGCGGTCCACCATCACCTGGGCCTTGGAGAGCCCCTCGATGAAGCGGCTGTACGTGATTCCCTCGCTGCGGCATGCCGCGTTGATGCGGGCGATCCACACGCGGCGGAACGCGCCCTTGCGGTCGCGGCGATCGCGATAGGAATACGTCAGGGCCTTCGCGACGGCGTCCTTCGCGACTTTGTAATTAGAGTGCCTGCGACCCCAGAATCCCTTGGCGCGCCCGAGGATTTTCTTCCGGTGGTCCTTACGCTTGGTTCCAGCTACCGATCTCGACATGAATGCGCTCCTCGTTTCGTATACGCGCGGCGACACAAGGCCGCGCGAGCACCGACGTCGCGCGCCGAACGGCGCGTCATCGGTGCGAACCCTCCGCCGGACAGGGCGACCCGGCCGGATGGTCCTCCCCTCCTCCCCGCGGCACGCGCCGCCCTGGAAGGGGCAAAGCCTTCCCTAGATATCAGCCGTAGGGAAGGAGCTTCTTCTTGATCTGCCCGGTGGCGACCGGGTTGACGAAGCCCGTCTTGCGGAGGCCTCTCTTCCTTTTAGTCGTCTTCTTAGTGAGGATATGGCGGAGGTTCATCTTCTTGTATTTTACCTTACCACTGGCGGTGAGGCTGAATCGCTTCGCGGCCGCCTTCTTCGTCTTCATCTTGGGCATGTCATTCCGTCCTTGTTGCGCGTATCGAGCTATGCTTGTTCTTCCGCCGCCGCCGCCGGCGCGGGCGCGGGCGCTTCTTCGGCAGCCGGTGTGGCGGGCTTTTTAATGATCGAAGCCTTGGGTTGGAGCACCATCGACATGAAGCGACCCTCCATGGAAGGGGTCTTCTCCATGACATAGAAGCCCTCGAGCTTGGCGAGCACCCGCTTGAGGACCTGCTCCCCGATCTCGGTGTGGGCCAACTCCCTCCCGCGGAATCGGATCGTCACTTTAACCTTAAATCCGTCCTCGAGGAAAGCCCTGACGTGCTCCGACTTGAAATCCAGGTCGTGTCCCGCGATCTTGGGCTGCATTCGGATTTCCTTCAGCTCGCCCACGCGGATCTTCTTCCTCGATTCCTTTATCTTCTTTTCCTGTTCGAACTTGAATTTCCCGTAGTTCAACAGCTTGCAAACGGGCGGGACCGACTGCGGCGCGACTTCGACAAGATCCAAGCCGAGATCGCGAGCCATCTTTATAGCCTCGAGCGTCGGGACGATGCCCTTCTGCTCCCCCTCATCGTCTACTAACCGAACTTCGCGAACACGGATCTGTTCATTGATCCGTAAGTCTTTGTCTGCCAACTGACCTCCTTCAGTCTCGCCGCGTTTCCGCGACAAGATAGCCGCGACTTGGGCGGCCGGTTCCGTTCTAGACGGAACATTACCGTATATCTTAGCATAGCATAAGGTCATACGTAAAGGCCCGCGGTTCCTCCCGCGCCGAGGGGCGACCCCCCGTTCGTTGACAGATGTTTAGGCCGCGACTACACTTAACGCTATGCTAAACATGCCTTTCCCGGAGGCCCTAAAAGAGCTGCGCTCGCGGAACAGCGCCATAGCCGCGATCTACCGCGACTGGGCGAGACGCCTTCCGCCCGGGCCCATCACTCGCCTGGCGCTGTCCATCGCCGAGCAACGGCGAGACCTGGACAAGGCATTCGGCGAGATCGCCGCCAAATACGGCCTGCAGGACATACAGGTGGAGTTCGAGATCGCTCCCTCGGAGGCGGTCGGCGCCTCGGCCGAGGACTCCGCGCTCTCCGAGCCCAAGGCTATACTCAAGGACATCGCCGCCGCCGAAGCCGCCGACCACGATCTCCTGGCCGCCTTCGCGGGGGCCGCAGTAGCGTCGTCGACCGATGTCGCGGAGCGCCTAGCCTCGGAGGCCGCTTCCGCGCGCAAGCGTTCTATCTGGGCCCAAGACCAGCTCGAGCTGCTCAACATGCTTTAGCGAAGCCTTGAACGCCGTCGCCGCGACGTGTTAGCTTTGCGGTAATGTATTTCTTCCTGATGTTCGGCCTTCCCGTCGCCTTCCTTCTCCTCGTCCTCCGCGAGTATCCCGTGAACGAGAACCCGACCACGAGAAAAGCCTTTCTGCGCGGCCTGACCGCCTTCATCCCGACCTGGTTCGCGGCGCGCCTGCTCGGCCTGATCGTCCCCGCTGTCTACGGCTCCTTCCTCCTCGCCTTCCACGAGTGGGCCGACAGACTGCTCCCCTACGCCGTCATTCCCGCCCTAGCCTACCTCGTATTTTACAAGCCGGGAGAGCGCCTGCCGCCGGGCGCCGCGCCCCGCCGCTTCACCGCATTCTACGCCGGCGCCCTGACTCCGGTCGGGATCTGCGAGGCCGCGAGGCTATGGGGCAGCCCCGAGCCCTATGCCTTATTCGTCCTGCCCATCCTCCTCGGCGCCATTTGCATCATCATGCCCAAGGCCGCCTCCCTCGCCCACATGAGCTACGGTATCGAACTGGCCGCGATCGTCTGCGCCGTCGTCTGCGGCGGCCTCGCGGCCTCGCTCTGTCCTTTCCTTTTCCAGGTGCGGCTCTGGCCCCTCGCCCTCCTCGTCGCCGCGGCGGCCTGCGCCTTCGCCTGGCGCTTCTCCTTCCCGGAGCTGGGCATGAAGCCCCCCGTAGTCTCCGAATAAGCTCCGCGCCGACAAGCCGGGAAATAAAAACAGGGACCGCCCGCCGGGCGGCCCCTGTATGTGCGAGACGAGCGTCGATCGCCGACGCCCCGATTCCCTAGACTTGACCGGCGCTAGCGCGGAACTCCTTAAGCTTGCCCCGCGCTACCAAGTACGTTCTGGTTCTTGTGCGCGTAGAGCTTCTTGAGCTCGTCGCGGGCGGGACCGAGGTACTTGCGGGGATCGAACTCTTCCGGCTTCTCCGCGAAGACCTTGCGGATGATGGCCGTCATGGCCAGGCGCCCGTCGGAGTCGATGTTGATCTTGCAGACGGCGCTCTTCGCGGCTTTGCGCAGCTGCTCCTCGGGAATGCCGACCGAGTCCTTCATCTTGCCGCCGAACTGCTCGATGATCTTCACGTACTCGACGGGCACGGAGGAAGAACCGTGGAGGACGATGGGGAAGCCGGGGAGCTTCTTCTCTATCTCCTCGAGGATGTCGAAGCGGAGCGGGGGAGGGATCAGGACGCCGTCGGCGTTGCGGGTGCACTGCTCGGGCTTGAACTTTGTCCGCCCATGGCTGGTCCCGATGGAGATGGCGAGGGAGTCGACGCCCGTCTTCTTGACGAAGTCCTGGACCTCGGAAGGCTGGGTATAGTGGGAATGCTCGGAGGCGACCTCGTCCTCGACGCCGGCGAGCACGCCCAGCTCGCCCTCTACGGAGACGTAGTCCTTCTGGGAGTGGGCGAAGTCGACGACCTTCTTGGTGAGGGCGACGTTCTCGTCGTAGGGCAGGCTCGAGCCGTCGATCATGACGGAGGAGAAGCCCGACTCGATGCAGCTCTTGCAGAGCTCGAAGCTGTCGCCGTGGTCGAGGTGGAGGACGATCGGGATGTTGAGGCCGAGCTCCTTGGCGTACTCGACGGCGCCCTGCGCCATGTAGCGGAGCATGGTCTGGTTGGCGTACTTGCGCGCGCCGGAGGAGACCTGGACGATAACCGGACTCTTAGTCTCGACGCAGGCCTGGACTATGGCCTGAAGCTGCTCCATGTTGTTGAAGTTGTAGGCCGGAATGGCATAGCCGCCCTTGACGGCCTTTTTGAAGAGCTCGACCGTGTTCACGAGCCCGAGCTCCTTATAGCTTGTCATATGTCGCTCCTTTGTTCGAAAAACGAGGGGAATACCCTACAATCTTAAGAAATTAGAGCTTGACGAGTCAAGGAGTCCGGACTTGCGGCCTTTCGGGGACTCGCGCTCCATTCTTCGTCCTGCCCATCCGTTTCTATTGATTAACCGACGACGGGCCTTTACGATACCTTGATGCGCAGCTCTCGGCGCCCTCCCGCGCCCCCATCCGGACCTTCCTCCATCGCCGGGGCTAAGGCCCGCCTCGCCGCGACCGTTATGGCCGCGGGAGCGGCCGCGGTTATCCTCCTCGCTTCCTGTTCCGCGCGGACGAGGCCCATCGTCGCCCTGGACGAAGCCTTCGCCGAGACGAGGCCCGGGCTCTCGGCGCTTTTACAGGACGACAGAACCTGGGGCTTCGGTCCCTTCGACGGGCTCGGCAAGCCCGTCGTCGTACCCATCGCGCTCACTGAGAGCCCGGGCATGGCCCTCGACGCCGCGAACGCGGAACGGAAGCGAAGAGGCATCGGCACGGCCATAGTCGCAAGCCCTCTCGTCGCGAAGGCCATCGTCGAGGGCGGATACTGGTCGGGCGATCCTCCCCTCGTCGTGCCGGAGTGGCGGGGAAGCCCGGTTCAGGGCCTCAGGAGCGTCGCGACCGACCCCATTCCCGCCTACCGAGCCGCGGGTTGGGCCGCGGGCGCCTTCATCGCCGCCCTTGCGCGGGGCGGCGGCTCGCCATCCTGCGGACTCGTATTCTCGGAGGCTCCCGCACGGCCTCGAGCGGCCTTGGCCGCTTTCGCGGAGGCATATTCGGAAGCCTCCGAGGGCGGTTCCATCCAGGTCCGCGAGCTGGAGAAGGACGAGGCGACCTCGGAGGCGCCGGGAACGGCCCCGCGTCCATCCGCCGGGGGCAAGGCCGAGGCCGCGGTCGCCGAGCTCCTGGGCTCGGACATGCGGATTCTCTTCGTCGCCCTCGGCCGGGACGCGGAAGCCGCTATCCGGGCGGCCGCCAAGCCGGACTTGGCGGTAGGTGCGGACTTTCCCTACCCCGAAGCCCCCCCCTCCTTGGCGTTCAGGATAGTCCCGGACGACGCGGCCATGCAGAAGGCGGTCGTTTTAGAGCTTCGCGCGCCGCGCGGCGGGTCCTACGGGGCCGCCCCGAAGGCGATTCCGGCCCTCCTCGTCGCGGGAGCCGGGGCAAGTTCGATCCGGGCGGGAAAAGCCGACCTGCGGAGCCTCGTCGAGGGTGCCGCGTTGCGCGCCAAAGGCCCTCGATAATGCCACTAGCGGACAATGCTTTTTCGGCTTATAGTTTGACAAAGGACTATGCCGAAAATATAATTCAATGAACCGCGGGCCCCGGCCGGCGGTACTGCTAAAGGAGTTTCAAGGATGAAACAGCAGAGACAGCACATTGCCAAGGCGCTAGTACTAACTGCCGCCTTACTTACCCTGGTCGGGAGCGGCTTGCTGTTCGCGGACGAGACGACCATCAACCTCGAATCCAGCATCGTCCAGGATTTCAGCAAACCCGAGGCCCAGAGTTGGTTCGTGCAGGGAAGCAAATTCTCCACGGCCGATTTCCCCCGCATCGGCTATATCAAGGGCGGTCCCACCGCCATCCTGGGCGGCGACCTGACCGCCGCGCAGAACGCGCGCTCCCTCGGCGTGGCCATGCTCTTCGACCGCAAGGAATACAACTGGGTGGATATCATCCCCGGCACGAAGGAGAAGCCCATCGAGCTCCCCCTCCCCGGCCGCGTCAAGATGATAGACATATGGGTTTGGTCGGGCAATTTCAGCTACTATCTGGAAGCCTTCGTCCGCGATTATCGCGGCATCGTCTATACGATCCCGATGGGCGACCTCAGCTTCGTGGGCTGGAAGAACCTTAGGATCAACATCCCGGACAACGTCCCGCAGTCCAAGAAGTACTTGCCCAAGCATGAAGCCCTCAGCTTCGTCAAGTTCAGGATCTGGACGAGGCCCCAGGAAGTCGTGGTCGTCCCCGGCTTCGAGAACGGCGCCGACGTCGATAGGGCGGTCAAATTCTACTTCAACAACATGAAGGTCCTCACCGACACCTTCGAGAGCCTGTTCGACGGCGATACCATGACCAAACCGGACGTCTACAAAGACGCCTTCGGCGCCGGCGCTAAAAAATAAGGGAGGCCCGACATGAAGAAAATCATCATCGCCCTGCTATCGCTCGCGGCCCTTTCCTTCGCGCTATCGGCCCAAGCTGCCGCCCCGGCTCCCGCCGCCGCTCCGGCCGCTTCCCCGGCCCCGGCCGCCGAGACCGGCAGCCCGGATCCCAACAAAATCGGCATCGAGACCGCGCAGCAGAAGCTCAAGGAAGTCTCCATCGACAAGTTCGAGTCCGCGGGCTTCTGGGACGCGAAGATCTCCGCCGACGAAGGCGTCATCAGCGCCCGCCTCTTCGAAGGAAGGCCCGCCGGCTCCGCCGCCGAGCCCACCGCCGATCCCCGCTACGTCGGGCAGGACCCCAAGGTCGTCGACAAGTACGTGCTCGGCGTTCGCACGGAATTCTATAGCCGCGGCTACAACGAGATCATGATCAACGCCAAGCGGCCCGTTCCCATCGAGGGCATCACGAAGACCATCTCGGTATGGGTGGTCGGCCGCAATTACAACCACGTCATGTGGGTCGAGCTCCGGGACTTCTTCGGCAATAACTTCGAGCTCCCGATGGGCAAGCTCAACTTCCAGGGCTGGAAGAAGCTCTCCGTCGCCATCCCGCCGCAGAACCCAGACGGGCGCACGGGCATCGTGCAGCGCAACTTCCACTACACGAGCCACATGGGACTCAAGATCGTCGGCTTCCGAATCCAGTGCGACCCCGATGAAGCCTTCGGAACCTATTACATCTATTTCGACGACCTTCGCGCGGTAACCGATCTCTTCGCCGAGGATATGCGCGATACCGACGACATGTCCGATACTTGGTAAGCATGCCAGAATCCGGGAAGCGACCCGCTGAGGCCCAAGGCCCCGCGGCCGTCGTCGAAGGAAAAGGCGCCGAAAGGGCCCTCCAACGGAGGGCCCTTTCCATTGTCCCCGACGAGCATACCTGGTTTCCCTTCCTGAGGGGCGCCACCCTCTTCAAGTGCCTGACCGACGACGAGATACGGCTCGTTTCAGCCTCCTGCGCCGAGGAACGGCGGAAGGCGGGCGACGTGATCTTCGTCGAGGGTTCCGCTGCCGACCGCTTCTATATCGTGATGGAGGGCCGCATCGAGGTCTGGAAGAACTACAGCGATCCCAAGCCCGACCTCCTCGCCGTCCACGGCCCGGGCCGCTTCTTCGGCGAGATGGCCCTCATCGATGAACTGCCGCGCAGCGCGACGGTCGTCGCGAAGGAGGGGACGCTCCTCCTCTATCTCTACCGCGAGGAGTTCCGTAAGCTCATCGCGGAGCACAGCTCCATCGCCCTCTCGGTGATGACGGGCATCTCCTCCATGGTCCGCAAGTCCAACGAGGCCTACGTCGAGGATCTCCGGGAGCGCAACGAGGAGCTCGAGAGGGCGAACTCGCAGCTCAAGAGCGCCCAATCGGATCTCCTGCGATCGGAGCGCCTCTCGACCTTGGGTAAGTTCTCCTCGCTCATCCTCCACGACATCCGCAATCCCCTCTCGATACTCAAGGGGCAGCTCCAGCTCATGCAACTCCGGCTCGGCGAGCCGGGCAAGCTCGAGAGGCACGTCGCCGCGAGCCTCGCCGAAGTCACGCGCCTCGAGCGCCTCGCCAGCGAATTCCTCGACTACTCGCGCGGGGAGATCCGCCTGGACATGGCCGTGACGAGGCCGAGCGAGCTCTTCGCGAAGGTCGAGGAGGCCCTCTCCGAGAAGCTCTCGGGCGCGGGCATCGCGATCGAGCGGGAAACGCGGTACGACGAGCACGTCGTGCTCGACGCCGAACGCGTCTTCCGCGCCTTGCTCAACGTGGCGGACAACGCGCGCAAGGCCATGGCCCGCTCCGGCGGAGTCATCGCGCTCAAATCCTTCCGCGAGCGCGGCAACCTCGTCCTCGAGACGACCGACTCGGGCGAGGGCATGTCGCCGGAGGCGCTCGCCCAGGTCTTCGAGCCCTTCTACTCCGCCTCGGGCCAGGGGGGAACGGGCCTGGGCATGCTCATCGTGAAGAACATCGTCGAAGCCCACGGCGGCAGCGTACTCCTTAGCTCCGAGCCAGGCGTCGGCACCCGCGTGCTGCTCTCCTTCCCGCTCAGGTCCTGAGTGCCCCTGGCGGGCCCCGGCCTGAGCCGTCAGTCGAAGAGCTTGCGCGCGTTGCGCGATACCGTATCCGCCAGGGCCTCGAGCGGAACCCCGCGGAGCTCGGCCGCCAGGGCATAGGTCCTCCCTATGTCGGCCGGGCTAGAGGGCCTGCCTCGCTTGGGCATGGGATTCATGTAGGGCGAATCGGTTTCGAGGAGGATCCTGTCCTCCGGAACGAGGGCCAGGGCCTCCCGCAGGGCTCCCGAGCCCTTGTAGGTGAGATTGCCCGCGAAGGAAACGAAGCAGCCCAGCTCGAGGAAGGCGCGCGCCTCGTCGGGGCCGTAGCCGAAGCAGTGGATGAGGACCGGCGCCTCCGCGCGGGATTCATCGTCGGGCCTCGCGGCCGCGATGAGGGACAAGGTGTCGGAGGCGGCCTCCCGCGAGTGCACGATCATCGGGAGCCCGAGCCTGGACGCCAGCCCGAGCTGGCCCGCGAAGAGCTCGGCCTGGGCCTCCTTCGAGGCTTCCATGTGGTGGTAGTCGAGGCCGCCCTCCCCTACCGCGGCCACTCTGACTCCGGCCCCGGAAGCCGCGGCTATCGCGCCCTCGAGGGCCTCGAGACTCCTCGAGGGGGAGCTCAGGCTTTCGGCGGAAGGCCAGACGCCGGCCGCGAGCCTCAGATAGCGCGCGCGCGCGCGGGGCCTCAAGAGATCGATGCGCTTCGGAAGATCGTCGGGCTCGGTGCCGGGATCGAGGAGGAGGGGCGCCGGGAGCCCTTCGACCGCGTCGGCTTCCGCGGCCGCCGCGTAGTCGTCGAGGAGGGCGTCGAGGGAGGCGGCGCCCAGCTCCTCCGCGACGCCTGAGAGATGGGCGTGGCTATCGGTGAAGATCATGCCCCGCCGGAGACCTCGAAGGCGAGCTCCCCACCCCGCACGAGAACCTTGACCTTCTGACCGTCGAGGATTCTCCCGGCGAGGATTTCCGCGGCCAGGGGATTCTGCAGGAGGCCCTGGATGGCGCGCTTGAGCGGCCGCGCGCCGAAGCGGGGATCGTAGCCGGCATCGGCGATAAAGGCCTTGGCCTCCTTCGAGACATCGAGCTCGATCTTGCGGTCCCCCATGCGCTTGGCGAGGAGGGCGAGCTGGATGTCGACGATCGCGAGGATCCGCTCCTTGCCGAGGCGCTCGAAGACGACGGTTTCGTCGATGCGGTTGATGAACTCGGGCTTGAAGCTCGCGCGAAGGAGGCCGTCGATGCCCGATCGGACCTGGGCCATGTCCTTGGCCTCGAGAATGAGATCCGAGCCCAGGTTGCTCGTCATGATGACGATGGTGTTCTTGAAGTCGACCACTCGGCCCTGGCCGTCGGTGAGCCTTCCGTCGTCGAGGACCTGGAGGAGGACGTTGAACACGTCGGGATGGGCCTTCTCGATCTCGTCGAAGAGGACGACCGAATAAGGCCTGCGGCGCACCGACTCGGTGAGCTGGCCGCCCTCTTCGTAGCCGACGTAGCCGGGAGGCGCGCCGATGAGCCGGGACACCGAGTACTTCTCCATGTACTCGCTCATGTCGATGCGCGTGAGGGCCTTCTCGTCGTTGAAGAGGAACTCGGCGAGGGCCTTGGCGAGCTCGGTCTTGCCCACGCCCGTCGGGCCCACGAAGAGGAAGGAGCCCAAGGGGCGGTTCGGGTCGGACAGGCCTGCGCGGTTGCGCCTGATCGCGTCCGAGACGGCCTTGACCGCCGCGTCCTGGCCCACGACGCGCTTCGCCAGTTGGGCCTCGAGGGCGACGTACTTCTGCGTTTCCGAGGAGAGCATCTTGGCGACCGGTATCCCGGTCCAGGTCGAGACGACGCGGGCTATGTCCTCCTCGGAGACTTCCTCGCGGAGGAGCCTGCCCTCCCCGCTCTCGGACTTGAGCTGCTCGGAGAGTTCGTCGAGCTTCTTCTGCGCCTCGAGGAGCTTGCCGTACTTGATTTCGGCGGCCTTGGCGAGGTCGCCTGAGCGCTCGCGCTTCTCGCCCTCGATCTTGAGCTCCTCGATGCCGGCCTTGAGCTTTCGCAGCTCCTCTATCTTCCCCTTCTCCTTCTGCCAGCGCAGCTTCATCTCGTTGCGAATCGCGGTGAGCTCGCCTATCTCCTTCTCGAGCTTCCCGAAGCGCTCGACGGAGGCCGGATCGGACTCCTTGGAGAGGGCCTGCCGCTCGATCGTGAGCTGGAGGAGGCGCCGCTCCAGGCGGTCGAGTTCGGTGGGCTGGCTCTCGATCTCCATCTTGATGCGGCTGGCCGCCTCGTCGACGAGGTCTATAGCCTTGTCGGGGAGGAAGCGGCTCGTGATGTAGCGGTCGGAGAGCGTGGCCGCGGCGATGAGGGCCTCGTCCTTGATGCGCACGCCGTGGTGGACCTCGTAGCGCTCCTTGAGGCCCCGCAGGATGGCGATCGTCGCCTCGACGGAAGGCTCGGAGCAGAGCACGGGTTGGAAGCGCCGCTCGAGGGCCGCGTCCTTCTCGATGTGCTTACGGTACTCGTCCAGGGTCGTAGCGCCTATGCACCTGAGCTCGCCGCGGGCCAAGGCGGGCTTGAGGAGGTTGGACGCGTCCATGGAGCCTTCGGCCGCGCCGGCGCCCACCAGGGTGTGCAGCTCGTCGATGAAGAGGATCACCTTCCCCTCGGACTTGATTATCTCCCCGATGACGGCCTTGAGCCTCTCCTCGAACTCGCCACGGAATTTCGAGCCGGCTACGAGGGCGCCGAGGTCGAGGGCCAGGAGCTTCTTGTTCTTGAGGGAATCGGGCACGTCGCCCGCGACGATTCGCCTCGCGAGGCCCTCGACGACGGCGGTCTTGCCGACGCCCGGCTCGCCAATGAGGACGGGGTTGTTCTTGGTGCGGCGAGACAGGACCTGCATGACCCGTCGGATCTCCTCGTCTCGGCCGATCACGGGATCGAGCTTTTCGGCCCGGGCAAGGGCCGTGAGATCGCGGCAGTAGCGCTCGAGGACGCGGTACTTCTCCTCGGCCGCCTGGTCGGTGACGCGCTGGTTGCCCCGCACCGACTTGAGGGCCGAGAGGATGGCGAGCTTCGTGATCCCCTTCGCGCGCAGGAGGGAGGGAATATCCCCCTCGCCCGCGACCATGCCGAGGAGGATGTGCTCGGCCGCGACGAACTCGTCCTTGAGCGCGGAGGCCTCGACCTCGGCCTTCGCGATGGCGGTGGAAGCCTCGGGGGAGAGGTAGAGCTGCGAGCTTTCGCCGAATACCTTCGGCCGCCTGTTGAGTAGCGCCTCGACTTCGGCCTCGAATGCGCCCCGATCGACGCCGATGCGGTCTAGGACCGCGGGCACGACGCCTTCCTCCTGGCTGAGGAGGGCGAAGAGGAGATGCTCGAGCTCGACCTGGGAATGGTCGCGCTTTCGGGCTTCCGCGGAGGCGTCCTGAATGGCCTCCTGGGCCTTTAGAGTGAATTTATCGTAGTCCATTACGGACTAAGGTACTCAATGCCGCCTTTCCCGGCAATGGCGGTCAACGCGGCGCTATCGGCGCTTGATCGAGAGCCTGACCTTGACCGCCGTAATGACGGGAGGGACGAAGGAGACGGCGATGATGCCCAGGGCGACCAGGCTGAAGTTCTTCTGCACGAAGGGCAGGCCGCCGAAGAAGTAGCCGCCCGAGAGGAATAGGGCGACCCAGGATACCGAGCCGATGAAGTTGAACAGGGTATACCGAGCGTAGCCCATCCTGCCGATGCCCGCGACGAAGGGGACGAAGGTCCTGATGATAGGCATGAAGCGGCCGAGGATGACCGCCATCCCGCCGTACTTCTCGTAGAAGGAATGAGCCTTGTCCAGGTACTCGCGCCTGAAGAAACGCGATTTCTCGGACTTGAAGACCGCCGGCCCCAGCTTGTAGCCGATCGCGTAGTTGACGACGTTGCCGAGGACGGCCGCCGACATGAGGACGAGGGCCAGGATGCCCGGGTCGAGGCCGCCCGCCGCGGCGAGGGCGCCGAGGGCGAAGATGA
>Ga0265330_10000503_pt1 | contig 26176 bp, 26 predicted proteins | sample 41919metaG_FD_202083 | JGI IMG/M metagenome (GOLD analysis project Ga0265330, IMG submission 202083) | Rhizosphere microbial communities from Carex aquatilis grown in University of Washington, Seatle, WA, United States - 4-19-19 metaG | ecosystem: Host-associated > Plants > Roots > Rhizosphere...
CTGCTCTTGGATCACCTCCTTTCTACAACATTTTTTCTTCGGAAAACCTGTTGCAGGTCGGTCGTTCGACTGTTAGGTACCTACAGTCGAATGAAGTTATCCGAAGGGGTTCATGTAAAATCACGATCAAGTTTTCAGCGCCTAAAAAACGCTCCGCATTTTGCGGGGCGTTTTTGTTTGTATTTATGGTATATATAATATATAATTTTGCCATAACATTTGTAAAACATTATCGATAAACATTGTATGAAAACCATTGTAAAAATCCTCATAAACATTTTACTGGTTTTAGCAATGCTTTTTTCCTCATTTTTTGCCCTTGAATTCACGGGGCCGTATTTCAACATTATCTTATCGATCTTAATTCTCGCCATCTTCATTACCTACAATACTAGAGTTGGCGTAAAATTTAGCCACAGAACAAAAACCATCGTGATTGTTATCCTTTCCCTCGGCTGTCTGGTATACTTGGCTATTCCCAAGAAAAATTCGGCCTGCGGTGCGGTAGCCGGTGGCCCGGCCTGCTCCTCGCATTATTGTATCGGCCTACCGATCACGGCAATGGTTGAACCGATATGTTTAGGTTACAAATTCGGTGAAAATATTAATTATTAGTCCAAGTAATGGGCCGCCACTGCATAGGTCTAAAACTTTGAAATTAGTAAATCACGATCAAGTTTTCAGCGCCTAAACAAAACCGCCTCATTGGCGGTTTTTGCGTTATAAAATCCGTCCCCCCTCTTTGAAAAAGAGGGGGTAGGGGGAGTTCCGGCGTCATAGCTGCTCGAAATCCCAGTTTTTTGATAAGATGAAAGTCACAATTATGTTTAAAAACAATTTACAACTTAAAACCCGAAGACGATCATTGCGCGCGAATCAAACGCAGGCGGAAACGGAGTTATGGCAACGATTAAGGGCAAAAAGATTTTTCGGCCATAAGTTCTACCGACAATACAGTGTTGGAAATTTCATCCTTGATTTTTTCTGCCCCGCTCTTTGTTTAGCCATTGAGGTCGATGGCGGCCAACATGCCGAGCGCATTGATTACGATCATGAGAGAACGGAGTATTTAAAAAGAAATAACATTATTGTTTTACGATTTTGGAATAATGATGTAATGAATAATTTGGACGGAGTTTTAACGGAGATTTATAATTTTGTTTCTAAAACAGGCAGCCCATCCTAGTCGCCGCCGGAACTCTCCCTACCCTCCCTTTTCCAAAGGGAGGCTTAAGATATTGCTCATTTTAATATAATGCGACGCCACACTTTATGAGATGGTTCCCCCCGACCGACCCGTCACGGCCGAAACCCCGCCTCAGAACTAATGCGGCCGCATCAGTTCTGAAGCTTGACATGTCAAGCACATATCATGTATACTGGCGGCATATGAATAAACACACTTCCCTCTTATTCGCCGTTACCAAAGCCGGCGCGGTCGTTTCCCGGCGCTTTAGCGCGCACGGGCTGTCTTTCGCCGACTTCATGATCATGCACCACCTTGCTGACGCTCCTGAAGGAAAACTTCGGCGCGTCGACTTGGCGGAAAAAATGGGCCTGACCCCCTCCGGCATTACGCGCCTTATTTTGCCGCTAGAAAAGATCGGCATTATCGAACGGCTCGACGACGACTCCGACGCCCGCGCGCGTTTTTCGGCGCTCACAAAAGCCGGAAAAAATCTCTTAAAGGACGCAACCGCCACCCTGGAAGAGCGCGCTGAAGAAATGTTCGAGCATGCTTCGGAAAAGAATATTTCAGCGGCGACAGAGCTTCTTTTGAACATAAAATAAGAAAAAACGGCGAGGCGCGGGAGGCGCATCGCCGTTCGGACGTTTGGACGTAGGCGAACCTAGGTCATTGATGTTATGGGCCGCTGCAGCAGCAGTGTCCGTCGTCGCCGCTTGCGGGCGGCTTGTTCGCCGCCGGTGCGATGTCGGGAAGCGGCTTGGGCGGGAAGTTGACCTTGGCGCGACGCGGGTCGTCCGACGGGAGCAGACGGTCGAGCGGTTCGACGATCGGACCCCTTGCGATTATCATCTCGCACGGCGACAAGAATGTCAGGCCGTTGGAATCCAGTACGCTCGCCGCCCCAATCAGCGCCGCGAGAGCTTCGCTCAAATTCGTTTCAAGCTTTTCCCGTTCCCGCCTTAACCTATCCCTGTTCATGCGGTGGCTGGCAAACGCTCCGGCAAGCGTGTTATCGTCGAGCCAACCGATCGGGGCGCGGGCAAGAAACTCGATTGCCTCAAAGAGCGGCAATTCCATCGACTTGCCGACCGGATCAACCACGCGAATGGGCAAAGTATGGAAGCGGCCTTTTGTTAGGAAAACCGGTTCAAGAGACCATCGTTCTAGTTGTGCGTTGATCCTGTCAGAATTCGGTCTCGTCTCAGAAGCATTCTCACCGAAGAAAATCCTTCCGTGTCGCTTACCGTCAAACGGCAACAGGACGTGAAAGCCGGAAATGAAACGACGTTCAGCTTCCCACTCCACGATAGAAGAGGTGGAGATCGTTCCGTATATATCGCCGGAACCGTCTTTCCGTATTGTGTGCGCCATCCAGTACCCGTCCTTGTTGCGTTGCCGGATCTGTTCGCGCACATAGGCGAGCGGTTTTTTGTCCGCGAAAGCTATCACACACCAAACGATCGCAAAAACGGCGATGAGCCCCGACACGGACGCTACGCGATAAAACGAGTGAGTGAACGAAAAGATCCCAAATACCAACGCCGTTACGGCGATCGCAGTAAACAGGAATGGCTTGATCTGACCCCAGTATATTCCCAGTCGCTGCCAAGTTGTCAGAGGACAAAAGTCCTTCAGGTCGTCCGAAACAGAAACCAGTATTTTCTTCATCGCCTTCTCCTTTTTCACTATCGTTTTCTAACAAAACGGTTCATTTCGATAGCCCGATACTTAACCATTTTTCCGCCTTCGCGTCAAGGGTTGTCAGGCAGGCCGTCTCACTAAGTGTGAGGGATAATCATTTAAGATGTTAATGATAAAGGCAAAATAATGATCGTCATGAACCGCATATCTTGACCCCCTCTTTGAAAAAGAGGGGGTAGGGGGAGTTCCGTCGGAAAAGCTTTTAAGAAACGATCTTAATGCGAAATACATAGACAATACTAAGCCGACCGACGCCGGAACTCTCCCTACCCTCCCTTTTCCAAAGGGAGGGGGTGATATTTCTAAAACCCTCAATCGATATTTCACCACACTTAATGGATGGTGCCGATCCATAACACATAAAAACAACCGCCTTCCTTTCGGTTGGCGGTTGAACGGATCGGCGAAGTAGCGTTCATGGCGAAAGAACAAGACGGAAGTTGCCGGTCGGGTCGGGGGTAAAACCGAATTTTCGGAAACGCTCATTGGCCGCTTTGTCCCCGGGCTTCGTCGGGGCGATAAGCCAGAGCATTCCCCTGTTCCTTGCCATTTTGATGACCGTTGTCATCAAGCCAAAGTCGATCCCCCGGCCGGAATAGTCATTGCTCACGACCATGTCTTCGACCAGTCCGTGAAATCCGGTGGGAATGTAGACGGGCGCGAGCGCGACCATGCCGACGATCTTCCCGCCGCCCTCCGCGAAAGCGGCGAGCCATGTGCTCCGCCGTGCGACGAGGCCGAAATATTCAGGCGACGCTTTGATCGGGTTGCCGGCCAGCTGCTCAAGCAGACGCTTGAGATCCTCCACAAAAGTACTCATGCGACAATCCAATTCTTCCAAAGGACGATAATCGATCATGATCCGCCCTCCTTGGCCGAAAGTTAGCATATCGGCGCGATAAATACAACCCGTACACCCCCTTGATTTATAAACGCCTTTTTGGTATAAAATTACAGTAAAGGGACAAGCGGTCCCTTGTTTGTATCCTTGGGGCGCATAGCTCAGTTGGTTAGAGCGTTACACTGATAATGTAAAGGTCCATGGTTCGAATCCATGTGCGCCCACCAAAGACGCTTCGATGCGAATCGAGGCGTTTTTGTTTTATTTTTTTTAAATCCCCGCCCCCTTGTTTTCCTAAACCAGTATGCTAATCTCGCTTCGGAGGGTTGAAAAATGAATATGATCGTATTGGTCAGACACGGCTGTTGGGATCCCGAACTGGGCATACTGACGATTGGCGAGGCCAGAAGATCCCGCGCCCTCGGCGTGGCGCTCGCCGCTTCCGGAGTTTCGCCCGACCCGTTCATCGTGAGCGCGCCCGAAAAGCGCGTCCTGCAGACCGCCGAAGAACTTGCCAAGGCCTTTATGCTCACGCGGCGGATCAACACCGTTGATGTCCTCGGCGAGAATTGCACCGACTTCACGACCGTGATCGAACTTCTCGAGAGGCACAGCGTGGAGGGAACCGATCTCATCATCGTCACCATTGCGCCGATCGCGAAGACGATCATCGAGTACCTTGACACGGCCTTTGAGCTGTCCGCGGGCTCGTTGCCCAAGGACATCGAGCCGTGCCAGGCGATCGTCATCAACACAAAACTGCACGAAGGCCTGACCATCTCTGTTCCGGCCTGAAAGGAGGGCGAATGCCCATTGTCGTTTTTATGCGCCATGGGGATGCGCTTCATCCCCCGCACGGCCTTAAGACCGAAAGCTTTTTGAGGGTGACCAACCTCACCGAGGTCGTCGCAGTTTCGTTGCGCGGAACCCCGCGCGTTCATTCGGCCAAAGAACACGAAGCCGAGGAAACGGCGAGAGTGGTCGCAAAAACGTTGAACGCGACCCACTTTACGCATCGCGCCATTTCGGAAGACAACGGCGGGGAAGACATTGCGATCTTTGTCCGACTGATCATTGGCGATGCAACCTCGGCCATTATCGTCACCCACGGGGTTGTCATAGGGCGCCTGATCAAAGAGATCGCGAGACAAGCCGGAAAAAAGTTAATTTTCACCGACAAAGGTTCTCGCGGAAGGATACTTGTTTTGTGGCCGCAACTACTTTGGCTCCGGCCGCGTGCCATCATCATCGACACCGAGACGATGGAAGCGAAGATCGTTTCCACCAAGGATCACACTCGATAACCGCCCCGATGGACATTGGGGCGGTTCTTTTTTAACCCTTGACGGAAATCGGCATTTGATATAAATTCACCAATGCGAAAAGGAGGGATAGCATGATCATTGACAGCGATCGGATCGTCAAAGTACTCGAAGACGCCAAGACGGAAACCTGCGTTCTGCTCGATAAGGCGCTCGACATGCTCGAAGAGGAAAAAGTATTCGAACAGGTCAAGCGGATATTCTTCGACGCCTTGGCCGCGGCCGGCGTCGTCGCCTTCAGCTTCATCGCCTTCATCGCCTATGTCGGCGACCAGATCGACCTGAACCAACTCTTCGGCGAACGCCGCGAACGAAAGGGATCATTCCATGGGAACGATCATTGCGCTTATTGAACAAGGAAGGCCTGACCCGTTCTTGGAGGATCAAGGGCTGGCATTGCATACGCTCTCTGATGCGCAAAAAAGAGAAGTTTGGGTCATGCGCGCCACCTCGTCGGTCGCCCTTGCCTCATCCCAAAGTTTTATCAGAAAGGCTCGACCGCAAGGCGTGCCGGCTCGGATATTCGTCAAAGCTTTTCTCGAAAACGGCCATTCTCCGGAGGACTTCGACGAGATCATCCGGATCGCGATGGAAGAGCCGGCTAAATCGCGCTGGCCGGTTTTCGCGCTCGCCGTCATCGCCCCGCCGGAATTCCACGACGCATTCCTCGGTTCGTTCATGACCTGCCGCGAGGGTCCGACCTTGGTCGACTTTAAGGGTGACCCCAGGATCATAGTTGCGGTGGAACCCGCAAATCGTCGCATCACGCTGTTGGAAGCGAAAGGCGGATCGCCATGAAGACAAGCGAGAAGATCGTCGTGATCGATCGACAGTCACAGCTCGCCGACGCTTCGTTTCGCGCCGCCGTGAAGTTCATCGCGGCGAACGGCGATCCGCACCGATCCTTTCACGACGCCGCGGCCGTCTATCGCCGCATGAAAGCCGGCCTCAAAGACGCGACCGGCTTGGAATCATTCCTTGAATTGGTCAGGGACGGAATACGTGCCGCCGATGCGCGCGGACGCCGGGCGCGGTTGCGGCCTCCGCGGATGATCATTTCTCCCCAACGGAACTGAAAGACGCGGCATCGCAAACCCAAGGCATCGGCCTTGGGTTTTTCTTTTGGGCGGCCTTGCAAATATTATCGAAAATTGATATTATTTTCATCTTGCCGGTTTTACTGAATACTCATAACCAGCAACCCAAAACTCGTAAGCCGAGGTAGCTCAGCGGTAGAGCGCAGCCCTGAAGAGGCTGGCGTGGCGAGTTCGACTCTCGCCCTCGGCACCAAAAAATGACCAACTAACGGTGGTCATTTTTTGTTGAGGCGACACTAATCCACCAATGCATGCGAATCTACCAATATGTTACTACTTCCCCAACTTGTTGGTCCAGCCGAAGACCTGTTCGAAGTTGCTGATGATGATGTCGAGGACGGTGGCTTTTTGCTGGGGGGTCAAGATGAGGTAATCGTTGGATTTTGTCGTGTTCCCCGAACGGTCGGCCGATTCGACCCAGAACTTATAGACCGTCGCCGGCAAGAACTTGGTGATGACGACGGTATGGCGAGTGACCGGCGTGGAATCGGCGAGGATGTCGGTCACTTGCGCATCCTTGGCGAGCCCCTGCTGATAATGAACGGCGGTCGTGGCCGGTTCGTCGGTGTCCCAGCTCACGATGGTTTGCACCGTCGATTGTTTGCCCGGGTAAAGGGTTGATTCCGACGACACCTTGGAAATTACTGGCGGCGTCGTGTCGCTCGAAGTGAAAAAGACGGCCGGCGCGCTTGAAGCGTTGTTGCCGAACTGGTCTTGGGCGTTGACGACGAGCGTGTAAGAAACGCCGGCCTCAAGATTCTCCACCTTGAAAACATGGTCGCGCAAATACGCCGTATCGCCTTGCGTCAGTTCGGCGCCGGTCGCATTGTTCTTAAAGCGGACAAGGGTGTTGGTGGCAATGTTGGTGGTCCATGAAAGGGCGGCGCTGTAGTCGGTCACTTCGCCCAGTTTAAAGTCGGAGACGATCGGGAGTTCGGAAGCGGTGGCGAAGGTCGCGTCATCGCTCTTCGCCTCGGCTCCGATCAAGCCCTTCGAACGGACCTGATAGTGATAAGTGGTCGCCGGGGACAAATTCAACAGATCGACGCCGTGGACGGTCGTATTTGCATCGGGGTCGAAGGCGGACAGGGCGTAAGGATCGGCGGAGGCGGCGTTGTAATTCTTGTCCTCGACAAAGGCGACGGCGCCGTTCGCTTTCTTGTCGGTGGTCCAGCTCACGCGCGCGGTCGTGCCCGTCACTTCAACCTTGGGCGCGATGCCGACGATCGAGGGCGCGTGCACGACGCGGTCGATTATATCGTTCACGGTGGTCGTGAAATAGTCCTCGGGAACCGACGCGAGATTCGGGTCTTTAAGGAGGCCGCTTAAGACGCTCATGATCTGCAGCTTGGCCGCATCTTCGCTCACGGCCGGCGACGCGGGCGTATTGGTATCGGCCGCGGGCGTTTGGTTTTCGGCGGGCGGCGGCGCGACCGGTATCTCCGGCGCGGTGCCGTCGAGGTTGAGCGTGGCGAATATCAGGTCGTTGGAAAAACCTTTGTTGCCGGAAGCGTCGGCCGAAACGGCCATAAAATGATAGATCGTGCCCGCATTCAGCCCGGCAAGAGTTACTTCGTGGTTGGAGACGCTCTCGTCGAGCGACCCGAATAAAAAGCCGTAGGCGGCGGTGGGGCCGAATTTCACGATCGAATAGGCGTTCTCATCGGTTTGCCATGAAACGATCGCCGAGTTCTGCTTTACCGAGCCGACTTGGAGGTTGTAAATATTCGGCGGGGTCGTATCGGCGGCCGGCGCCAGGGTGCGGACGACGCGTCCCGGAACATCGGTGGTCGTAAAGGCGTAGCCGTCGCCGTTATTGTCGTCGGTGGACGTATTGTTGTAAGCGTCGGCGGAAACGACCTTGAAAAAATACGGGGTTTTGGCGGTAAGTCCGTTAAGCGTGACCGAATGCGTCGCCGTAAATGCCGCGGTTGGAACGGTTTGCGATCCGTATTCGAGCGAGGTTCCGTAGACGACCTGGGAGGTAGCGTTCTCATCGGTTCTCCATGTAATGACCGCCGAGGTATCGGAAACCAATGCGGCTACGACCGCGGTCGTCGCGGGCGGCGTGATGTCGGGTGCGGTGGTAAAGGTGTAGAGCGCGGCGTGATTGTCGTCGGTGGCCAAGTTCCCGGCGGCATCCTTGGACAAAACCTTGAAATAATACAAGACATTCGGCGAAAGTCCGGAGAGGATCAGGGAGTGAGCCATGGTCGAGTCGGTCGGATCGCCGCTGTTAAGCTCGGTCGCGATCGTCGACCCGTATTGAACGCTCGAATCGGCCGACTCGTTGGTGGCCCAAACGATCGTGGCTCCCGTAAGCGAGATGTTGGTGGCGCTCACGCCGGAAATTGACGGCGGCGTCGTGTCGTTCGTGGTCGCGGTTGTAAAAGCGTAACCGACGCCGATGTTGTCGTCGAAGGCGGAGTTGCCATAGGCGTCGGACGAAACGACCTTGAAAAGATACGGCGTGTGGTTGGTGAGGCCGTTAAGCGTCACCGAATGGACGGTTGTAAGGGTCGTGCCGACCGCGGTTTGATTTCCATAGGCGGTGGTGAGTCCGTATTCGACCTGCGAGGTTGAATTCTCATCGGTGGTCCAAGTGATGACGGCGGAAACATCCGAAACCAAAGTGGGCGTGACGCCGTTGATGACCGGCGGCGTGTTATCGACGACCGTGGTAAAAGTGAGACCGGCGCCATGGTCGTCTTCGGTGGCGATATTGCCCGAACCGTCGTCGGATTCCACCTTATAGTAATACTTTACGCCCGGAGTAAGGCCGATAAGATCGACCGAGTGGGCGATGGTGTTGTCATTAACGTTCAAACTGTTATGGGCGTAGAAGGTGTTGGGTCCGTAGAGAACCTCGGACGTTGATTTCTCGTCGGTCGTCCATGCGACGGTGGCGGTGGTGCGGCCGATCGCGAGCGCCGTCGCGCCGGTAATAAGCGGCGGGGTATGGTCGGCTTGGGCGGCGGTCGTGACCACGCGATCCGGTCCGACGGTCGGAATGCCGGAGGCATCCTTGGTTTTGATGCGGTAATGATAAGCGGTGGCGGCATCAAGCGACGAGACCGTGACCGTGTGGTTGAGCACCAGCGTCTCGTCAAGCGTTGTCGTTGAACCGTACCCCATGCCGAGCCCGTATTCGACCTGCGAATCGGCGAGTTCGTTGGTCGACCAAATGACGCGGAATGAATTCATCAAAATTATGTCGTCGGGGTTTGAAATGACCGGCGCCGTCACGTCGGCGGCGGTCGTGAAGGTGAAGAAAACGCCGCCATTGTTGTCGAAGGCGGAGTTGCCGGCGGCGTCGGCGGAACGGACGCGGAAAAAATATTGCGCGCCGCCCGCGAGCCCGTCAAGGGTGACCGAATGCGCGGTCGCGAGCAAAGCCGTTCCGGCCGAGGAGCCGAGGCCGTTGGTCGCGCCGTAGTCAACATACGAGGTCGCCGGTTCGTCGGTTGCCCAGTTAATGCTTGCGGAATTCAACGACAAGCTTGTGACGCGCGCGCCGGTAATGACCGGGGGGGTGGCGTCGCCCGCCTGCGAGGTGGTAAAGGTCTGGTTGGCGCTCGTGCCCAAAACGGCGTTGGTGCCGCGCGAACGGATGCGATAATCATAGGCCGTTTGCGAAGCGAGGCCGAGAATGGTGACGACGTGTCTCGTCGTGAGCGTGGCGTCGAGAGCCGTGCTCGTCCCGTAAGCCGTGGTCAGCCCGTATTCAACCTGGGAATCGGCGACCTTGTCGGTCGTCCAAATGATGTCGGAGCTCGTGGGCTGTACGCGAACGCTTATTCCGGTGATCGCGGGCGGCGCGAGATCGTTGGTCGTGGTGAAAGAATAATACTGAACCTCGCCGTTCACGATCCGATCATCGACGGTCTCGTTGCCAGAGCCGTCGACCGAACGGACATAAAAGAAATAAAGCGTGCCGGGATTAAGGTTGGTGATGATCACGGTATGTCCCAAGGTGGGGTCGCTTGTGCCGGTGGTCGTGATCGGCGCCGACATGTCCGCGTGAATGCTGTGCTTAAGCTCGGTCGAGGCCGCAATGTTCGTCGTCCAGCTCACGCGCGCCGTCGTGTTGGTCGTCTCTTCCACCGAAGTGTTGGTGATGATCGGACCCTGCGGGGTCGTGAAAGTAAAACCCGTCCCGCCATTGTCCGCGGTCGTCGGCTTATTGTTGATGTCGGTCGAGGTGACGCGGAAATAATACGGGTGGTTGGGAAGAAGCCCGGAAAGCATGACGCTGTGCTTGCCCACGCCCGCGGCATTGTTCACGAGCGAACCGACGGTCACCGCGGTCGTAAAGGTCGAGGGCGAACCGGAATATTGAACGACCGAATCCGAAAGCGTATCGGTGTCCCAGGTGACGGTGGCCGCGGTCGATGAAGGCGCGCCCCATGAAACATGGGAGATGACCGGCGCCGGACCGACGCCGCCGCCGCCTTCGCCGCCGGACTGCGCGCCGTCGGCAATGCCGTTCACGATCTGCGAACGGAAAGAAATGTTGCCCGAACCGTCGACGGTGTCGACATAATAGTAGTAACTGCCGTTCTGCGTTACGTCGGTATCAATATAGTAATTGGTGGCCTGAGCATCGACCTCTTTGACCTCGTCCCAATTTTGCGGGTTGGCAATCGAGGTCGAACGATGGACGCGGTAAGAAGCGAATGAGCCGCCCACGGCTTTCCACGCGACGAACAAACGATACAGAGCGGGAGAGGCGATGATGTTTGAGGTGTCTTGGATCATGACCGCTGTAGGCGTCGCCGGAATGGTGGCGGAAACGATCCCCGAAGCGTTATTATATGCGTCGGTGAATTTGGCGTACACCGTCGCGCCCTCGGATAAAGTCAGATTGTTTTTCGTTGCGCTGAAAGATTCGGGCGCCGTGCTTGCCAAAGTCGGATCGGTCGCCGAAACCTGCATGGCGCCCGGGTTGTTTTCCGTTTCCGTTAAATGGATCGTCGGGTTGGGCGAGGTCGTGGCATCAACGGTGATACTGTTTCCGGACGGCGCCAGGGTGTCGAGCGTGTAAGTGGCGGATTCGGCCGTGCCGTAGCGATTGGCGCCCTCGCCGTCGTCGGCCGTAACGCGTATCTTTGCCGTGTTCGGCATGTACTGGCCGGCGTAATCGATCATCGGCGACCAAGTTGCCGTGTGCGTGACGTTGTTCCATGTGCCGTCATGGTTCACCGGAACTTGATCGCGGTCATGGACGCCCAAAGTGGTGATCGTTTGGTACGACGACCCGTTCCAATATTCGAACTGCGGCGTTATATGGTCTTGGTTCGCCAATGAGCCGCCGGCGGTATCAATGTCGCGCGCTTCATAATGAATGGTGACCGTGCCGTCGGCGTTCTGGGCGGCGGTCACATTCCTGACTTCGGGCGCGGCGTTGATCACAAACTGCACCGAGGCGGACGAAACGGTCGGCGTGGCCGCGCCGGTCGAGGTAAAAGCGATCTGGTATTGGAACCACCTATCCCCGCTTCCGTCCTGCATGTCGGCGGGAAGGGCGGCGGCGGAACAAGTTACCGTGCCTCCGACCTTGGTGCAATTTGAACTCGCATTGGTGCGGTCGGTAAAAGCACCTGTGAGATTTGTAGACGAGTCGGCCGTACGAACCGAGACCGTGACCGTGGTACCGGCGGGAAGTGACGCGTCTTCTGTCCAAGACAAACTGTTAACGATCGTTGTGGCGTCGACTGAATCAAATTTTGAAGAAGTGAGCGACCCGCTCGTTGGATAATAATTATAAGCGATGGCGATGTCTTGAACCGTGGCGTTCCCCGTAAGCGTGATCTTAAAGCGCAGGTCGGATCCGACGGTCGCAAAAGTGTACAAACTTGCCGGCGTCACGGTCGCGTAAGTCGAACCGCCGTCGTTAGAAAGCTTATAGGTCACCGTGCCGCCGCCCGGGGTATCGTTTTTCGTCAGGGTGGCCGACCTGATGTTCTGGACGGTGGAATCGGTCGTGAGCGAAACCGCGTTGCATGTTGAACAAGCGGGCGCGGCGTGTTTCCAAGAAATGCCGTTACCGCCGAAATACAAGGCGACTATTCCCGTATTATCAATAAGAATGCTGTTTTCATTGGATGAGGCGGATGAAAAAGTGCTGAAAGCGGCCGGAGCGAGAGTATTGTAATAACCCATTAAACCCGTGCCCTGACTGCTGGTGGCATAAACTTTTCCGTCGGTCGACCATTTAAGGTCGATATAACCGCCGGATGTATTCCAACCATAACTCGAAAGATCGGTCGCGACGCCGCCGGTTGTATAAGATGCGAATTTGTGCGCATTGTTTCCAATGTAAACAACATTATTATTTTTATCGACCGTTAAGCATATATTGGAACCCGTCCATCCCAGAACATTGACAATGACCGTTGTTTTCAAATTGGTGAATGCGCCCGACAAAGAATATTTTGCAAAACCGTTGCTGCTGCCCACAAAATAAAGCGAGTCATCGCCGGGATTGTAAACCATGTCGCTGATCGATGCACCGCCCCAACCCGATATGCTCGCCGTAAGGTTGGTCGCCGTGTCGCCGACAACATATTTACCGAACTTCCCCGACTCGCCGCTGATATATATCGTTGCGCTGGCGGCGTTATAATACATCCTCGTGCAATTAACGTTGGCAATAGCCGGCGCCATTGCCGCCGACATATCGGTAACCGAGTCGTTAGCGGTATGGATCTTAAAATATTTAGCGGTATTGGTGCACATGTAAATATCGCCGTTCGCGGAGTCATAGGCCGTTCCCCATCCGTCATAATCATCGGTCAGGGTTACCTTGGCGGCAACCGTCGCGGTCAAGTCGTTGATAGCGCCGGTCGTTATATTATATTTGGCGACCTCCTTGGTGTATCCGGCCAAATAAGCGACATTGTTGACCGGATCGAGGACGCTGGAAAAAACCGATCCGGAACCGAAATAGTCATCGATCGTGGTTGAAATGTCCGACGAAGCGAACGAAGGTATTTCCAATTGCCCGGTCGAGGTATTCCAATTAGCGGCCGTCGCGGTCGCGTCCTTATAAGCGGTGCCGGTGAAGGTCTCGTTAAAGGTCGTTTGGCTCGAGGTGAGGGCGACCGAGCCGACGCCGGCGGTGACCGAGCTCGAGGATGCAAACTTGTTCCAGCCGGATTGGTTCGACGGCGCGGGCACGGTGTCGGCCGCGGCTCCCACCGACCAATCGTTTTGCGTGAGGAGATACGTTTGTCCCAAGACCATTTTCGGATTCAGGAGATAAAAAATATTGGCCGCGATGACCAGCGCGATCAGCGCGACCGTCAAATAATGCCCCGTTCGGAACTTTTTCGAAAAAACCTTGCTAAAATAATAAAAAACGCGCGATAGGCGTATTTTTTCGAGGCCCAAAACCGTTTTTTTAAATGATTTTTTTACTTTTTTAATTGAAGCGGGAGTTTTGCGCTTCATAACTAATACAGTATAGCATTTTTTTTCGCTTTATGCAAGCGATTAAACCCCTATTTGTATCTTAGCGCTTCGAGCGGATCGAGGTGCGCGGCGCGGCGCGACGGAAAGACGCCGGAGAGGAGGCCGATGACCGTGGAAATGCCCACGATGATGATCGAAAAATTGGTCGGAAATGAGAAAAGAACAATGGAGGATCCGCCGAAGCGGCCGGCCAAAATGTTAATGCCGAAGTTGAAGAGCCAACCGCCCAACATTCCTATGATTACTCCGACGACCCCTCCTAAAAATCCGATCACCAGCGCTTCGGTCAAGAACATTATTTGAATGCTGTTGCGGCTCGCGCCGATCGCGCGCATGACGCCTATTTCATTGGTGCGCTCGAGGAGCGTCACGGTCATCGTGTTGAACATGCCGATCGAGGAGACCATAAGCGCGAAAGCGCCAAAAATGCCAAGCACTATTTGAATGACGCTGAAAATTTTATTGGCTTGATCAACAACCTCGGAGAGCGAGGATACTTGGTAACCCATGCCAATGACCGCGTCTTTTACCGTCGGAATATCCCCGCTTTTGGCGACGGCGACCTGTGCCTGCTCGTAATCGTCGACCGCCGTTGCGGCAGCGATATCGGCGAGCGGAACATACATGAAGCTGTCCTGCGGACCGGCGGCCACGGCGACGATGGTATAGGCGTCGGGCAGGTCGACGACCTCGATGGTCGATCCTTGGTCGCTCGTTTTTGTCACATAAACCTGCAGATGAACGGTCTGGCCGATGGCGGCAGCCGCGTCGGCATAATCAAAAAGGCGCAAGACGGCTTCGGAAACGACCAGTTTGTCTTTCTCGCCTTCCTTGTAGAATGAACCGGCGACCGGCGCGAGGCCGGCGTAATCGAAGAACGAGGCCGGTGCGGCCAAGAGCGAGACGTTGCCGGAAAGGTCTTTGGCGCGCATTTGGCTCGTGAAACGGGCGAGCGGCGCGACATCGGTTACGCCGGCGATCGAGCGAAAGCGATCGAGCGTCGATCGGTTCATGACGATGTTCTCGGAGTTGGAAGTGACCGTCAGACTCAAAAGCGCTTTGTTAAAAACGATCTTCTGCAAAATAATATTCTGCAAACCAAAACCCAAAGCCACCAAAAAAAGCACGGCGGCGGTGCCCACCGAAATGCCGAGAACCGTGAGCCATGTGCGCATGGGCCGGGTGCGGAACATCCGCGTTGAGAGTTGAAAGAGGTCGCTGACGCGCATGTTATTCAAGTTTAGAAATTATGAGGTCGAGCCGCTCGGCCAAGCGCTGGACGGCCGTTTGCGCAAGCCCGATCCCCCGGTTTTTGGGGCCGGTCGACAACTTAGCGATGAAATCGGCGTGCGTAAGCGTCCCCATTATCCGGCCTTCGATCGCCGATGCGAGCTGTTCGTGCTTGCCTTCCGCAAGGTCGCCCTTATGCTCTTCCATTATGAAAGAATAAAGCATTTTAACGAGACGCGCGCGGCGCGACGGGTCGTTCTTGCCTTTGACCGCCCGGGCATACAAGCGCATTTCGGCAAGCACATGGGAAACGCGTTTGGCATAGGCGGCGGCCGTCTGGCGGTAAAGCCCGACCCCGCCTTCGGAAAAAGGCCTGTCCAAAACTTCAAAAAAACCGTGCGGGCTTAGCTTGCCGGCCAAAAGTTTTTCCATTTCGTTCTCAACGCGGGCCATCTGTTCAACGGTAAGCTCATCGGTGAGCCAGTTGGAAAGCGACCATGCTTTGAGCGCGGCGGTGTTGAGCGAGGAATGCACGCGCGCGAGCCGCTCGAGATCCGCGGCCGCCGCTCCGGTTTCGCCCGCGCCGCCGGCGGGGCCGCGTTCACGCATGCGCTCTTCGTGGTCGATATGCGCGTCCTTGAAAAAATACACGCGGTCGGCGTACGGCAAATAGCGCGCGTCGTGAGTGACGAGAATGACGGTCTTTTTGTCTTTGACATTAATGTCTTTAAGCGTGTCCATGACAATACGCGCCGACTCGGAGTCGAGGTTCCCGACCGGTTCGTCGGCCAAGACGATGTCCGGGTCGTTAATGAGCGCGCGGCAAACGGCGACGCGCTGCTGCTGGCCGCCCGAAAGATTCGCCGGCGACTGTTTGGCGCGCGCTTCTATGCCGAAGCGCCGGAGAAGCTCGATCGCTTTGGGTTTGCGTTCGCGCGGCGGTTTGCCGATGAAAATTTGCGGCAATATGACGTTGTCAAAAACATTCAAAGAAAAAAGCAGGTTGTACTGCTGGAAGACCATGCCGAACATTTGCGAAGTGCGGATGTTCTTTTCACGCTCTTTAAAGGTCGAGTAGGCCTTTCCTTTAATGTATACTTCGCCGCCGGACGGCTTTAAAAGACCGAGAAGGGAATAGAGCAATGTTGACTTGCCGCTTCCCGAGGGACCGAAAAATATAATGTATTCGTTGGGAAATATTTGTATGTTAATGTCCTTAAGCCCGACAAACTCGTTCGGTTTGCCTTTGTTAAAAGTGATGCCAAGATTTACGGTTTTCAGGAGCGGTTCCATGCGCCAAAAGGATGAATTTATTTCTTTAACATTCTCCGTCCGACCAAGACCGAAAGCAAAAGAGCGCCGATGAGGTCGTCGGCCAGGTCCTTCATCGTGTCCGCGGTCCCGTATTGCGCGAGTTGCTGATCCGTATGCAGGAAGACATCGTTCAAAAATTCATAATGCTCCCAAAGCACGCCCACGAGCGCGGCGGCGCTCACGGCGACTAAGACGCTGAACCAGAACGGAAGTTTAGGCAGCTTCTTGACCGATCGCGCATAGCTCATTAGCGCCCAGGCCGCCCAAGCCACCGACGCGCCGCCAATGATATGCATGGGAATGTCGAGCTGCGGCAAGTACCAATCGTAAGCGTGCGTAACGATGAATATCCGCTGGACGACCATGAGCATGACGCCGGGCAAAAGCGCGAGGGCGATGGCCGTGTTGCGGTCAAGGCGGGGTTTGATGTTTAGGTGAAGGAACTTTTTCATAGTTAATTACTATATCATAAACCGTTGATTTTTTCGAACGGAGATGGTAATAAATACCTATCGGGGTGTGGCGCAATTGGCTCATTTGTTTTTCGCCTCGGGCTGTAGCGTAGCGGCTAACGATCATTTCAATATCGGGGCGTGGCGCAATTGGCTAGCGCGCCTGCTTTGGGAGCAGGAGGCTGTGGGTTCGAGTCCCGCCGCCCCGATATTGAAATGATCGTCTACGCGTCCCGCCCCTATTTTACTGATTACTTCGATGTTATCTGATGCCCCGTGTTAAAGCGGTTCATCGGATCAAAACCGAGCTTGTCAGTAAAATAGGAGCGGGAAGACCGTGAGTTCGAATCTCACCAGCCCGAGTCGAAAAACAAGCGCGCCCCGCTCCTATTTTACTGATGACATGTTTGTGGCGATAAGAACCTTTTGATAGTTGAAACAGCATCAATTCAAAAGAAAGTAACCAGTAAAATAGGAGCGGGGAGGCTGCGAGTTCGAGTCTCGCCACCCCGAATCGTTGATTAAAAGCGAATGGGGGCGCCTCGCCTGCGGCGAGCGGCCGACGCGATGCCAATCAACCAATGCATGCGAATCTACGAATAATGGCTACACACGCTTCTCACACGCTCACGGATTAGTAGATTAGCATGCATTCGTATATTGGCATCGCGTCGCTGCCCGATGGCAGCCAACAGACTTCAATACTTAATTTGCAGTATTGGCATCGCGTCGCTGCCCGATGGCAGCCAACAGACTTCAATACTTAATTTGCAGTATTGGCATCGCGTCGCTGCCCGATGGCAGCCAACAGACTTCCTTATATAACCATGACGTTTCACAGCCCAACCTACGGCAATCAAACCTTCGATCAGATGATCGACGGCATTGTTGATTTTGTTACGGGCGATGCCGCGAACGGCTATTCGCTCATGGTCGGGTCGGACTCCGAAATGTCCACCGACACCTCGTTTATCACCGCCGTTGTCTTGCACCGCCACGGCGCCGGCGCCCGATATTATTGGTCGGAAATGGTAAAGCCGCGCTTCCCGACCCTGCGCGAACGCATTTGGCAAGAAGCGATCTTTTCAATAACGGTCGCCAAGTCGATCGTCGAAGAGCTTGCCGAGCGCGAGATCGAAAGCCATAACATTGAAATTCACGTTGATATCGGCGAGAACGGACCGACCAAGTCGCTCATCCAAGAGATAACCGGCTACGTCCGCGGCAACGGTTTTGCCGTGCATATCAAGCCGCAGTCCTGCGCCGCGTCCGCGGTGGCGGATAGGTTGACCTAGCGGTCGATTCACGATTCAGGACACACGATTCAAGAATGCGACCGGATTCATGAATCTTGAATCCTGAATCATGAGTCTGTATAATTATAAAATTCGCATCCAGCGAGCGGGTATAGTACAACGGCCAGTACACGAGTTTTCCAAACTCGCTATGATCATTAAATTCAGCGAGCGGGTATAGTTCAATGGTAGAACGCCAGCTTTCCAAGCTGGCTGCGGGAGTTCGATTCTCCCTACCCGCTCGCTGAATTTAAGGAGTTCCCCGCCGTCCAGTCCACCAGAGGAGGACAGGACATGTGGCGGGCCCGCTCGCGAGCTAAAGCGAGACGAGCGGGAACTCTCCCTACCCGCTCGGTGGACACGATTTTTCAAATGAATGTTGATCCATGATAAAATTTACGGCCGCTTTGAGATAACGGATCCGATCATTATTGAATTGATGAATACGGCGGCTTTTGAGCGACTCAAAGGAATCTGCCAATTCGGCATTCCGGACAAATACTATAACCTTATCGGCTATTCTCGCTTTGAACATTCGGTCGGGGTCTATATTTTTCTTAATAAATTGGGCGCTTCCGAGGAAGAACAGGTTGCCGGGCTGCTGCACGATATTTCGCACACCGCCTTTTCGCACTTGGTCGATTGGGTTGTCGGCGACGCAGAAAATAAAGAGGATTTTCAAAACAAAAGGCATCTCGCTGTTTTGGAACAGTCGGAGATTTCAAATATTCTTAAAAAATACGGGTTTGATCCAAAAAAAATCGCCGACCATCATCGTTTTAGACTTCTCGAACAGGACATCCCGGACCTTTGCGCCGACAGAATCGACTATGTTTTAAGAGAATCGCTTTTGGATGTCGCCAAACAATGTTTACCCGACCTGACGGTATTCGACGGACAAATTACTTTTTTAAACGAACAAAAGGCCGTGCTATTCGCTGATAATTTCCTTTCTAGACAGACCGAGCATTGGGCCTCTTATGAGGCCGTTACACGATATGCGATACTTTCCGATCTTTTGCGCAAAGCGATACAACGCGACGATATCTTGTTTGACGACCTTCTAAAATCCGATGACTTTGTCATTAATAAGATCATTCAAACGAAAAAGAACGAATACTTAAATGCGCTTAAATTACTGGAGAATAAAAATTTAAATTTTTTGCCAAAAGCGGAAAAATCTCTAAGAAAAAAATTCCGTTATGTTGATCCGAAGATATTAATCGACAGCAAACCGATGCGGCTTAGCGAAATTAATGAAGATTTTAAAAAACGACTTGAAGAAACGCGAATTTTAAATACTCGGGGCGTGCGGCCGGGAATACTTCCCGAAGGTTTTATTTCTTAAAATTCTTCCGATAATACTTCGCCGCGGCTTCGGGCGCGACGGGATTAATGATAAGCCCGGTGCCGAGCTCGACGCCGGCGAGCGCGGCGCCGCGGGGGGTGACCTTAATGTAAAAATGCTGATCAATGTCGGTGGTGCGCTCGTGCATGTAAAAATTGTACGGAACCTTAAGCTTGGCGACCGCGGATAATACCTTTTTTAGCGCGAATGCGATCGAGGCGCGCTCGTCGGCGGTGAGGTCGGCGACATTGTCGAGGTGGCGGCGCGGGTAAATGCGCGCTTCATAGGCGTATTGCGAAGCGTACGGGGCGAAGACGAAAATATTTTTATCGGAGAATATTTTGCGCGGCCCTTTTCCTTCTTTCTTAATAATATCGCAATAAACGCACCGTCCGGTCTTGCCTTGATAGCGATGCTCTTTTTCCGTCTTGTCCAATAGGTACGGCGAAACAAAATTCATGCCTATGATCTGCGAGTGCTCGTGCGCCTTGGAGGCGCCGGCCGAAGCGCCGGAATTATTAAAGACCAAAATATATTTTATCCGCTTGTCCTTTTTAATTTCGCGGACGCGGTCGGCATAGACCTTGAGGCACTCGGCAATATCCGCAACCGGCAGCTCGTAAAGTTTACGATCGTGACGCGGCGTTTCCACGATTATTTCCTGCCGCCCATAGACGCCGCCTTTTTGCGCGGTGAAAGCCGGATACAAATTCTTAAGTATGGCGATCTTCCAAGGTTTGCCGTAAGTTTTGATAACCTGTTTTTTTGACAGATTTTCCGGACAAAACGGACAGGCGACCGTGTCTCCCGGCCGCTTTCCCCGCCGCGGCGCAATGAGCGCGTACTTGTCCTGAAGGTAGTCCTTGCGAATTTGGGAGTTCATACGTTTATATTATACTCTATTCGTTGCATTTTCAGATAACTCACCCTACCCTCTCTTATAATAAGAGAAGGGGCAGATGCTTCGATATTGCATGATGCAACATCTTTAATGAGAAGGATATCGCTCCTTCCCTTATTATAAGGGAAGGATATGGATGAGTTATTGGAGTACGGCGGCCGCATACGCCACCGCGAGCGCATCGGCGGCGTCGTCGGGTTGGGGAACCTTTTCCAGTTTGAAAATTATCTTGACCATTTGCTGCATCTGTTTTTTGTCGGCGGAGCCGTAGCCAATATCGCAACATGGGCGGCGTCATAAAATCGTATTTGACATTTAAAGCATCTGTCTATAGTGTTTAGACACAATGGCCTTCGGGCTCCGAGACTCCCCATTCAGCTTGCTGATGGGGAGTCGACTTATATAAGGATTCCGCGTATCTCTTTTTAGACCTTATAAATTTGACAAAAATCTATTCACCCTGCATACTATAAACAAATTATGACTCCATCCGTGGAGTTCCGAGATACCCGCCATTCCGGCGGGTATCGTTTTATATATAGCTTTTGATGAGATCTTTGATCGCATAAAAATCTATCTCATTTAAACGACCGATTTTCCTGATCATTCGTTGACTGCTCATCAAACGAAGCTGGGATAAATTGACGAAATTTTGACGTCCGTCAGGGTTTACAAACCGATAATAATAACGGCCTTCCTTAGGCACGCTCGAGACGGGCAAAGCCCAGAAGGTATCTCCTCCGAATTTCTTCAAAACTATCGCCGGCCTTTCAAAATTGGCATGTTTGCCGTTTATCTCGCGGCCGATATTTTGTCCAAAATTTACCCACCATATTTGTCCCTCTTTGAAATATAATATTTTCCCGCTTGCGTGAAGCAGGATTTTCAGTTTAATCCATTCGATGAATTTGTCCGCGGATTCTTTGGATATTTCCATGTTGGGAATATATCGTTTTTTACATTTATACAAACATAAACGCCTTGGGAGAAATTTCTCGCTCAAGGCGTCTTAGTCAGTCAGATCGCTGAGGGTTGTTTATTATATTATAGCACAACGCCGACCTCACCCTACCCTCTCCTTGAAAAAGGAGAGGGGGCGATAACCGCCGCCGCGTACGCAACAGCAAGCGCGTCGGCGGCGTCGTCGGGCTGGGGGACTTTTTCTAGTTTGAAAATAATTTTTACCATCTGCTGCATTTGTTTTTTATCAGCCGAACCGTAGCCGGTTAGGGCTTGTTTAACTTGTCCGGGGCCGATCTCGACCACCTTGGCGCCGGACTCCGATGCCAGCAATAAAATTACACCCCGCGCCTCCCCCACCGCGGTCGCGGTTTTAATGTTTTTTTGAAAAAATAATTTTTCAACGCCGATCACTTCCGGCTTATGCTCGCGAATTATCTTGCCCAAGTCGGTCTTGATCATCTGCAAGCGCAGACCGTGGTCATCGGTTTTGGGTGTTTCAATACAGCCATAAGTAACAGCTGCGATCTTGCTGCCGAGTTTTTCGATTATTCCGTAACCAACCCTTCCTATTCCCGGATCGATTCCGAGGATAATCATAATTATTCCGCGTTCGTATAAACCTCGTTCACATCTTCGAGTTCATCCAGCGCTTCGAGGAGCGCATCGAGATTCCCTTGTTCCGCTTCCGGAACCGGGATGCGGTCTTTGGGGATCCATTGGAAGCCGGCGAATTCGACCGGTTCGGCTAGGGCGTTCTTAACTTTTTCTAAATTATCTAAATGCGTGTAAACGGTATAGCCATCGTCTTCAAAAACAACATCGTCAGCGCCGGCGTCGATGGCTTTTAGTTCGAACTCGTCGTTCTGCGGTTTCGCGAAACGCAACACGCCGCGATGCTGGAACATCCATTTGACGCTTCCTTCGCCGGCCATGTTTCCCTTCCCCATGGTAAGCGTGTGCTTGACCTCGGCCACCGCCTTGTTGCGGTTCGAGGCAAGACACTCAATAAGGATCGCCACGCCGCCCGGACCATACGCCTCGTAGAGCAGGGTTTCAATCTGTTCCGCTTCCGCGCCCGCGCCAATGGCTTTGGCAATGGCGCGGTCGATCGCATCTTTGGTAACGCCCGACCCCTTGGCCGTTTCCACGGCAAGCCGCAAGCGGAAGTTCATATTCGGATCTCCCCCGCCCTGCTTGGCGGCGGAGGACACAAGGCGCAACAGCTTGCTCCCGACGATCGCTTTAGCGCGGTCGGCCGCGCCTTTGGCGCGTTTTACTTTGTCCCAATGTGAGTGTTTGGACATATTCTGTTAATATTGACAGCTTAAACAAATTAAGGTATATTGACCATGTCTTTCGGTCTCCTCATAGGACTGAAAGGGCATTACATCCAAGAACCACCCTCCTAACGGAGGGTGGTTTTCGTTATGGCGAATCTGTGCGGTACTTTAGTTCTTTGCCCCAAACATCATCTTTAATATCCAGTACATCAAAATATCCGTCGCTACTTGTTTTCAATTCCTGGGAAACATTATTTTTTGAAGAAAAAACAAACGCTTTTTTATCACCAGTACGCAAATATGTTATTAAGGCGAGAAAGTCGGAATCGCCCGTAAAAAAGACCGCCGTATCGTAGCTCACAAAAAAATGTATCGCATCGATTGTCATCTCGACATCCATATTGCCTTTTTCTTCATACATTTCTCCCTCTTCGGTAATAATAGATATCCGTTTCAATTCTTTTTTCCGTACGACAAAACCTAAACCCTTTTTCAAATATGTAAAAAATTTATGTTTTCCGTCCAAACTGTAGCTACGCGTTCCTTCGGCCGGATAGGCGGAGTAATAGAAGCATTTTAGATGATCCGTTTCAAATCTCGCTTTGAGAAATCTAACCAGTTTCTCATAATCAAAAAGACGGCCTTTTGCTTTTTGTGCTTGCCACAAATTAGAAGCGTCGATGAATACAAAGACACGATTTTTCATGCCTTAATGATGCCAAAAATCGTTTATTAAATCAAGTAAATACCGTGTCAAAGTTTCGGACAGCTTAGCTGGCTTTCGCCTCGACAAAACGCGACTGCGATACGCAAAACCCCGCCATTGGGCGGGGTTTACATACCGATTTGTTCTATCCTTTAAAATGAGCGTCCATCTGCCCATGAAAATATTCAATTATCATTTGGTCTGTCTTTTCTTTGGGAATACCAGTGGTGACAAATAACTGTTTTACCGTACTAGCCGCGTCATCAATACTATCGCGCTTAAGCGAATCGTATATGTGCCTTGTTATGATTGTTTCAACTCCGGGTAGTTTTAGCGCTTCTTCAAATGACATTCCCAGTAACGGAACTAATCTTTTATAACCACCCAAACTCCCTTTTTTTACATATTCTACAAGCGCGGCTGCAACGTCGCTTTCATAATTTTTCTTCAACTCATCAAACGTCACCCCATATCCCTTCATCAATTTAATTGCAGAGTCAATGTCGTGTACAACTTTAAGTTGTCTGAATACGCTTAAAATAACCGATTCTTTATCAACATTTTTAGGGTTAATCAAAAGATCGCCGGGTAATTTAAATTCCGTTACTATCAGTTGTGCTTTATCGAGATTGCCATTTTTTGCATATTTCAACGCCGCCTCCTGTGCTATTTCTCTGACCCTACCTTCTGGAATTTTTAATTTTGAAACGATATAGACGATTTTTTCTAAGTCGCCTCTTATATCCCCCAGTTGATCGGGACATAAAAATGCCCCGGGCAATCCTTCTTCCGCAGTCACGACAACTTCTGGAAAAGAAACAAACTCATCAACACCAATCCTTTTAGCTTCATCTCCAGTTAAAAAATCATAAACTCTAGAGAACATTCCTTGCTTTAAATAATTAATTTCGCCTTTTATTACAACCTTATCGGCCTGTTCTTGGCTAATATTATATTTTCCCGTTTCTCGAGCCACCCTCAATTCCTCTTTAACCCGTAATTTTCTTAGTGCGTTTTTCGAAGGTCCTGCAAACGACTCATTTCTAACTTCCGCCAAACTTGCGTTTTCTAGTAATAAATCTACTATTTCTTGACCGACGCCGTATTCATTAACATCTTCTCCGGGCAGATTATTATTTTCTTGATTTTCCCGGGTAACTGGGTTCTCACCTGTGGGTCGTTTAGGCATAATATAGAAATATTTTTAGTTGTTCATTTTACCCCCCCTCACAGAAGTCAAGGGAAATGTAACGTCTTTCGACCGATGATGATTAGATTCCCGCCTCCGCGGGAATGACAAATACATACCAAAAACTCCCCCGTTTTACGGAGGGAGTTTTTGAGTTTTTATTTTTCGTTATCGTTATCGATGACAAATTCCTTCCATGTATTGCCGTCATTTTCGATCTCAACAGGATCGCCGCTTATACGAAGCCGTTTGCTTTCCAGTTCTGCGAGAAGTGCGCTAACGGCCGGATTCCCCGTATAAATATCTGCGCCTTTTCTATCTTTCGATAAAATTCTTAACTTATTACCGTTAGCAGACACCGAAAGATCGGGGAACTTTTGGCTGACATCCAGTACGACCTGCCTAAGATCTTGGCTTCGATCGTCCGTTTCATGACCGCCTTCGCTGTGTTTTACGAACATATTTAATCTATTAGTTGATTTATGATTATATTTTAGCAAAAAACGAGGCAAAAGTCAAGATTTAAAAAACCGCGAATCGCAGAAAAAACTGAGCCAGTCACCAAAACTCCCCCTCTTTTTAAAAACACTAAACACTAACAACTAAATGCCAAAAACAAATACTGCCAGCGTTAAACTGGCAGTATTTGTTTCCTTTTTTGGAATTTGGTTCTTGGTTGTTGGTTTTTCCAAGACGTTATCTCGGAACATTATATCCCGTTCCCGCGGGGATGAGGCGGCCGATGATGACATTCTCTTTAAGCCCCTCCAAGGGATCCATCTTGCCGGTTAACGAGGCGTTGATGAGGACCTTGGCCGTTTCCTGGAAGGAAGCGGCGGAGAGCCATGAGCGGGTTGAGAGCGAAATTTTGGTGATGCCCATGAACATGACGGTGCCTTCGGCTAATTTGCCTTTGGCCTTTTTAACGACGGCATTTGCGTCGTCGAATTCGGCGCGCTCAACGACTTCGCCGGGCAAAAGATCGGTGTCGCCGCTCTCGGTTACTGTGATGCGGCCGAACATTTGGCGGATGATCGTTTCAATATGTTTGTCGTTCAAGCGCTGGCCTTGCGAAGTGTAAATGGTCTGGATCTCGTGCAAAAGATAGCGCTGAACGGCGTCGCGGCCCTTGAAGTTGAAGAGTTCGTGCAAATCGAGATCGCCCTCGGTCAGTTGATCGCCGGCCGTAACTTTATCGCCGGACTTCACGAACAGCACATAGCCCGGCGGAATGATATATTCTTTGACAGCGTCAATTTCGCGGGTGATCTTTATCGTCTTCTCGCCGACCTCGCAGTTGCCGCCTTTTTCGGTCGTGAGCTGGACGCCGCTCTTTTTGGTGACCACGACGGCTCCCGGCGGGATGTTAGCCTTATCCTTGACCTCGATCTTGTCGCCTTTCGCGGCCTTGATCGTCTCGGTCTCGTTTTCCTTGAACGAGACGCGGACGACTTTTTGCCCGGGGAAGGTCTCCAATATTTTTTTGCCGGTCGGCGCTTCAATCACTTTGCGCTCGATCTCTTCCACCGTTACCGCGCCGGCCACATCCGTAATGATGGCGGCGCGTTTGGGCGCGCGCGCTTCGAACAATTCTTCAACGCGGGGAAGGCCTTGGGTGATGTCGGTGCCGGCCACGCCGCCCGAGTGGAAGGTGCGCATGGTGAGCTGGGTGCCGGGCTCGCCGATCGATTGCGCGGCGATGATGCCGACGGCGGTGCCGAATTTGACCGGCGCGTTCGAGGCCATGTCCAGGCCGTAGCACTTTTGGCAAACGCCTTTGGGAAGACGGCAGGTGATGACGGTGCGGATGCGCGCTTCAGTGACGCCGGCTTTCACGATCTCTTTGGAAAGGTCGTCGGTGATGTACTCGCCTTT
>Ga0265330_10000504_pt1 | contig 26112 bp, 20 predicted proteins | sample 41919metaG_FD_202083 | JGI IMG/M metagenome (GOLD analysis project Ga0265330, IMG submission 202083) | Rhizosphere microbial communities from Carex aquatilis grown in University of Washington, Seatle, WA, United States - 4-19-19 metaG | ecosystem: Host-associated > Plants > Roots > Rhizosphere...
CCATCTAGGCCTATGTCAGCACCAACGGCATCGCCGATGCTGCTCTGCTCAAGATGGCAAAGCTGGGCGCGGTAATCGACGGCTGGATGAAGCAGACCCATGTGACCATCAGCGCAGTGCAATGCTGGACCTCAATGGAAGAGTTTTTTGGCGTTGTGCCCTGCACGATTATGAGCATGATGTCGAACGATCTCATTCCGTCGGCCTGCGAAGTGGACGTACCGGGCACGCTCAGCATGTATATGTTGGCGCTCGCATCGGGCACGCCATCCGCGCTGCTTGACTGGAACAACAACTACGGTACCAATCCTGATAAGTGCGTGTGCTTCCACTGCTCCAACCTGCCCAAGCATTTCTTCAAGGATGTCCGCATGGACTACCAGGAGATTATTGCCGGCACGGTGGGCAAGGAAAACACATTCGGCACCTGCGTGGGCCGGGTGAAGGCGGGCGTGATGAGCTATGCGCGCTTCTCGACCGATGATCGCCGTGGCGTTATTCGCGGTTATACCGGCGCGGGCCGCTTTACCGATGATCCACTAGAAACGTTCGGCGGCGCCGGTGTTGCGGAAATTCCGCAGCTGCAGAAGCTGTTGAAGTACATTTGCCGCGAGGCGTTCGAGCACCACGTTGCGGCCAACTTCAGCGATGTTTCAAAATCGATTCACGAGGCAGCACGCTATCTCGGCTGGGAGAGTCACTACCACCCGAACCTCGAGGACTAAGAACGCCGGCGGCTTGATCGGCAATCACACTGCTGCGCAACTGCGCAGGCCGGGCGCTGGCATGCAAATGTCAGCGCCCAAATTAATATTCGGGGGACGTTATGAAAGCGCTCGTCCTGGAAGAGAAGCTTCGTCTTAGCATTCGCGAAATTTCACTGCCACTCAGTATGGGTCCGCGCGACGTGCGCATCCGCATTGGCCGCGTGGGCATTTGCGGAAGCGATGTGCACTACTACACGCACGGCCGCATCGGGCCATTTGTTGTGAATGCGCCTATGGTCCTCGGCCACGAGGCCGCGGGTATCGTTGTTGAAGTGGGCAGCGATGTCAACGATCTGAAGGTTGGCGATCGCGTGTGCATGGAGCCGGGCATTCCCGACATGACGTCGCGCGCCAGCCGGGAAGGCCACTACAATCTAGATCCCGCGGTGCGTTTCTGGGCCACGCCACCGATCCACGGGTGCCTTACCGGCGAAGTTGTGCATCCCGCCGCTTTTACATTCAAGCTTCCCGATCACGTGTCGCTGGCTGAGGGCGCCATGGTGGAACCATTCGCCGTCGGCATGCATGCGGCCACCAAAGCGCAGATCAAGCCCGGTGCAACGGCTGTGGTGATTGGCGCTGGGCCCATCGGCATCATGGTTGCGCTATCGGCGCTTGCTGCCGGAGCAGGGCGGGTGATTGTGTCCGATCTGGCAGCGGAAAAACTTGCCATCGCGGGCCTTTATCCCGGCATTCTGCCCTTCGATATCAGAAGCGGTTCACTTGCCGCGAAAGTTGCGGAGTTGACCGCCGGTTGGGGGGCAGACGTTGTGTTTGAAGCAAGCGGAAGTCCCAAAGCCTTTGAAGGGATCTTTGACCTGCTTGCCCCTGCAGGAACGGTGGTGCTTGTCGGTATGCCTCCGGCTGCAATCAGTTTTGACGTAGTTGCCGCGCAGGCCAAGGAAGCCCGCATCGAGACCATATTCCGTTACGCGAACGTCTACTCAAAGGCGGTGGCATTGCTGGCTTCGGGCAAGGTTGATCTTAAACCGCTCATCTCTGCGAATTTCTCGTTCGATGAAAGCGTGGCCGCATTCGAGCGCGCAGCCCAGGCTCGCCCGGCGGACATCAAGCTGCAAATTGTAGTTGAGGAATCTGCCCAGTGAGCGAACCTTTACCTGACGCCGCTCACGCTGGCGGCCAACCGGATCGACACTTTCTTGGCATGCCGCTGGCGCTGCTTGGCGGCTATATCGCCATCGTCTTCTGCATGACCGGCGATGGCATTGAGCAGGCGTTCCTCTCGAAGTACGTCGTCAACCTTGGCTTTACGGCAGGCGATTCCGCACTGCTCTTCACCGTATATGGAGCAACGGCAGCTTTAGCCAGCTGGCTCTCCGGTGTTCTCGCGGATGTTTACCAGCCACGCCGCATCATGCTCATTGGTGTAGCTTGGTGGCTCATCTTCCATGTGCTGTTTCTGTGGTTGGGTCTAGGCCATTTGAATTTTCCGCTGATGCTGCTCTTTTACGGCATCCGCGGCGTGGCATACCCGCTGTTCTTCTACGGCTTTTTTGTGTGGGTGGTGCAGCGCAGCCGTCCGCATGAACTGGCTTCGGCAATCGGCTGGACTTGGAGCATGTTCACCATCGGCTACGGCATTGTGGGCTCGTATTTGCCTAGCTTCACCATCCAGTGGATCGGCTACATGGGCACGCTGTGGATGTCGATGGGGTGGGTTCTTGCAGGCGGACTGCTGATCTACTTCTTTACGGGCGGTGTGGGAACCACGCCGAACGCCAGCATCGAAGGCGGCGGAAGCAAGTTTGCTGAGATCGCCAAGTGCTTCACGCTCATCTTCAACAATCGCAACATTGCGCTGGCGCTTATTACGCGCATCATCTGCAACCTGTCGCTGTTTGGATTTCCCGTCATCATGCCGCTGCTCTATACATCGCCCGCGGTGGGTTTCAGCGTGCCGGAGTGGGCGCGAATCTGGGGAATGTTCTTCCTGGTGCAGCCGGTGACCAACGTTTTGTGGGGACTGATCGGCGACCGCATCGGCTGGATGCGGCAGATGCGCTGGGTAGGCTTCTGCGGCTGCGGAACTGCGTCGCTGCTGTTTTACTGGATCCCGCTGCACTTTCGGCATAACATGTTCGCGGCTAGCATTGGGGCATTATTGTTCGCGTTTACGGTCACGGCCTTTGTTCCCATGGGCGCGATCTTTCCAATGATGGAGCCCAAGCATAAAGGCGCGGCAGTTTCCGTGCAGAATCTTGGTGGCGGACTGGCCAACTTTGGCGGACCTATGCTGGCCGCGCTTATTCTGCCGTTGTGGGGATTCAAAGGCGTCGTGATTGTTTACGGCGTGCTCTACTACGCGGCCGCAATCATCACACTCTTCATCCACGTGGACCAGCCTAAAGGAACCTCGGCCGCGTCTCTGACAACGCACTGAAAAGCAGGGAACAGGCCGTTACTCTGACGCGGCAACGTAGCATCCAGGCTTCTGATTTGGCTAGTTTCAATGGTGTCTTGCGGCGCTCGGTTAGTTTTCTGCCGGCTGAATCGTAAGGCGCGCGGTCAGGACCACCAGCGCGGCCCATAGCACATCAGCTCCCAGCAGATGCGCTACCTGCAGCCATACCGGTGCCAGCAGAAATACGTCGAGGAAGCCGAGCAAGTATTGCGCAGCGAGCAGGAGAAGAACGACCACAGATAGCCTGCGATTGTCCCAATATGATTTGACGGTCAATGGCTGTTGCGCGGCGCGCACCAGCAGCCAGATGAGAAAGACGCTTGAAACAAATGCGATGGTTGGATGCGTCCAGCGCCAGCGCACCAACCATCCGCTTGTTGACGAGAAATCCTGTGCCAGTGCCTGCCCCAGTGAAGTGGCTGGAAACAGCGTGTCGCCAAGCGCCGCGAGCGAGCCGGTTACGCCTATCACCAGGACCATAATAACCGCGGCCACCGCACCGGCAGGCGCAACAAGTCGAACACTGTTGCGCATGAAACCCTTGCTTCGGCTGAGCATATGCGCCGCGAGTGTAAGCGCGGCCAGCAATAAAAGCGTGTTGGTGAGGTGCAGCGCAAGGTAGGGCGCTCGAAGCGGTGACTGGCTTTGCGCGGTCAGGCCCAACTTTACGAGAAGGGCGCCCAGGATCGCTTCAATCAGCGTAAAGACGACCGCAGCAACTGCGGCCCCACGCGCCAGGTGACCGCGCTCAGTTTTCCTCAACGTCCACACTAGAAGTGCAACGACAGAGAAAAAGGAAATTCCGCTGGTGAGCCGGTGCGTGAACTCGATGATGGTCTCAATGCCCGGCGAATGCTGCATCACCGTGCCGTTACAAAGCGGCCAGTGTTCACCGCAGCCCGCGCCCGAACCGGTGGCGCGCACCAGCGTTCCCCAAAGAATGACGGCGACAAAGTAGACAAGCACGCTCCACGCAAACCGGCGCAGTGCCGCTGAAGGATGTTTCTGTGTGTCGATGGGGAGAGCCGTGGCTGACATGGGAATTACTCCGGCCATACATCCCAGTTTAGAACAAGTGGCGCGCCGGCTTCTATGCGCCCAAAAGCCGCAGCACATGATTGACGATGATGAGATCCTCGGCGGGCGGAATTACGCGCACCGTTATCGGCGAGTTTTTGGCTGAAATGGTTGCGGCGCCGCGCACATTGTTGCGTTCGGCGTCGAGCACAATACCCAGCGCGCTCAGCCCGGCGCAGATCTCCGCGCGCGAGTCAATGTCGTTTTCGCCGATGCCGCCTGTAAATACCATCATGTCTAGGCCGCCAAGTTCGGCAACGTAGCTGCCGATCCATTTGGCAATGGTCCAAGTGAATTTGTCGACCGCAAGGCGCGCCTTTGCATTGCCTTGCTTGATTGCTTCACGCAGGTCGCGCATGTCGTTTGAAAGCTCGCTCACGCCGAGCAGTCCGGCGCGTTTGCTCACCACGGTTTCAAGCTGGTCGGCCGCTGCGGTGGCTGACTCGGTGTTCTCGGCAATCTTGCGCAAAATAAAAAGCAGAATCCCAGGATCGATGTCGCCGGTGCGTGTGCCGCTGATAATGCCGCCTGTAGGCGTCAGGCCCATTGAAGTGTCGAGGCATTCGCCGTTGCGAATTGCCGAAATTGACGCGCCGTTGCCAAGATGCGCAACAATCAGCTTCTCGGGGATATTCGGCTGCAACTGGTAGATGATGGATTCGTATGAAATGCCGTGATAACCGTAGCGCCGCACGCCCATTGCCGAGTACTCCTCGGGAATGGGCATATGCGTAACGACTTCAGGCATGGTGCGATGGAAATACGTGTCGAGAATGGCAAAGTTCGGTGTGCCGGGAAACAGCTTCAACGCTTCGCGCATGATGTAGATGGCGATCGGCGTATGCAGCGGCGCAAACGCCGTGTACTTTTCCATCTCGTCAATCAGCGCCGGAGTAATCAGCTGATTGTCCTGCACCGTTGGACCTCCGCACACCATGCGGTGCCCAATTGCTTTTGGTGAAGGTAAGTCTTCCGAGTTCAGTGCATCGGCCACGAGCTTGAATGCGACGGAGCGATTAGGCAATGCCGGCGTAGCGTCCACCAGCTTTTTGCCGTCGACATCCTTGATCCAGAACTTGCCTTGATCCGTGGCGATACCGTCGACCGCGCCTTCGTACAGCCTGTGCCGTTCGCTGTTACCGGTTTCGTAAACTGAGAACTTAATTGAAGAAGAACCGCTGTTCAACACCAGCACTGGCAACAATGCCATCGACGAACCTTTCAAAGCGTGAGTATGGAGGCTTGCGCTATCCCAGGATCGAAGCTCCTGACCCTGGGGCGCCCGCTTTCAAAAATTGAAGCAGTTATGCGCTGCGATCTTTTGGCCAGCGCCAGTCTTTGATCTCCGGCAGATCGTCGCCATTTTCCGCAACATACAGCCGGTGCCTTTGAATGTTTTCAAAATACCACTGCTCGGTTGCCGCGAACTGCGACGCCAACCGTGGCACGCGATGAACAACGTCCAGCGTCAACTGGAATCGATCGATGTTGTTCAATACGCACATATCGAACGGAGTAGTGGTAGTGCCTTCTTCCTTGTAGCCGCGAACGTGCAGATTGTCGTGATTGTGCCGCCGATAGGTAAGCCGATGAATGAGCCACGGATAGCCATGGAATGCGAATACGCAAGGCGTGTTGGGCGGGAAAATTCTGTCGTACTCCTCATCAGGCAGGCCATGCGGATGTTCGGATGTGGGCTGCAGCGACATCAGATCAACGACGTTCACCACGCGCATCTTCAGGTCCGGAATCCGCTCGCGCAGAATCGTCACCGCGGCCAGTGCTTCCATGGTAGGCACGTCGCCGCAGCACGCGATCACCACGTCGGGATTGCCGTCTTCATTCGACGCCCATGGCCACACACCCAATCCGGTCATGCAATGCGAAACGGCTTCATCGATGGTGAGCCATTGCGGGGCGGGCTGCTTTCCTGCAACGATGAGGTTGATGTAATTGCGGCTGCGCAGGCAATGATCCGTAACCGACAGCAGCGTGTTGGCATCCGGAGGAAGATAAATGCGCACCACGTCGGCCTTCTTGTTCATCAGGTGATCGATGAATCCTGGATCCTGATGTGAGAAGCCGTTGTGATCCTGCCGCCATACAAGTGAACTGAGTAAATAGTTGAGCGATGCAATCGGTTTGCGCCATGGAATTTCGCGCGTAGTTTTCAACCATTTGGCATGCTGGTTGGCCATGGAATCGATGATGTGAATGAAGGCCTCATAACAGGAGAAGAAGCCGTGACGGCCAGTGAGTAAGTAACCTTCGAGCCAACCCTGGCACATGTGCTCGCTCAGCACTTCCATCACAAGTCCCGTCTGGCTGAGTTGCTCGTCTACCGGAAGCGTCTCGGCCATCCAAGCCTTGCCGGTCCCTTCGATTACTTCACCGATCCGGTTCGATGCAGTTTCGTCCGGCCCGAATACGCGGAAGTTTCTGTCCTGAAGATTCAACTGCATGATGCCGTGCAACAGATGGCCCAGAATGCGCGTCGACTCAATATCCTTCTGTCCGCGGCCATCAATCTTTACCGCGTACTCACGGAAGTTCGGCACCTTGAGCGGCTTCAGCAACAATCCGCCGTTTGCATGCGGGTTCATGCCCATGCGGCGCCGGCCCCTGGGAGCAATTTCCGCAAGATCGGCGCGGAAGTGGCCCTTCTCGTTGAACAACTCTTCCGGCTTGTAGCTGCGCATCCACTCTTCAAGTTGCCGCAGGTGTTCCGGGTTCTCGCGAATTTTGTCGAGCGGCACCTGGTGAGCGCGCCAGGTATTTTCAACGGGCTTACCATCCACAAACTTGGGACCGGTCCATCCCTTGGGCGTGCGCATGATGAGCATGGGCCATGCAGGCCGATCAGTGCAGCCTTCTTCGCGTGCTGCTTTCTGGATGGCTGCGATGCGGTCCATCATGGTGTCGAAGATGTATGCCGCCTGCTGATGCAGGGTCTCAGGATCGTCGCCCTCGAGCGTGAACGGCTCGTATCCATAACCGCGCATCAGTTGTTCAAGTTCGGCATGAGGAATGCGCGCCAGCACAGTTGGATTCGCAATTTTATATCCGTTCAGATGAAGAATGGGCAGCACGGCGCCGTCCGTTGCGGGATTGAGGAATTTATTTGAATGCCAACTGGTTGCCAGTGGGCCAGTCTCGGCTTCACCGTCGCCGATGACGCAGCCGACAATCAGGTCAGGATTATCGAATGCCGCGCCATAAGCATGTACAAGCGAGTAGCCAAGTTCGCCGCCTTCGTGAATCGACCCCGGGGTTTCCGGCGCAACGTGGCTGGGGATGCCGTAAGGCCAGCTGAACTGCCGGAAAAGGCGTTTGATGCCGTCCTTGTTCTGCTCAATGTGCGGATAAATCTCAGAATAAGAGCCTTCTAGAAATGTATTGGCCACGATGCCCGGGCCGCCGTGTCCTGGGCCGATGACGTAGATCATATTCAAACCGCGCTCGTTAATCAGCCGGTTCCAATGCACATATAAAAAATTCAGCCCTGGCGTTGTTCCCCAATGTCCAAGCAGGCGCGGCTTCACGTCGTCGAGCGTGAGCGGGCGTTCAAGCAGTGGATTGTCTTTGAGGTAAATCTGCCCGACGGACAGATAATTGGCCGCTCGCCAGTAGGCGTTCATTCTGGCCAGCATTTCTGTGCTCAGGGGATTGGTGCTCGCCGTTTCGCTCCCCATTGTTGCGCTCATAGTGCACCTCGGGAGGATAAATTGCGTGCTGATTTTTGCGTACCAACTACAGCGTAGCAGCCATGTCCTCATGCGGAGGTGACTCGGGTCACAAACTTAACAAAACAATATTGGTTGCCCGGGAAGCGAAATGAATTGGCTGTTCGTCGTCGGCGGAAAACTGGGATTGCGACCGCGCAAACTTCACGGGATCTTTACGAGCTTCATGTTCCTCTCATGGACAAAGGCACCATCGGGTCACCGCACAATTCACCGCTCTCCATTCCAAACAAACAGACATACGCGTCGAGTTTTGCGCAAAGAGAGGATTGGGTAACGATGAACAACCTTGATCGCTTTATGGAGTTCCTAGCCGCAGCAGTTTTTCTTCTGGTTGGCCTGAGCAAAATATTCAGTTACAGATACCCGAGGGAATCAGGGGAGGCTGGAACCGCTGAGCTTGCTCGAGAGTTCCCTTACTGGGGTGTGGCGCTGGTTGGGCTGTTTGAAATGGCGGCCGCCATGGCGTTGGTAACTCCGTTTCAGCTCACGCTGTTTGCTGCGGTGGCTCTCGCATTCTCAACCATCATCGCAGGTCTATATCGTCTAAGCGCGCAGAAGCCGGCGGCACCGACAGTAGTCTTGTTTCTTCTGGTGCTGTTTGTGATATGCGGGCGCGTGCTGTAGAACGCCCCATCGTGCCAGCCGCTCGCGTGCATTGCGGATCAGGACGCTAGAAGCGCTTCTTCAGTTTCAGGATTGGCTTTTCAAATCCATACCAAAGTGCTGCGGCGGCGATTGTGGATGCGACCAGCCTGAAAGCGACGACTGCAAGGTTACCGGGAATTCCGTAATGATCCATGCGCAGATCGAACCATCCGAAAAAAATAAATATTGATATATGGATCATGTAGAGGCCGTAGCTGATGCGCCCGTAGAAGGCGAGAGGCCCACTGCGTAATGCTGCATTGATGGGACTGCGCGAACCGGTGGATGCTATGAGCGCAAGTATCATTCCGATAAATCCGAAGGCTAGAGCGGAGTCAAGGTAAGCGGTGCCGCCCGCGATTGTAGCTGCAGCCCAGAAGCCGGCCACCATGCTGCCGGCACCTATCCATAACCATGTGCGTTGACTGAGTTTGAGCGTATGGAGACCAAGCGCGAGCAGGCTTCCGAGAGCGATGCCGTCAAGATGAATCAGCGTGTGGGTGGGCGTGAGCCAAGCGTGGTGGCCGTGCCGCAGCCATGGGGAAACTACCATCGCGCAGAGCAATGGACCGGCCAACATCCACGGACTACGAATCCACTTCGCCACGGGCGCCCATACGAAGTAGTACTGCTCTTCAATGGCAAGCGCCCAGGTTGGCTCAAGCGCAGGCGGAAGGGCGAGATGAAACAGGTTCTGCACGAAAAGAATATAGGCCAGCCACGGTGCTGTTTTCACAGCATCCCAAATGCTGGGGCCGATAAACCAAGGTGCGTTGAGATACACGACGACCAACACCAGGATGTAGACGGGCCAGATGCGCAGCGCACGGCGCGCATGAAAGTTATGAAAGTATTTGGGCTTGTCGCGGGTGGTGAGCAGGATTGATGTGATCAGGAAGCCGGAAAGTCCGAAGAAGAGGACGACGCCGGCCCATCCCCAAAGGGAAGCGTAGTGGATCCAAGTGCCGACCAGCCGCGGATTGCAGTGGTAGATGACCACCCAGAGAATCGCCAGCCCGCGAAGGCCATCGAGTTCAGGCAGGTAGGTGGGCAGCCACGCCGGACGCTGGAAGGGTAGGTTGGAGTTCTCAGTGCTCAAGCGGGTTATCTTTCAATCCATCTTTCGCGAAGCCGTCCACTATCCATCCTGCCAACCAGATCGCTGCGCCGGGGACCATGAAGGGTATGCAGATGGGGATGAGGCGTAGGGCAGAGCGCAGGTCGTCGCGGACAAAAAAATACTCGACGACCCACACAATATTCAAGATCACTAATACAGCCAGCGGAGCCAGCATCAACCAGAGCCCGGCTTTCCGCATTCGCCGGGCCCCTTCCCGAACGTTCATCGCCCCTCCGACATAGGGAAGTCCAAAGCAGGTCTATCCCGCCGCCAATTGCCGAGCGCGTTCCGTCGCACGCATTACGGCTTTGATCAGCGTCACGCGCAATCCGCCTTCTTCAAGCTCAAGGATGCCATCAATCGTACACCCCGCTGGAGTGGTTACGGCGTCCTTCAGAAGGGCTGGATGGTAGCCGGTTTCCAGCACCATTTTGGCAGCGCCGTAAGCGGTTTGCGCGGCGAGTTGCGTTGCGGTGTCGCGAGGCAGGCCCACCTTTACGCCGGCTTCTGCCAACGCCTCAATGATGATGTAAATGTATGCAGGACCCGAACCGGAGAGCCCGGTCACGGCGTCCATATGCTTTTCATCTACCGTCACCACGCGTCCAACGGTCTCAAAGATGCGCTGTGCCAGCTCCATTTTTTTATCTGTGACAAAACGCCCGCGACAGAGCGCGGTGACGCCTGCGGCCAGAGCTGCAGGCGTGTTGGGCATGGCGCGAATCACGGCAATGTCCATTCCGGCGGCTTCTTCAATGGCGCTGGTCTTGACTGAAGCGGCAAAGGAGACCAGCGTCTTTTCTGGCGTGAGGGCGGGCTTGATTTCCGCGATCAGATCGGGTACCTGGAAGGGTTTGACGCCGATCAGAATCAGGTCAGCCTCGCTGGCAGCTTTCACGTTGTCTGTGGTGACGTCCACGCCCCACTGGGTGCTCAAGGCGACCGCTTTTTCCGCGTGGTTTACCGTGGCGTGAATCTTCTCATCTGAGAACAGGTTCTCCTTCAGGAAGGCCTGAAGCAAAATTCCACCCATTTTGCCGGCGCCAAGAACGGCCACGCGAATGTTCGGCAGCTGCGCTGGTACTACTGTGGCCTCAACGGCAAAGTCTGACATGTCTCGAACTCTCCTTGTTGTCCTCAAAAAAACTCTTGGGGCCGGTTGGCTGGCGGGGAAGCCCACATTGAAAAGGATATCTGCTTTTGGCGTACCGATTGAGACATCTTTCAAGGTTTGGGGCATATGCACGAGCCCGCCGGCGAATTCGCCGACGGGCTCACATGGGTCTTACTGAATGGCCGTTTATTGGCTGAGAGCCGCCGAATTGGCCAGGAAGTCCCTGAGCGCTTTGTCGAGATTATCGTTGCGATCGCCTTGCGGCCAATCGCCATTCCAAACGAGGGCGCCGCCGGGCAGCCCGAGTGTCTTCTGGCCGCTCATCACTGCGCCCAGGACGGTCATGGTCCACGCGTTGTATTCGCCCACAAACAAGGGAGCCGCCTCACCGCCTGGCGCGGGGCTCTTCAGATCGGAGATGTGGTGGCCAGTATGGATGATCGTCAAAATCTGTGCAGTGTTGTCCAGCCGGTCAAGATTCATGGTGAGGTTATATTGAACGCCATCGGGGGCGTCTTTGGGAGCCACTTCTTCTTTGGGTAATTCGTTGGTGGGACCAAAGCCAATGACAACGCCATTGTGCTCGCCAGACTTGGGGAAAACCGCAACGTCTTTCTGAACCGTATCTCCGGCGGGGACTCCAACCATGCCTGCCGCCATCTTCTGGGCTGCCGCGACGGCGTCAAACATGCCGCCACCACCTGGAGGCGGGCCGCCAAAGCCGGGTTTCTGACCTTTCAGGACGTCATCCTGCTTTGAGAAGTCGACATCCTTAGGTGTTATGTCAGAAACCGATTGCAGCACCAGGCGAGCCGGATACGCATTCATGTTGCCGAATCCGCCAAAGTCCGTGATCTTGCCGTCCTTGTCACGCTTTAAGACAGGGCTGGCTACCGCGTCCAGCCGACCCACGAAGGTGGCGCTGACAGTGCTCTTGACGCAGCCCAGGCACATGCCCATGCCCTTGCGGGGAGTGGATAGCAGCGAATCGAACTGCTTGAAGTCCTTGCTCTTGTCGAGCACGACGGGAGTGTGCGTGGGTGTCTTATAGGGGCCAGCATAGTTGTGGGCGGGCTGCGCCGTGACCAGGGCCACAGCACCGGCCTTTCCTTTGGTTCCGTTGGGATACTCCAGCCAGATGCCGTCAACCGGGAATCCGCAAACCGAGGCGTCCTTAATGATGAATTCGTCGTAGCCGGCAATGGCGATGCCTTTGATACGGACAATCTTGCCGTCAAAAGATGTTGGATTTTTGACGATCGCGCAGACGTCTGTATCGACAGCCTGCGCATTTACTCCGACAGCGAACCCGCACAAAAGCAGACCCAAAAATAGAACACGCTTCATGACACATCTCTCCACCCGACGCTTACAGGCACTGTCGGAATCATAAAAATTTAGGATGGCAATCAAGCCATCTTTGCTTGGAACTGCTAAGGATATCACGCAAGGGGCGCGGCTCTCTCCCCGCTCAGGCAGGTGGGCCAAGATCAGTTTTGCTGCGTATCTGGTGCGGTTTCCGCCCCTGGATGTTCAATTATTGTGCCGAACCATGCGTCTGGTTTGTGATCCAAGCGTCAACACGTTGCTCGAGCACATCGAGGGGAAGCGGGCCAGCGTCGAGCACTTCGTCGTGGAAGGCTCGAATGTCGAACTTGTCGCCCAAGGCCTTTTGAGCCCGTGCACGCAGCTCCAGAATTTTAAGCTGCCCTGTTTTGTAAGCAAGGGCCTGGCTTGGCACGGCGATGTAGCGATCGACTTCGGACTGTACTGAAGTCTCGTCGACATTGGAGTGGTCGTGGAAGAACTGCACCATTTGCTCGCGGGTCCAGTGCTGGGAGTGCACGCCGGTATCGACAACCAGGCGAATGGCGCGCCACACGTCGCCTTCAAGGCGGCCGTAATCCGAGTATGGATCCCGATAAAATCCAACGTCTTTTCCAAGGCGCTCGGCATACAGTCCCCACCCCTCGGTATAGGCAGTGTATCGGCTGAATTTTCGGAACTCTGGAACGCCCGTGAGTTCGCGCGCAATCGATATCTGGAGATGATGACCGGGGATACCCTCGTGGTAGGCCATGTCTTCGACTGCGTAAAGATTGCGGTCGGTCGGGTTATAGGTATCGATAAAGAGACGACCGGGGCGGCTGCCATCTGGAGTTCCTGCCTCGTAATAGGCGGGGGCCGCAGTTTTTGCCATGTAGTCCGGCACTGGAGCAACCTCAAATGGTGCTTTAGGCAGTCGTCCGAAAAGCTGCGGCAGCTTAGCCTGCATTGGCCCAAGATAACCACGAAATGCGGCCAGAAGTTCCTCGGCTGAAGTTGCTTTGAGCTTGGGATTCGTTTTCAGGCTGGCGCGGAAACTGGCCAGGTCTTTGAAGCCGAGTGCCTGCGCAATGGCCAGCATCTCTGCTTCATCGCGCTTCACTTCATCGAGCCCAATCTGGTGGATCTGATCAGCAGTCAGGCTGGTGGTTGTCGTATGACGAATGAGGAACTGATAGTATTTGGCGCCGTCTGGCAGTGCAGAAAGGCCCAGTTCTGTACGGCAGGCTGGAATGTATCCAACCTTCAGAAAGGTGGCGAAGCGCGTGTACGCGGGAAGCACTTCTTTCTGAATGGCGGCAAGCATCTCGGTGCGGATGCGGTCCTGATCGGCGGCCGGCACTGCGGCTGGAAAGCTTTTGAGCGGCAAGGCGAGTGGCGATTCTTCAGGCTTTTGCGTGGCTAATGTCTGCACCTGCTCCAAAGTTTTTTCAATCAGGTCGTGGGGCGGCGTGCGCTTATCTTCCAAGCCGATGGACATGTTTTCGGTGATCTGGCTGAAGGCCTGGGGAATCGTGTGAAGGCGCGCGATCCAGTCGTCGTAGTCCTTCACGGTTTTGAAGCTGAGCCGTGCAACGAGCTGCGGATACCTGCTGTAGATGCCGCCCATCTGCGTTACCGGCATCTCCCACTCTTTGTATTCCGCCGCTTCCTGATCGTCGACGAGCGTGCGCAGAAGCAGATCCCGGCTTAGTTGTTCCTGATCGTTTAAGCCGCTCGGGTCGATTGCCGAGAGGCGCATGATGAAATTCTGACCGCGTTCCAGGCTCTCGTTGTAAGCCTTTACTGAATAATCAGAGACCTTGTCGTTAAATCGAGTGTCGCCGATGGTTGAAGCGAATTCCGGATCGTGCCGGAGATAATCTTCCCAGTAATCGTGGAACACGTCGTTCAGAGCCTTGCGGCGATCTTCAAGCGTAACGGCCTTGGCATTGGCGGCGGTGATTTGCGCATGCAGGCGGGGCGAATTCGTGACGACGAAGAATACTGCAACGGCGAATGCAATGCGGAAGACTGTCTTCAACGGAGGCCGACCTTATGTGGAGATTCTGCTCTCGTTGAGTTTAGACGAACGGATTGGCACGGAGGAATCAGATTCGAAACGAAGAGGAACGCGGCGGCAACGAATTATTGTTGCCAGCCGCCGCCGAGCGCGCCGTAAAGCTGAACCATCCCGAGCGCTTCATACTGTTGTGCATTCACCAGGTTCAGTTGCGCCGTGTAGAGGTTTGAGTCGGTCGTCAGTACCTCAAGATACCCGGTTGATCCGCCTTGGTAGCGAATGCGCGCCAGGCGCGTTGCGTCCTCTGCTGCCGCTACAAGCTTTTCCTGCTGCTCGCGATTGGAGTGTTGCTTGTTGAGCGCAATCAGCGCGTTCGACACATCGCGAAATGCTCCCGCAATCGTCTTCTGGTAGTTGAGCACCATTTCTTCTTTGGTCTGCTGCGACAACTGTAATTGTCCGCGCAGCTTGCCGCCTTCGAAAATGGGCTGGGTCAGGGCGCCGATGCCGTAGATGGTTTTTCCGGCAGGATCGAAGATGGCGGAAAGCGTGCTTCCACCCACGCCGCCCGAGCCGCTGATGCTCAGGTTGGGAAAGAACTGCGCACGGGCGACACCGATCTGCGCATTTGCTGCGATGAGCGTGGCCTCGGCCTGCTGAATGTCGGGTCGCCTTTCGAGCAGTTGCGACGGTATACCGACCGGGAGATCCTGCGGCGGGGGCGCCAGCGCATTGGGAGCTTCATGGATAATGTGGCGGGGATTTTCTCCAAGCAGAAATGCAAGCGCGTTTTCCTGCTGCTGAATCTGCTCTTCGAGCTGAGGTATCTCCGCTGCGGCGGTGTACAAGAGCTGCTCTGATTGGCGAACGTCGGACAAAGGCACTGAGCCGCCGCTCTCGAGCTTTCTTGTCAGGTCCACCGAATCTTGACGAACTTTGAGCGTTTCCCTGGTGATTTCAAATTGGCGATCGAGCGCGCGCAACTGCAGATAACTTGTGGCGACTTGTTGGATGAGCGTGACCTGCACGGCGCGCTGTGCCCAGGTTTGTGCAAGCAGTTGTGCGCGCGCAGCTTCAGTCTGTTTGCGATAGAGGCCCCAGAAGTCCGGCACCCACGACGCGGAGAGACTGAACGAGCCGGCAACGAGCGGATTAGGCAACTGCGTTCCGAGAGAGTTTGGCAATGTGGCGCCGATGCCGGTGCCACCAATCGTTACCGTGGGGAACTGCTGCGAGCGGGTAATGCGAACTTGTGCGTCCTGCTCCAGGATGCGGCGCGCCGCGATGCGCACATCGTAGTTGTTGGCGAGGGCTTTGCGAATCAAATCCTGCAACTCAGGATCGCGATAGACTTTTGCCCACTCTTCATCGCCGAATGAGTTCTTTTGGTCTGAAGAGACTTGCGACTCATCAGGGCCGTGATACACAGCAGGCGCAGTCGCGTTGGGCCGCACGTATTTGGGGCCAACGTTGCAGCCAGACAGCAAAGAAATTCCGGCCGCCAAGGTACCGGCGAGCGTGAATCGTATGGAAAGGGAAGTGTTGATCATGCCGCTTCTTCTCCATCCTCGTTTTCCGCGGCGCCTACAGGCTGCGCGTAAGGGGACGGACCGCAAAGGCCGCTTGGTTTGTCCATTGTGGTGCCTTTGCCGCCGCGCACAAAACGATGCGAAAGGTATTCGACGACAGCGAAGGTGACTGGAATAAAGATCAATCCCAGCGCGGTTGAAAGCGTCATGCCACCTATAACGACAGTGCCGAGAATTCGCCGCGACACAGCGCCTGAGCCGGTGGCGGCCCACAGCGGCAAACAGCCAACGATGAATGCGAGCGCGGTCATGACGATCGGCCTTAACCGCAGACGCGCGGCGTTGAGTGCGGCATCGCAGATGCTTTGTCCGCTCTCATAGTTGAGCTTGGCAAACTCGACGATGAGGATGGCGTTCTTTGCCGAGAGTCCAACGAGCATGACTAGACCGATGGTGGCGAAGATGTCGTTTTCAAACGCGCGCGCATGGAGCGCGATGTACGCGCCCAGAATTGCGACAGGGGTACTTAGCAGCACGCTGAACGGCAGTGTCCAGCTTTCGTAGAGCGCCGCAAGAATCAGGAACACGAAGACGATGGAGAGACCGAAGACAGCCCAAGAAGGGATGCCTTTCTCCGCCTGCTGTTCCTGATACGACATGCCTGAATAATCCAATCCCGCATCAAGCGGCATGGTCTGATGGAAGACTTCTTCAATGGCTTTTCTAATCTGGCTTGAACTGTAGCCGGGCGCGCCGGTTATGTTGATTTGCGCAGCGTTGAATTCGTTGAATCGATAGATGAATTCCGGGCCGGTAATTCGCTTGACGTGAACAAGGGAACTGAGCGGAACCTGGCTGCCATTGGCGCTTCGTACGTAGAACTGATCGATGTTGCCGATGTTTGTGCGCGAAGTTCCCTCCGCTTCGACATACGTTTGCCACTGACGACCGAAGCGGTTGAAGTAGTTAACCAGGTAACCGCCCATGAAGGTCTGCATGGTGGTGTAAACGTTCGAAAGATCCACCTGCTGCTCCAGGACTTTCTCTTTGTCAACGTCGGCATAGAGTTGCGGCACGGCTGGTTGATAAGACGGAATTGCAGCAGCGATCTCCGGCCGTTTTGAGAGCGCGCCAAGGAATGTGAAGACGTTCCTGGTCAGATTCGCGGGATCGTCCGAGCCCGATCGGTCTTCAAGAATCGCAGTCACGCCGCCTGAAGTTCCGATGCCGGGAATGGATGGTGGAGGGAAGGCAAACGCGATTCCGTCAGGGTTTCCGGCAAGCTGCTTTTGAATGCTTGTCTGCAGATATTCCATCTGCTGGTCTTTCGATTTGCGCGCCTCCCACGGCTTGAGGTTAACGAAGAAGAAGCCGGCGTTGGTGCTCTGCACCTGTGTGAGCAGCGAGAAGTCAGTTACCGCAATAACGCCTTCAACACCGGGCGTCTTAAGCAGGGCGGCAGAAATCTTTTGTTCGGCCGCGTCGGTCCGCTGTGCTGACGCGCCATCGGGCAGTTGCAGCGCAAGGAACATGTAACCCTGGTCTTCAGTGGGGATGAAGCCGCCCGGCAGGCTGCTGCCGAGGTATACAGCCACTATTGCTACCAGGGCAAGGCCAACCATCGAGAAGACAGACTTGTGAATTAATACGCGAGAAGTACTGATGAAGTTGTCCGTAGCGCGCCCGAAGAACCGGTTGAAAAGCGCAAAGCTTTTGCCGAGGGGGCCGCGCTTGCGGCCTTCTTCGCGCGGCTTGAGGAGGAGCGACGCGAGGGCAGGCGAAAGCGTAAGCGCGTTGAATGCCGAGATCAAAACAGAAATCGCAATCGTAACGGCGAACTGCTGATAAAGCCGGCCGGTAATTCCTGGAATAGCTGCTGTGGGAATAAAGACGGCTGCAAGGATGAGCGCGATGGCGACAACCGGTCCACCCACTTGCTCCATCGCCTTTTCTGTCGCATCTTTTGGACTGAGGCCTAGCTCGATGTGGTGCTCTACGGCTTCGACAACAATGATCGCGTCGTCGACTACCAGGCCGATGGCGAGCACTAGTCCGAACAGCGACAAAGTGTTGATTGAAAAACCAAGCGCAGGAAAGATGATGAATGTTCCGATGAGCGAAACGGGAACGGCGAGCAGCGGAATGAGAGTCGCGCGCCAGCCCTGCAGAAACACGAAGACTACGATGACCACCAGTCCAAGCGCTTCAAGCAGCGTGTAGACAATCTCGCGGATGCCGGAAGTAACGGCCTTCGTTGTATCTAGAGGAATTGAGTACGCGATGTTCGGCGGGAAGTTCGCGGACAGCTCTTTCATGCGCTGCGTTACGGCCCTTGCGGTCTCCACGGCGTTTGATCCCGGTAGTTGGTAAATTGCCATTACGCCGGAAGGCTCCTGGTTGTAGCGCGCGGAAATTGCATAGGCCTGATCGCCGAGTTCAATCCGAGCCACATCGTGCAGATGCAGAATCGATCCGTCGGGATTGGCGCGCAGAATAATGTTGCCGAACTCTTCCGGCGTGACCAGGCGGCCCTGCGTGCGCACGGCGTAGGTGAACTGCTGTCCCTTCGGCATCGGCTCGCCACCGATCTGCCCGGCAGGGTTCACATTGTTCTGGGTTTGAATTGCCGAGATGACTTCAGGCGCGGTAACGCCGAGCTTGGCCATCTTGTCCGGTTGCACCCAGACGCGCATGGCATATTGGCCGCCGAAGACTTGCACGCGCGACACACCTTTAACGCGCGCGAGCTGGTCTTGCAGATTGATGATGGCGAAGTTGGTCAGAAAGTCCTGGCTGAGGTTGCCCCCGGTGGAATTAACGGCCACCAGCATGAGCGGCGAAGTGAGCGCCTTCTGCACGGTGAGGCCGGCGGTTGTTACCTGCGGCGGTAATTGCGACTGCGCCTGGTCAACGCGCAACTGCGCCAGCACCTGGTCAATGTTGGGATCAGTTTTTACATCGAAGTCAACAAAGAGCTGAACCACGCCGTTGTTCGCGCTGACGGAGTTCATGTAGATCATGTTGTCGACGCCGTTCATCTGCTGTTCGATGGGCGTTGACACGGCTTGCGAGCCCGTCTTTGCATCGGCGCCGGGGTAAGCGGCGGTGACAAGAATTTCAGGCGGAACAATGTTTGGGAACTGCGAGATGGGCAGCTGCACCATGGCCACAATGCCGATGATCACCGTAAGAATAGCGATGACAATGGCCACGATGGGCCTGCGAATAAAAAACTTTGACATGCGTTACCTCGCGGCGGGATGAGATGCCTGCGAGACGGCATCGGGAGACTGATGAAGCTGCGGACTGATGGGCGCGCCCTCACGGAGCTTTTGCAGGTTGTCAGTGATCACCAGTTCGCCACCGGAGAGACCGCTCTGAATGATCAGGTCGTCACCAAATTGCGGGCCTAACGTCACGTTGTTCACATGCACCGTATGATTTGCGGCGACTGTGTATACCTGCTGCTGGCCTTGAAAATCGCTTATGGCGGCCTGCGGTACCAGCACGGCGTTGTGACGAATTTCCGTTTCGGCGCGCACGCGTCCGAACTGTCCGGGGCGGAGAAAGTTGCCGGGATTTGGAAATGCCGCGGCGATGCGAATGGCGCCCGTTTGCGCATTCAACTGACGATCGACAAAATCAATGCGGCCCTTGTACGGATACATTTCTCCGTTGGCGAGCGTTAGAGTAAGCGGGATATTGGAACTGCCCTGCAACAGGCTGCCGCCGCCCTTGCGCGCGCGTTCGACAAGTGCCAGATATTCGCTATCGCTGATTGAGAAGTAAACCTTGATGGGGTTAAGCTGCGACACCGATGTAAGCACGGACTGTATGCTGACCAGATTGCCTACCTGCGTTGTGGCCTGTCCGGCAACACCGCTGATGAGCGAGCGCACCTGCGTAAAGCCGAGATTCAGTTTAGCCGTGTCCACTGCCGCTTGCGCCGTTTCAATGGCGGCCTCCGCTTGAGCTTTCTGCTGTATTTCATTGTCGAGCTGGCTTCTTGCAATTGCGTGCGCTTCAGCCAGCGGTGTATCTCGGTTTACGTTGATGTTGGCGAGCGCAAGCTGCGCCCTGGCTTGGCCAAGCTGACCTTCGGCCTGGTGCAGCGCCGCTTCAAACGGCCGCGGATCAATCTCGAAAAGTACTTGGCCCTTTTCCACCTGAGAACCTTCGCGATAGTCCTGTTTGACCAGGTATCCGTTGGCCTGTGGCTGGATTTGCGCATTGACGTATCCGTCGAGCGTTCCAACCCATTCGCCTGTCACCGGGACATCTTTTTGCGCGGCCTTGACTACCGAAACCGGCATGGCCTGTGGTGGCGCCGCAGTGGCTGAAGCGCCTTTACTTTCACATCCGGAAAGCATTGCACTGGCAAGTGTCAGCAATCCTGCTGAGGCAGCAAGCGTCGCAACACTGAGGACGATCGTTCGGGGCCGAGGTTCTTGATACACGACCATCTTCATCTCCATATACGCTTGAGATCTTTTTAAATTTGAATTGTTGGCTTTTGGGGAAGCCGGAAAAATCGCAATGGGTTAGAGATGCCGCAACGAGAGATCGGGATTCACGAAAACGCGTTCAGAATTGGAAATTAGATGAATGGGCACGGAGATATTGTTGGGGTGGACAGGTTGGGGCGATCAGGGTTGAAAAGTAATACGATCCGTTGAATATAAATGCTCTAATAGCGAGGCCCGGACCTATGTGGGCCGGGCCAGATCAATATATATTGCCGCCGATCCTACTTCTGCGGTGTGGTTGGCGGTGTCCGTTGCATCTGGTTGGCTGTGGCCGGCGGGATGATTCCATTCATGCGCCCGTATTCAACCATCTGCCCATAGTGATCGCCATAATCCCCAAGGACAAGGACCAGCGCGGCAATGCGTGTGGAGTTCCGCGCCCCGACCGGTGTCATCACATTCTCTGGCGTAAAGCCGGCGATTACCTTGTTTTGATATTCAAAGGATGCTTTCAGTGCTTTGACAATATCGTCCTTGCTCTTGAGAGAGTCGAGTGTCTTCGGATCGACATCTGTGTCGGGCTTAACGCCGAAAGGAGCATAGGCCCGATACGGCAGACCGCAAATGTGAGAAACCTGCTGCGCAAAGGTGTGAACGGTGGCAAACTCCGCAGGAGAACCGGCTTTGAAAATGTCCTTCGAAGGAGCGAAGTCGTATTTATCGGCAGGCATGGCCTCGGCCAGGCTCAAGACGTTGTTTTCGAAGCGCGTAACAGTCTGGGTGAGAGCAATAAGCCCACTGGCAGGATCGGTTGCGGGGCTCACAGGCGCTTGCGCGTTTACTGAGAAGGGAAGTGCGGACGAAAACAGGAGCGCGGCAATTCCAAAACAGTTTGATTTCATGGGTGACCTCAAGATGCAATTTAGTTTGGACTTTCGTGATGGCGCTGAATGTTGGGGTTCCTCAAGTCAGCCGATCAGAGCCCAGAGATAACGTCACAGGCGCTGATAAGGTTTGTCAAGTTGAATGCTCGGCTGGTGAGGGCGAGGGAGCTGAACGCATGGCGTATGGTGAATGCATTTGCAGAAAATTAGCGCACGATGAAGTACGCTCGGACTAGATACAACGAAGTAAAAGAGCAACGCAGTACGGGAGGGCCGTTGTGGCCTTCCAAATTAAGTACAGGCCATCTCCGCGAGGCAATTGCGCAGAGAAGACGGACGATTCGGCATTTTCAAGTCTTTCCTAAATTTACGATCGAACCATGCACTATTAGAGCGATCCTGCAATGGGATTGCACGCTCTTTTTTGCGAGCGAAGCCGACGGCGGACCAATGGCCGGAAATGGCGAAATGATGGCTGAAGTTAGAAAGCAGTTGAAGAGCAGGAGAAGCGGCACAGCCGCAACTGAGAAAGTAAAAAAGCCTGCCAGGAAGCCGGTTGTGAGAGCAAGGAAAACGTCGCCGGATGAGCCCCCTGAGGTGAACACGAACGAAGTCCTGGAGAAGAGTGTTTTAGGCGCCGATGGTGGAGAGATTCTTCGCAAATCGGCAAGTCTGGCGGTCGCGGCCAGGTCAGAGAAAATTGTAAAGAAGCTGGCCGATCAAGCGGAAAAAGGACACATTGCCAGCACTAAGATCCTCGTGGCATTGGTGAGCAATAATGAGACCGGCAAGCCGCTCACAAAAAGACAGTCGAAATATATCGGCGAACTTGAGATCGAGGCGGAGTGCATGACGTCGGAGAGCAGCGGAGAGGGCGAAATAGAAGAAAGGAAATCCTGAACAGATCCCGGCAAGCGAGTGTGTTTGCCGGGATATCCTCTGCGGCGGGTTGTCTGTTCAAGGAACTTTAACAGAACCGTAAATAGAAATTAGCAATTGGTTCATATTCTCTGACATGTAGCAGGCGAAAACTTCCTTCCACATTCCAAGCCTGCTCAAGCCTGAAACTTACGGAGACCAGAGATGAAGAACCGCTCCATGTGGCGATCAGCCACTCCCCTGTTTGTGTGCCTCATCGTATTTGTTGCCCACCTTTTTACCGTGCATGCCCAGGAAACCGCAGCTGGGTCAATCCAAGGCGCAGTTGCTGATTTGCGCGGGCAAATGATTCAAGGAGCAACGGTTACTGTCACGAATGGCACTGACCTGAAGCGGACCGCCGTCACCGGCAGCAAAGGCGAATACGCAATCACAAATCTGACGCCCGGCGGCTACACGGTTACGGTAGCGGCAACTGGTTTTGCCACCCTGGAAAAGGCCGGTGTTATTGTCGCGGCTGGAACTCCAGCGCAGTTCTCGGCTTCGCTCCCAATTGCCTCGGTGGCCGAAGAGGTTACGGTAGAAGCGGACGCGAGCCCGTCAATGGCGACGCAACTGGCGCCGGTGAAAGCGCTGCTCGACATGGCTTCGCCTCGCAGCGAAATCACCAGCCAATATATTCGCCAGTTCACTTCTCCGGTAACCGATTTCGCCGACATTCTGCAGGCGGCGCCGGGCGTTGTCAGTTACAGCACCAACGGCATTGGCAACGGCCAGGCAAAGAACTGGTTCCGCGGCTTTGCCGATGGATCGTTCACCATGACCTGGGACGGCGTGCCATTCCAAGACTCGAACGATCCGACGCACCACTCGTGGGCCTATGTGCCCGCGCCCGCCATCAGCTATGTGGATTTCGACCGCAGCCCCGGAACTGCCTCCGATGTAGGCCCAACCAACTTCGCAGGTTCAGTGCACATGTTCTCGCCGAAGATGGGCAATACGATGACGATCAAGGGATCGGAATCGTACGGCTCATTCAACACCAATGAGTATCTGGGTGAATTCAATTCGGGATCATTTCTCCGCGGCAAGGCGAACATGTGGTTTGAAGGCCACCACATGACATCGGATGGCTACCAGACCTTCAACGATCAACAGCGCACTGCCGGGACTGTTAAGTTCAACTACAAGTTCTCAGATAAAACGAATCTGACACTTGTAGGAACGTCGGTGATGGTGGATAGTAATACGCCCGATAGCGATCCGACGCGGCAGCAGATTGCCGATCATGGGCTCAACTACATTATGGATGGCAACGCCTTGAACCCGGATGGCACTCCGAACTCGATGTACTACAAGAACTACTTCTATCATGTTCCAACAAACTTCGAGATCATCACCCTTACCAAGGAGTTGGGACGCAGCTGGAAGTTGGAGACGAAGCCGTATACCTACTCGTATTCAAACCACCAGCACTTGCAGAAGGCCCAGAATCAGGACCTGCAGGCTTCTACGCCGATCTATGTTCCGGTGTCGGCAACAAGCGCCGTGGACAAGTTGAACCAGTACAACCGCGGCGGCGAGATTACTACGATAAGTGCGGCTTCGCGATTCGGTGTGTTCCGCGCCGGCGCATGGTACGAGTACACGAGCACGCATCGCTATCAGGTCAAATCTGATCCGCGCACGTGGTTGGACTCGCCCTTGCTAGCGAACGTGAAGTTTCACGAGTACTTCCACATTCATTCCACGCAGCCTTTCGTCGAATATCAGCTTGTTGCAATTCCCAAGCTGACGATCACTGCCGGCGTTAAAAGCGCAACATACGTCATGAACCTGAATCAGCTTGCTGACGGTAGCACTGTTGGTCCCCTTGGCTGCACTTCAACTACGATTGCCGGATGCGCAGGGATTTCCGCACAGCACAGTGCGTTCTACAACAACATTCTGCCTTCGGTCGAAGTCAACTATCGACTCCTCCCCCAGTGGTCCGCCTACGGTCAGTACGGCCGTGGCAGCGTTATTCCTCCAAGCAGTGTGTTTGACGTGACTGGCGCGCAAGTTGCCACTACGCCCAAGCCGACAGTCGCCACAACGTACCAGGGCGGCACGGTGCTGCAATTCGACAAGATAAGCTTTGACGCGGACGCTTACCACATCCACTATGACAACGCCTACGCAAGCTACAAAGTAACCGACGCGACCAAGCCTGACTTCGGAGATTCGTACTACTATGCCACACCGCCGTCAAACACGACGGGCTTTGAGGCCGAGGGCAATCTCTTCCTGGTGCGTGGATTGAGCCTGGTGATGAATGGGACCATCGGCAAAGACCAGTACGAAGCCGGCCCTGGGCAGACTCTTGCGAACGGTACTGTGCTGGCTCCAACTCCGGTTCAATGGGTGGCGTCCGCGGCAAAGAATACTGCTAGCGGTGGCGTGACTTACCAGAATCGCGGCCTCGATTTGGGATTCTTCAACAAGCGAATTGGTCCCAGATTTGTTGACAACGGCGCCGTGCATGAGTCCACACAGCTCAGTCCTTTCTGGATGAACAACTTCTTCTTCAACTACACCATCCGCAGAGGATCGCTGTTTGATCAGTCGAAGATCAAATTCAGCGTTAACAATCTGTTCGACAATCACGACATTGTCGGACTCTCTCCGGGCAAGTCTGCCACCCCAACAGTGCCTTACGCAGTTGATCCCTCTGATCAGCTTCAGTTACTGCCTGGCCGGAGCATGATGATTACGTTCCAGATAGGGCTGTCCCCAAGGGAGCGGTAAGAAGCAAGTCAGCGAGTTAGCAGCGCTGCGCGCTGTTAGCAACTCAATACAGGAATAGGGATGCGGTGAGATTGCCCCAGTAAATAAGGGCATTTTCACCGCATCTTTATTCCATCCTTATTCCGCCTCGGGTTACACTCACGGCAACGAAGTTCGAGAGGAGGCCGAGAATGTACGAGAGCATGTACCCCTATTCGCAGCCATGTGGCATGATGGAACCCGCTGACATTGAAGACCTTCTCGTGAATGATTCGCTGGGGTCCACCCATGCGGCCGACTCTTCCGGAAGTGACGAAGAGCTAGAAACCGGTGACGCCAAGGCCTGGAACTTTCCCACCCGGGAAGATTAGTGCGGCAGGCAACGATTAAGGGTTAAGTGGCTTCGGGCAGCGGCATCTCGCGGCCAACGGCTATTTCTGCGCCAACTGAGTCTGGGTTCCCGGCATCGAAGCGCATAGAGGATACCCAACCATGTGCGCCATAACAGCCGATCCAAACTTGCGTGACAAAAAGCCATGCCTGGAAGATAAAGACGTCAAAGACCTTCTCGTGAACGACTCGCTGGGGACTGTCGATCCTGCGGATTCCAGCGGCACCGATGAGAAGAAGGAAACCGGCGACGCGAAGAAGAACAACTTCCCGACTAAAGAGGATTGAGCAGTAGAGTGGGGGAACGGCCAGCAATTGAATGTCAAGTGTTTCGCTTGCCCTGCCTGATGCGCCGGATTTCATCCATGCGCTGCGCCAGTAATTTCTCGCGGCCTTCCTGCGTGGGCTTATAGTAGCTGCGGCCGCGAAGCGAGTCGGGTAGGCAATCCATATCTGCTACCTTGCCTTCTTCGTCGTGCGCATAGCGGTAACCTTCGGAGTATCCCAGGTCTTTCATCAGCCTCGTGGGAGCGTTGCGCAGGTGCAGCGGAACCGGCTCCTGCCGCGTGTTCTCCACCTCGCTGTGCACAGCGCCCCATGCGGTGTAAACGGCATTGGATTTTGGCGCGAGACACAAATACACCACGGCTTCGGCAAGGGCCAGGTCGCCCTCCGGCGAACCGAGAAACTCGTAGGTGTCGCGTGCTGAAAGACACAGATTGAGCGCTTCAGGCGCGGCCAGTCCAATATCTTCAACAGCCATGCGGACGATTCTACGGGCGAGATAGAGAGGGTCTTCGCCGGATGCGAACATTCGCGCCAGCCAGTAAAGAGCGGCGTCGGGGTCAGAATTGCGCACGCTTTTGTGTAGCGCTGAAATCAGGTTGTAGTGCTCCTCGCCGGACTTGTCGTACATGAGCACGCGCTGCTGCACGGCGGTGGTCGCCACTTCCTTGTCGATGTGTTTTGTACCTTCCAT
>Ga0265330_10000508_pt1 | contig 26015 bp, 20 predicted proteins | sample 41919metaG_FD_202083 | JGI IMG/M metagenome (GOLD analysis project Ga0265330, IMG submission 202083) | Rhizosphere microbial communities from Carex aquatilis grown in University of Washington, Seatle, WA, United States - 4-19-19 metaG | ecosystem: Host-associated > Plants > Roots > Rhizosphere...
GCATGCCCGCGGCCGTCTCGCAGATGCGTGGGGGTGGATTGCCCAGGCGAGGCATGGGGGAAATCCCCTTGGTCACCAGCCCCCCCAAGCCGCGCAGAGACAGGAGCGAATCGAATTCCTGGCCATAGCCAAAGGTTCCCGAGGCGGTCAGCACAGGATTCTGAAACTCGATTCCGCCGCAGGTCGTGACCAGCGCTGGCGTCCCTTCTGTTTCCCGCGTGCCGAGACTGAAATTCATGGCTGGCCCTCTTTGTACTGGCTGGTCGGCTCAGCCGGGGCGTGGGCCATTACCTCACAGGCGGGAAAAACCGGACCATCCTTGCATACGTATCGGTATGGACGTGTCCGCGCCGCCACGGCGCAGCCTAGGCACACGCCGATTCCGCACGCCATCTGCTCCTCCAACGAGAGATAGCACTCGACGTCGCAACTCTGAGCAATGCGACCCACGGCCCAGAGCATCGCACGCGGGCCGCAAGCCATGATGCGCAGGCGCCGGCCGGAGGCGGCAACACGCCAGTACTCGAGTCGAGCTTCCAGTTCGTCCGTCACGCGGCCCCGGCGGCCCAGCGAGCCGTCTTCCGTTGCCAGGTGGAGTGGGATTCCCATAGCGCGAATCTCGCCCAGCAGAACCAGATCCCGTGAGGTCCTGCCTCCGTAGAGCATTTCAGAAGCGCCGGCCAGGCCCATGCGCGCGGCTGTCTCTGCCTGCATGAAGAGTGGTGGCAAACCGACGCCCCCGGCCACAAGCAAATCTGTCACCTCGGACGAAGGCACGGGAAAGCTGTTGCCCAGTGGCCCCAGCACGGAAACGCGTGACCCTGGAGGCGACCGTTCCATCAGCGCGGTGCCCTTGCCAACGACCTTGGCGAGCAGGTCAGCGCGCCCTTCGTGAGCCACGGACAGAAGCGACAGCGGCCGAGGTAGGAGCGGGTCACGGCCCCAGTCGCCGCGAAGCATCACAAACTGCCCAGGCCGACTTTCTGCGAGAGGTTCGCAGCCCCCGAGACGAAAAACGAAATATCCACCACCGAGTGAACGGTTCTCAATGACTCGAGCGTCGAAATAGCGCATCTACTGCCTGCGCTCTGTTCTACAACAGCAGCACCCGGGTGCGCCACGCTCGGCGGTCTGGTCGGCCAATGTTTTATTCAATTTGAGTATTGATTGATGTTTCATGTTTAACCATCTGAAATTACTACACAATATCAAACATTCCATGGCGGAAACCGAGACAAGTGCCATGATTTCGGTGGTGTTACTCGGTGTGATTTGTTGCACGTCGCAGTCAGCTGTGTTACTAGCCGAAGTTGTCGTGAATTCAGGGCTTTGATAATGGACTTCATGTTTGAAGATGAGGTCGACGAGGTCGGATCCGATGTAGAAGCCTTTTGCCCAAAATGCAAGGCTGACACGACTCACGTCGTCATCTCTAAGTACGAAGACGAGATCCGTCGCGTCCAGTGCAATCCTTGCGGGGACGTGCACTCGTTCAGGAAGCCCCGCGGTGAAGCGGAAGACGATGTCCCGGAGCCCGTCGCGGCGCGCAAACGCGCCATGATGAAGAAGTACACCTGGGAGGAGTTCTTCGCAAAGCACGGCGAGAAAGACCCCAAGCCGTACGAGTTCCGCGAAGGCTATCGCGAGAACCAGATCGTGTTCCATCCCAAATTCGGCAAGGGATTTGTGTCCGAGATCGTTTCGGAGAGCAAGGTCGAGATCACCTTTGCGGATGCGCGCCGCATTCTAGTCCACAACCGCAAGGACATACCGGGATCGCCGCTGGCTGCTGAGGATGACGGGCTCCCGTCGACTGCAGCTCCCGGAAAACCCGCGACCGGGACCAAGGGCAAAGAAAAGAAGGCGCCAACGCCGGTCAAGCCCTCGCCAGCCGCCCGGGAGACGCCAACAGCCGCGCCGGGCAAGGGTGCTGCCGCAACATCCCCGCAGCCCGCGCCAAAAGCAGCCGCACCAAAGAAGCCAGCCGCGAAGAAGCCGGCGCCGAAAAAGCCGCCTGCCAAGAAGCCAGCGCCGAAAAAGCCGGCCGCCAAGAAGCCGGCGCCGAAAAAGCCGGCCGCCAAGAAGCCGGCCGCCAAGAAGCACAAGTAGCCTGGGGGCTAGCGCCGGCTGCTGCCGCCATGCCTACCGGATAACGAGCACGAAGATGTCGTAGAAGGCGTGCGTGTAGACAGCTACCGCGAACCCGCGCCGCCAGAAGAGAAGGCCAAAGAAGAGGCCGGCCAGCACTCTGAACACAAAGGGGCCAAGCATGAGCGGGTCGCCGTAGGGCGGCAGATGGTGCATCGCCGAGAACACCGCTGACGAGAGCAGAAGCGCGCCGATCAACGCGGCCCATCGGGCGATACGCACGAGCTTCTCCAGCACAAAGGCCAGGCCGCTCAGCAGACCCAGACGGAACACGCTTTCTTCGTATACGCCCGCACCCAGTGACATCACAAAACGGGTCAACAGCCCCTGGCCTTCGAGCCCGCCCGCAAGTCTGGGCGATATTCCAAGCACCTTGGTCATGACAAAGACGATCAGCGACCCCATGGTGAGGGCCCAGACCACGCTTTCGAGAATGACTGGGAGCACCACCGCCCGATTGAAATGCTGGCGCCGGCCCAGCACCGCCACGGTTACTAGAAATAGGAACAGGACGCCTCCCAGAAAACCAAGATAGCCAGTCAGGGTCAGGCCGAAGGTGCGGAAGAGCAACGTGGTGACGAAGTCGGCCCCATTCAACAGGGGCAACGTGAATAGGACGCCCACCTGATAGATGAGAAAGAGGGGGAAGACGAGGATAAGGCTCGTCAGTAGGTTACGGGAGTTGTCCGCGGCCGCTGGCATGACCGTCTACCGGGGAACCGATCGCGCCTCGCGATCGTTCCACAGCGGCAGGTTGGGAACGGCATCAGCCGATCGACTGCGGGACCCGCCCACGCTAGCCCGCGCCGCCGCACGGGCCGCGCCAGGTGTCTGCGCGGGTGGCTCGACCACGGCAGCCACTTCCCGCTTGGGGTCGAGGTACTTGCGCGCCACGCGCACAACATCGGCGACCGTGACCTTCATGATGTTGTCGCCGTAAAGACGATAGGATTTCCACCCCTGACCGTAGGCTTCGTAGAACGCGAGCGCCGCCGCAATCGCACTCTTGCGTTGCAGCCCGATGGCGTGGGTACCGATGAGATAGCGCTGCGCCCGCTGCAGTTCGTCCGCGGAGATACCCTTGTCCGCCACGGTCTTGAGTTCCTGCCGGATGGCGTGAATCGCTTCTTCGACTTTTCCGGGGCTGGTGGCCACGTAGACGGCAAAATAGCCCGGGTCGATTCCTTCCAGAGAAAAAGCGCTCACTCGATAGGCCAGCGCCCTCTTCTCTCGAATCTCGCTGAACAGGCGGCCACCCTGGCCCGACAGCACATGCGCCAGTACTTCCAGGGAAAAGCGATCAGGATTGGCAAAGGTCACGCCCGGGAAGCCAAGCACGACGTGCGCCTGCTCCTTGGCCAGAAACTTGAAAACCTGCCTGGACTCTTCCGCGGCCGGCTCGACCGCCACATCGGGCTGCTTGGCATTCGCTTCAGACGCGTCGGCAAAGAGCGTGGCCACCTTGGCAATCACGCGGTTCGGATCCACGTCGCCCACCACCGCAAGGGTCAGGTTGTTGATGGCGTAGAAGCGACGGAAGTGTTGCAACAGTTTGCGCCGGGTCAAGCCCGCAACGGAATCAGCCGTGCCCAGCGGATCGAGGCGATAGGGATGCCTCTTCCACATGCCCGAATGGAAAAGCCGGAAGGACACCTGGCCCAGGTTGTCCTCCTGCGCCCGGATGTCGTCGATGACGATGCGCCTTTCCTTGTCCAACTCCTCCTCGAAGAAAGTGGCGTTGAGCAGGCAGTCCGCCACAAGATCGAAGCCGCGCTCAAGATAGCGAGAAAGGAACTCAGCCTGCAGCCCGAGGCTGTTGCGGCCCGAGTAGCCTGAGATACTGCCTGCCATACCCTCGACCTCGTGCATAATCTGCTCGGCGCTGCGGATCTTGGTGCCGCGCGAGAGCAGCGCCGCCAGCATGTGGGAGATGCCGTTGGATCGCTCGTCCTCGTAGCGCAGGCCGCCCACCCAGGTCGCGCGCACAGCCACGATGGGCACTGTGGCGTCGCGCAGGACCAAGAGTTTGAGCCCCGAGGGAAAGACGTGGGTGACGACACGATCTCCCTCGCCCGCGACGGTCGCCCGCGCAAAACGCGCGTCGGCTCTGGCTTCGGCCGCATCGGCCAGTTTCTTGATCGAGGCCGCGATCTTTTCTGTCTTTGCCTTCTGCTTTTCAGTGTTGGGTTCGGGCACCTGGGCGAAGATGGTCAGGTTCGGTACCCGCAGATAGTGGGCCGCCACGCGCTTCAGATCGGCCGGGGTGAGTTTCTGCACGCTATCCAGATAGCGATCTTCGAAACCCACGTCGCCCGCGATGGCGGTGAAGAAACCCAGCTTGCGCGCGTGACCCTGGACGGTTTCCCTGTCGTAGACACGGTCGCTCTCCAGGATGGTGCGCGCCTTGGCCAGCTCCTCCTGCGCCATCTCTTCGCGCGACAGACGCAATATCTCGTCGAGCAAGGCGCGGGTCGCCTCGTCGACACGTCCCGGAGGAAGGCTGGCGGCCACCACCATGAGCCCGGGATCGCGAGCAGAAAACAGGTAGGCCGAGGCGTTGGTCACCAGCTGGCGATTGCGCACCACCTCGAGATTGAGCCGCGAGCTGTCGCCCTGGCCGAGCACCACGGCGAGCAGGTCGAGGGCAGGCACGTCGGCGTGGTTGATGGCCGGCGTGTGAAAGCCCAGAAGCAACTGGGTTTCTTTCACGTCACGAGCTGCGGCGACCACGCGCAGCTGGGATTGTTCGGCCTGTGCGGGCCGGGCCGGGGCCGGGACTCCCTCGGGAAGCGAGGCAAATGCCTTGGTGATCTTCTTGCGCGCACTTTCTGCATCGAAGTCACCCACCACAACCAACGTCAGGTTGCTGGCCACGTAGCACTTGGAAAAGAAGGCCACCAGATCGTCGCGACGCAAGCGCCCCACCGTGGCCTCGGTCCCGATAATGGGACGGCCATAGGGATGCTGGTCAAAGGCTGCGTGAAACAGCCCCTGCCCGGCCTGACGTTCCGGATCGTCGAGACCCTGCTTGATCTCCTCGAGCACCACGTGGCGCTCGCGTTCGAACTCGGCGGGGTCGAAGCTCGCGTTCTGGAGGGTGTCGGCCAGGATGTCGAGGCCGGCGTCGAAAAAGCGACTGGCCAGGACCAGGTGGTACACGGTTTCGTCGTGGCTGGTCCAGGCGTTGATCTCGCCGCCCGATCCCTCCACCTCGCGCGCGATCTGGCCCACGCCTCGCCGCTTGGTCCCCTTGAACAGCATGTGTTCGAACACATGCGCGATGCCTGCCAGCTGCGGGGGCTCGTCGGCTGAGCCAATCTTGACCCAGGCCTGGAATGCCACCACAGGTGCGACGTGATTCTCTTCCAGAACTACTTCCAGGCCGTTGTCGAGGCGAAAGATCACGCGTTTTTCTCTCCTGGCTGCGGCCTCTGATTGCGTCACCCCCGAAGCGCCGGTCGGCCATTCGTGGCTACAGCCGGCGGCAGCCAGGAGGATGCAAGAGAGGACAGCTAGCCTCACCGCCGCAACCGTAGCACGTTGCGGGCCTGCTTTGTGATCGGCCGTGGTAGAATTGAATTCGTGACAGGCGCCGGTCGCTGTCCCACCTGCAAGCGGGCCATCCCTCCAGAGGCGGCCAGCGCACCCTTTCGTCCCTTTTGCTCGCAGCGTTGCAAGATGGCGGACCTGGGGAGCTGGTTGGACGGGGCCTTCCGCATCAGCCGGTCTATTTCTGAAGAGGACCTGGACCAGGGCATGGTGCGGGACGAGGACGAGACGGGAGAGCCTCAGTGATGCGGCCGTCGTTTTCTCGTGGCGACGTGGACCGGTCGTGCTAATTTTCCCGACCTTGGCGGCGGGGGAAGTAGGCTGGGTTTCGGCTCGGCAAACTTCCGGGTTGAAAAACATATCAGTTCGGGGCGTGGCGCAGTCTGGTAGCGCGTTCGGTTCGGGACCGAAAGGCCGGAGGTTCAAATCCTCTCGCCCCGACAACCACCATCGAGTTGCGGCTCTACTCACTTTTTCTAATGGGTAGCGGCGGAAAGCCGTGCAGTCGCATGCGAGCGCGACATGGCCCACCCCGAGCGAGCGAAACGGCAACTGGAGTCCTTGGACTCGGCCTCGCTGGACGCCCTGATGGAGCGGTTTCCCGAGGAATGGGAAACGGTCGGCAAGGATCTGGTGGCCGCCACCGCCAGCAAACGCCCTAAGGAGATCGAGGCGTTTGTTGTGCGCGCGCGCCAGGCGGCCGCGCCCTTCCGCCAGCGCCTGGAAAAGAGTCACAAGAACCCCCAGGTCATGGCGAACGCTCTGCCGTACCTGGTCCGCGCGCGCATGGCTCACCTGGCCGCCCAGCACGTGCTGCAAGCGGCAGCTCTTGGCGCCAGCGGGGGCCGCGTACGCTTCAGCCTGTGGAGCGGATTCCTGGTGCAGCGGTTGTTTTTCTCGCGTGGACTCGCGCGCAAGCCGGTGTCTCTGGCCGCCTTCCGCTTCTGGTGGCGCTTCGTCACGCAGAAGCGCCTGCTCATGCCTCTGGTTCAACCGCGCGGGATCTATGCTTTCTACTCCCGGGAGCTGGTGCAGGGTCTTGCCGCCCTCATCGGCGACCGCCCCACCCTGGAGATCGCGGCTGGGGATGGAACCCTGACCCGGTTTCTGTCCGACGCGGGAGTCGCCATGCGAGCCAGCGACGATCAGGGTTGGGCGAACGTCATCCGCTATCCCGACGAGGTGGAGAAGATGGACGCCGGGGTGGCGCTGGCCCGCTACCAGCCCAAGGCGGTGCTGTGCTCGTTTCCGCCACCCAAGAATTCATTCGAACAGGAGGTCTTCCGCACCCCGTCAGTCGATCTGTACCTGGTGTTGACCACGCGGCACCGTTTCGCCGCGGGCGACTGGTCGGCCTACGAGAGTCAGACTGATTTCGACTGGCACGCAGACGAAGGCCTGACCCGCATGCTTCTGCCGCCCGAAATCGATCCGCAGGTCCTGGTCTTCACGCGCAAGTCAGGCGCTTGATTGTCCGTCGGAAGGCGCGCTTTGCAGGCGCGTGCCGGCCGGGATCGGGTGGCCGGCGAGTACCACGGCCGCAGGCATGCGCTTGCGGCCAGGCATCTGCAGCTCGGCGAAGGCCACCGCTCCGCCCCCACAGGCGACCGCCAACCCTTGCGGCACCAGCCCCTGGACTTCGCCGGGGGTGCCCTGCGCGTCTATCACGCTCGCACCAAAGACCTTCACAGGCTCGCCCTCAAAAAAGACGGTCGCGCCTGGCCAGGGATCCACACCGCGCGCCCGCGCTGACACCTCCGAGGCAGGAGCGCCAAGGTCAAGGTAGCCGTCTTCCTTCTTCATGAGCGGCGCCAGCGTGGCCCCCGCATCATCCTGCGCTTGCAGCGTGACGGTGCCGTCGGCAATGCGCGGCACGGTCGCCACCAGCAGTTTGCTCCCCAGCGTCGCCAGTCGTTCGGCCAGCGCGCCGGCGGTGTCGTCGTCGTGAATCGGCTCCTCCGCGCGAGCGGCCACAGGTCCGGTATCCAAGCCCTGCTCCATGCGCATAACGCACACGCCGGTCTTGCTCTCGCCGCGAATCACAGCCCATTGAATCGGCGCGGCGCCGCGGTACTTGGGCAGCAGCGAGGCGTGCACGTTCCATGCGCCCAGCCTCGGCACGGCCAAGAGATCCGGGGGCAGGATGCGACCATAGGCCACCACAACGAAAACATCGGGCCGCAAAGCCGACAGCGTCCTTGCCAGCACCCCGTCCCGCACTTTGAGAGGCTGCTCGACCGGCAGACCAAGGCGCAGGGCCAGTTCCTTGACCGGCGGCGCCTGCAGCTTCTTGCCCCGCCCTGCCGGCCGGTCGGGCTGGCTCACAACTGCCACCACCTGATGCTCACGCGCCACCGCTTCCAGCGACGGCAAGGCAAAGGTCGGCGAGCCAAAGAAGACCACACGCATGCCGCTAGCCCTCAGGCGCCTGGGCCGCCGGCGCGGGGTCCGCCTGCGCGGCGGGCTCTGGCGGCGAGCTGGCCTCGTAGGCCGCTCGCAAAGTGGGCGTGGCCAAAATGCGCAGCCCTTCGTCCAAGACCTCACGGATGGTTTCCAGCACGTCTTTCAGTTCATGGGCCAGCTCCGGACCCAGAACCTCTGGCGAGCATTCCCTGGCCAGCCGCTGGTGGGCTCGCCGAACCTCGTTTGCGTCCGCCTGTCGGCCTACGCCCAAGACCTGAAAGTAGTCACCTTCTTGTGCCAGCGCGTACCGAGCCGTGGCTCGCTCGCGCGCAATCTGCAAATCGCGCACGCCGGTGTGCGAGCCCTCGCTGGCTCCAACCCCCGATCGCGCGGGGTGCAGAGCCCCGAAGCACAACAAGGCAAATGCAATCTGCCAGACCGTCGCATCGGGCAAGCCACTGGCACGAGCAACCTCGTCCAGCGAACGCACGCCATCGAACAGCAGAGGCACGCGCGTTTCCGCTGGATCGACCAGCATTTGCCTGACCACATCAGCCGAGGTGCCCGAGGTATCGAGGGCGAACAGGTTCTTGCCCGACCCGACGTGAGCCGCGATCTTCTCGATGGCATAGCCGCGGGCCAAGCCTTCGCGAACCAGAGCCGCCGGGTGGCGCAGAAGGCGCGTCCGTTCCGGCCCGGCGGTCAGTCCGGGCTCGACCTGCCAACGCCCGGCGCTCCAGGCAAACAACGAGAGGATGATGCTTTCGTAGTGGCGGCGCACCGCTGGCAGCAGCTCGTCGCTGCGCAGAACGCCCAGGTCGACCAGCACCCCGCCTACCTTGCGGCCAGAAACATCCACCACCTTCTCTACCTCCTCGCGCTGGGCCGCTGACACGGTCCGCTCGCGAACCAGCATGGCCAGCATGCGATCCGCCACATCATTCGATGCCGCCATCACGGGCAAGCCCGCCTCGAAGTACACGCTCTTCTCTACCGACTCGTACCAAATCCTCAAGCGACCCGTGGTGCCGTCGCTGAAGATGCGGCCCATCAGGACTGGCAGGCCGATCTCGGCCAGACTGCCGGCCGCTCGGGGGCCTTCCTGGCCCACGGCTTCCAGAGCCGTGGACATCTCGGCCTCGATGACGTCGTCGATGCCGGCCACCAGCCGTCCGAGCAGATGTGAGAGATCTTCGTTCACCGTCGCCATCACAGCACGCTTTGTGGATCCACGTCGAGTGCCAGGCGCAGGTCCCGCGCCAGGGTCACCTGGGCAGCGGCCCGCGCCGCCGCCATCAGTTTGCCCCGGTCCGTGCCGGCCAGCCAGATTTGATATCGGCTGCGGCCGCGGAGCCTGCCAATGGGAGCCTCGGCCGGGCCCAGCACCTGGACCGCCGTGCCCCCCTGCGCGCGGGCGCGCATTGCCGCATCCGTGGCAGCAGCGCGAACCGAAGCTTCGTGACGACCGTCCAAGCGAACGGCGATCATACGCGAAAACGGCGGATAGCTCGCGCTTTCTCGCCGGGCCAGCTCGTCCCGCACGAAACCCTCGTAGTCGTGATTGCGCAGAAACTGGATGGCTGGGTGCTCGGGGCAGTAGGTCTGCACCACGATGCGGCCCGGCCGATCGCCGCGGCCGGCCCGACCCGCGACCTGCTCCAGAAGCTGAAAGGTCCGCTCCGCCGCGCGGAAGTCGGGCAGATGCATGCCTTGGTCAGGTTGCAATACGCCCACCAAAGTGACCCCGCCGAAGTCGTGGCCCTTGGTGACCATTTGGGTTCCCACAAGGATATCGATCTCGCGTTGATGCACGCGCGCCAGCAGCTTCTCCAGCTGGTCGCGCTGGCCGCCGGTGGTGTCCCGGTCCAGTCGCGCCACGCGCGCCCCGGGGAAGAGATCCCGCACCACGCTCTCCACCCGCTCGGTGCCGGTTCCCAGGCCCTCCAGTTCGTCCTGCTTGCACGACGGACAGCGCGCGGGAATGGCCGACGCTCGACCACAGTAGTGGCAGATGAGCTTCGCGCGCCCACGGTGCAGGGTCATGGACACGTCGCAATCCGAGCAGCGCAGGACCTCGCCGCAAGCCTGGCAGTGCATGAGGGTGGAGAAACCGCGCCGATTGAGAAAGAGAATGGTCTGCTCGCCCGCGGCCAGGGCATCCGCCACGGCCTGGGCCAATCCTGGTGCTAGCAGGTGGTCCGGCCCGAGGCGGTGGCGCCGGAGATCGATGATCTCGACGGGCGGCAGGGGCCGCGCGGCTGCCGCAGGATTGGCCCTTGTGGGCAGGAGTAAGCGACGAAAGCGCCCAAGCAGGACATTGCGATAGCTTTCCAGCGAGGGCGTGGCCGATCCCAGCACGACCACGGCCTTGGCCTGCAGCGCCCGCATGACGGCCAGATCGCGGCCATGGTAGCGCACGCCGTCCTCCTGCTTGAAGGATCCGTCGTGTTCCTCGTCCACCACGACAACCGCCAGCGCACGCACCGGCGCGAACACCGCGGAGCGCGCGCCCACCGCGATGCCGACCTCGCCACTGCGCAGACGGCGCCAGGCCGCCAGCCGCTCCGCGGGCGGCAGGGCGCTGTGCAGGACCGCAACGTCGTCGCCGAAACGCGCACGAAAGCGCGCCGCCAGTTGCGGGGTCAGCGCGATTTCGGGCACCAGCACCAACGCCCCTTTGCCCTGCGCCCGTGCCTCGGCGATGAGCCGCAGGTAGACCTCGGTCTTGCCCGAGCCAGTGATCCCGTGGAGCAAGTACCCGCCGTATCCCTTGCCCAAAGCTGCTGCCAAGGCGTCGAAGGCGGCCTGCTGATGTGGGTTGAGCACCGGAGGCTCGACCGAGGATACCGCGTCCCTTCGCGCCTTGGCCTTGCGCCGGCTCTTGCTGGGACCAGCTACCTGGTCGACGATCTCGACCAGACCGCGCTCCAGCAAATGCGCCATGCGCGCGCTTGCCCCGGCCGTCCGCGCCAGCGCAGTCGGGCTCAAGGTGCGCGCCGCTCGCAACCGGGCCAGCAGCGCCCGATCGTTCGCATCGAGCGTGAGCCCAGCCATGTGCGTACGCCCGTCAGCCTCCAGGTCGACCAAGCGCCTTCCCGCTTCGGTGAGACGGATGCGGCGCGAGGCAATGGCGCGCTCGCCGCGCGGAAGCGCCGAACGCAGCACTTCACCCAGCGGGGCCAGGTAGTAACCGGCGGCCCAGCGGCAGAGTTCCAGAATGGATTCGTCGATGGCGGGCCCCTCTCCCACCACATCGGTGATGTCGCGCACCGGGCCGGCCGCGCTTTCTGGATGCCCCACCACGAAACCTGTCACCTGGCGCGAACCGAACGGCACGATCACTTCGGTGCCGAGTGCCAGGCGCGGGCCTGAACGCGGATCGCGGTAGGTGAACGTCTCCTCCAGCGGCAGAGTCACCGCCACCTGCACCAAAGTGCCAGGAAAGGCTGCCGAGGTTCCCGGTGCGGCGGTCACGTCTGGCGCAGGAGTTTCTCCGCGCCCGCGCGCACCGCCGCGCCGATGTCCGCTCGGCGAAGCGCATAGCGAAGCACGGCCAGCACGTAACCCGTCCGGTCGCCAGCGTCGAAGCGCTCGCCGCGCAAGAGCACGCCGTACAGGCCGTCGCTGGCGCACAGGGTGGCCAGGGCATCCGTCAGTTGAATCTCGCCGCCCTTGCCTGGCTTGGTATTGGCGAGAATGGGGAAGATCTCGGGGGGCAAGATGTAGCGGCCCACGATAGCCAGGCGCGAAGGGGCCTTGCCTGGTTCGGGCTTCTCCACCAATCGATCGAGCCGGAACACGCCGCCGCCCAGCGGCTCGCCAGCCACGATCCCATAGAGGTGCTCCTGCCCCGGAGGCACCTCCCATAGGCCCACCACACCCTTGCCATACTTCGCGTAGACGTCGAGCAGTTGCTTGATGCCTGGCTCCTCACCTTCGAGCAAGTCATCACCCAGCAGGACGGCGAAGGGCTCGTCCACCACCAAGCCGCGCGCGCACAACACGGCGTGACCCAGGCCGCGCGCCTCGGCTTGGCGAATGGCCGAGATGTGCGCCAGATCGGTCAGCCGTCGAATCATCGCCAGGTCGTCCTGCTTGCCCTTGCGTTCCAGCAGCTCCTCCAGCTCAGCCCCGCGGTCAAAATAGTCGACCAGGGCGTCCTTGCCCCGGCTGGTGATCAGAATCAGATCGCGAATCCCGCTGGCCACGCACTCCTCGACGTTGATCTGGATGGCCGGCACATCCACTATGGGAAGCAATTCCTTGGGGACAGCCTTGGTCACCGGCAAGAACCGGGTCCCGAATCCCGCAGCGGGGAGAACGGCTTTGCGAACTGGTTTCACGATCGCCATGGCTTGTCAGCGTAGCCTACTGGGAGGCTGCCGTCACGTTGTCGGTCGTTTGATCTGAAGGATATGCCCTGGCATCCAGTTCGGATCCAGACGCACGTAGTTCCACTCGCCGCGCCAGGTGTAGCTCGATTCGGTGAGCAGGTCGGTCAGCTCATAGCTTTCCGGGACGCCTCCTGCCACGGGTTTGCCTCTCTCAGCGGGATGAAACAGCTCGGGCACCAGACGGATGGTGCCGTCCTGCACGTTGTGCGGGTCCACATTCACCACGGTCACCAGGACGTCGGCCAGGTCGGACGTGGTCTTGGCGAAGGCGATGATGTTGGGGTTGCTGGATTCAAGGAATTTGATGTTGCGGGCCAGCGCCAGCGCGGGATGGCTGCGCCGGGCCTTGTTCACCGTGGTCACCAGTTCCTTGATGTTGCCGGGCCGATCCCAGTCCCAGTTCTTGCGCTGGTACTTCTCCGAATCCAGGTACTCCTCACTTCCCGGCGCGACCGCGCGGTTCTCGCACAATTCAAAACCGCTGTAGATGCCGTAGCTCGGCGATAGGGTCGCGGCCAGGATCAGGCGCACCATGAAAGCCGGCCGTCCCCCGTGCTGCAGATACTCGTGCAGGATGTCCGGCGTGTTGGCAAAGAAGTTGGGCCGCAGGAAATCCGCCGTGTCTGTGAGAAACAGCTCGGTGGCGTATTCTTCCAGTTCCGGGCGCGTGTTGCGCCAGGTGAAGTAGCTGTACGACTGAGTGAAGCCCACCTTGGCCAGCATCTTCATGCGCTTCTGCCGCGTGAAAGCCTCGGCCAGAAAGAGCACGTCCGGGTGATCGCGGTGCACGCGCGTAATCAGCCATTCCCAGAAGCTGATGGGCTTGGTGTGCGGGTTGTCCACGCGCAGGATGCGCACACCCCGCTTCACCCAGAACAAGACGACATCGAGCAACGCCTGGTACAGTCCTTCGCGATCCTCGGTGTCGAAGTTGATGGGGTAGATGTCCTGATACTTCTTGGGCGGATTCTCGGCGTACTTGATGGTTCCGTCGGGCCGCTTGCTGAACCAGTTGGGGTACTGCTTGGCCCAAGGATGATCGGGCGAACACTGCACGGCAAAGTCGAGGGCGATCTCGACTTTGAGCGCGCGCGCCGCAGACACGAAATGCTCGAAGTCGGCCAGCGTGCCCAGCTCTGGATGGATAGCATCGTGGCCGCCCTCGTCGCTGCCAATCGCCCAGGGCGAGCCCGGATCGCCAGGCTGGCAGTCTTCCGCGTTGTTGGGCCCCTTGCGGTGACTGCGCCCAATGGGATGGATGGGCGGCAAGTAGAGCACGTCAAATCCCATGGCCGCGATGGTGGGCAGGCGCGCCTCGGCCTCGGCGAAAGTCGAGCCGCGCGCGGGCTCCTGCCCCTGCGAGCGCGGAAAGAGTTCGTACCAGGCGCCAAAGCGGCCACGCTCACGATCGACCCAGAGCGGGAATTCCGCCGGGCAGGTCTGCAAGTCGTCGCGCGGATCGCAAGCCGCCATCAGTTCGAGCAGCAGGGGAGCCAGCATCAGCTCGACCTTCTTGGCCGTGGTACTGGCCGCCGCGATAGCGTGCCGGGTTTCACGCAGCGACGCCTTTTCGCGGCCCCGAGCCACTTCCAGTGAGCGGTCGATGATGTGCAGGCCTTCCAGGATTTCACTCGCCACGTCTTGCCCTGCATCGGACTTCTTCTTCAACTCGCCCGCGAATGTGCCGAAGCGGTCGGTCCACGCCACCACGGTGAAGGCGTGCGGCCCCATTTCATGCGGGCTGATGGTCGCGTACCAGCGATCGTTGAAAGCCGGATCGGTCAGCAGGGGCGACTCGCGCCAGTCGGGTCGCGCGGCATCCCGGGCCGCGGGTAGCGCGCCGTGGGTCAGCTCGTCCGCCGCCAACTTGCGCCAGCGGACCGCAGCCCGCAGCACCTCGTGCCCATCCTTCCAGATGTCAGCCGCGACTTCCACCTTGTCGCCCACCACGGCCTTGGCCGCAAACCGGCCGCAGTCGACCCTCGGCGTTACATTCTCGATCACGATCCGCACTTGCTGCATGATCTTCTTGTACTACAAGAAGAGGTTTTCCGCGCGTCGGCGGTGAAGCAAGCGAGTCGCGCTCCACGAAATGCTGGTTAGCTCGGATCACGGCGCGTGATGGCCGCTCGCACCCGCCGGTCGCGCAGGTAGAGCCCGCCCCAGATCAGAACCGCGAAGTAGATCGGAAAGAAGGTGTGGCTCAGGAGCGGATCGCCCACGCGGACATGAGTCGCGATAGCGCCGCCAAGATAGCCGGTGAGCAATACCGCGCCCAGCACCGCAGTCCGCGGGATCAGGTAGACGACCACGCACACGAGCAGGATCAGCCCGATGGGAAGCATCGTGCTGGGGGGATATCCAATCTGCGCAGCCGCCTTCATCACCGCCTCTACTCGCAGCAGCTTGGTGGAGCTGTCGAACAACAAGAACAGCACCGCCAAACCGCTCATGATTCGTCCGACCCACAGCCGCTTCTTCGAGATGCGGACCGCTTGACTTTCCATGGTGATAATCGGCGGATTGTCGATCTCCGTCAACGGCAGCGCGAGTCACCACCGAGGAGATCGAAGCGCGCCTGAACAGACTGGAGCATCGGCAGGACTTCCCGCCGACGCCTCTGATCGAGGACGAGCCAGCGCCCGTTCTCGGGGATTGGTCCGCGGTCGCCGTTGTGTTCGACTTTGTGAGCTTCTTGGGCTCGCTCTTTTAGCCCGCCGCACCCGCGCGCTCGTCGAGCAACTGCTGATACATCTTCTTGGTGGTCTCGGCGATGGCGGTCCAGGAGAAATGATCTTCCACGCGTTTGCGGCCGGCCAGGCCCAGCCGCCGCGCCCAGTCCCGATCGCCAAGCACGCGGTTGATGGCCTCGGCCAAGGCCAGCGGGTCAGCCGGCGGCACCAACAGCCCGGTGGTCTCGGGCACCACGACCTCTTTGATGCCGCCCACCGCGCTGGCCACCACCGGTCGCTCGCACGCCATAGCCTCCAAATTGATGATTCCAAATGGCTCGTACACCGAGGGACAGGCAAACAGCGCGGCGTTGCTGTACAGCTCGATGTACTGCTCCTCGCGCAGCAGGGTATTGATCCACACACAGCGCGGTTGCTCGGCAATCTTGGCCGCGATCTCTTCCTCAACGGCCTGCGTGTCCGGCGCGCTGGTGCAACACACCAGCTGCGCGCCTGGGGTTACGTGCTTCATGGCCTCGATCAAATGTTCCATTCCCTTCTGTCGCGTGGTACGCCCGACGAACAGGATGTAGTCGTCTTCAATGCCATAGGCCTTGCAGGTGGCGCGGCTGTCGGCCCGTTTCCACTTGCCCAGTTCGATGCCGTTGTGAATCACCACGACCCGTCGCGGATCGACATTGAACAACTCCAGGATCTCCCGGCGCGCGTCGTTGGACACAGCCACCACGCGATCCGCGTTCTCCAGTGCCACCTTCTCCATCCACGAGGTCAGGTGATAGGAACGGCCCAGCTGTTCTTCCTTCCAGGGCCGCAACGGCTCCAGGCTGTGCACCGTCGCCACATAGGGAACGTTGTAAAGAACCTTGGCCATGTAGCCCGAAAAGGCGCCGTACCAGGTATGCGAGTGAACCACGTCGGCATCGATGTGATCGCGAACCTGGGAAAGATTGACCGAGAACGTTCCCAGCGTGCTGTTGAAAAGCTTGTCCTCGCCTTCCCACATGCGCGGCCAGGCTTGGTACCCGCGCACCCGCAAGCGGCCATCGGTCATGTCCTGATCGCCGATGCAGCGCACTTCCACGTCCATGCTGTTGGCCAGCTCGCGCGCCAGATTCTTGAGGTGCACGCCGGCGCCTCCGTAGACGTGCGGAGGAAACTCGCGCGCCAGAAAGGTCACCTTCATGTTCGCACCGGCCTGCCTGTAGCCGCAGGCCACACGCTCTTGCCCGAGGGCACCTCCAGTCCGATGTCGGCTGGCGTGGCATCCACGTGAATCAGGCAATTCTTGCCCACGCGCACGCCCGCGGGCAGGCGCAGGTTCATGGCCAACACACTGGCCCCGCAGGACAGCGAAATCGGCCGTTCTTCATTGGCCACCGATTCCCCTGCCCCCACCTGGCAGCCAGCTCCGAATACCACACGCTTGTCCGCGATCGCGGCAGATACTTGGGCATCCGCCTCGACCACGACGTCGTTCCACAACACCGATCCTCGCACCACCGCCCGCGGCCCCACCCGCACGCCCGGGGACAGCACACTGTTTTCAACCGTCCCTTCGATCACACAGCCCGCCGAGACCAGCGAATTGACGATGCGAGCGCCGGGCAAGCAGCGGGCCGGCGGCCGCGGCGACGCACGTCCCGCCATCAGGTTGGACTGCACGTTCCAGGCCGCGATGTCCACGGCCGGCGCCGCGCCCAGCACGTCCTGGTGAAAAGCGTAGTACTCGTCCAGGGTGCGCGAGTACGACCAGGTGCCGCGAAAGATGAAGCCATAGGCCCGCCGCCGCGAGATCATTCGGCGCAAAACCTCGTGGATCTGGAAGGTCACGGTCTGGTCCTCGCCACTGACCGCCCGGCGCAACTCCTCGAGCAACACTTCCTTCTTGAACACGTAGACCGACATGGAGGCCAGGTTGGTGCGCGGGAACTCTGGCTTCTCCATGAAATTGATGATCTGCCCGGTGGCATTCAGTTCCCCGATGCCGAAGCGGCCGGCGTCGGCCTCGCGCGGGGCGAACACCATGGTCAGGTCAGCGTCGCGTTCGTGGTGAAAGCTGAGCAACGGTCCATAGTCCATGGAGTACACGTGGTCGGCTGATACCACCACCACATCGGTCGCGTCGGCGCGCTCGACGAAATCGAGATTCTGGTAGAGGGCATCGGCCGGCCCGCGATACCATTCGCTCACGGAGAGTTTGAGATAGGGCGGCAGAAAACGGACGCCGCGGCTGGCGCCCACCAGGTCCCAGGCCATGCCCGTGCCTACGTGGTCCATCAGCGACGCCGGTCGATACTGTGCCAGGATGCCCACCTGTCCGATCCCGGCGCGCGCCAGGTTAGTCAGGGCAAAGTCGATGCAGCGATAGATGCCGCCAAAGATGACCGCCGACTTGGGACGCCGCTCGGTCAAGACTGACAGATCCTCGCCGCGCCCACCTGCGAAAACCATGGCTATCGCTTTGCGCATCGTCGTCTCCTGCATCTGCTCGCAGCCTTCCCGGAAGCACCAATCGAAGATGCAAATGGGTGGCGCATGCCCCTTCAACGTACCGTATCAGGGCGAGGAACGGACGATCTTTTCGTCCTGTGATCCCGCGCTGAAAAGCGCACCCAGCCGTACAGATGTTATGAAGCTCTATGCGTTACCTATACATGTATAGTGGAACTCCCCGGGATGGTGTTGCTCCCTGACGCAGAAGCATCGATGCCCATGTATTTTTCCGCCGGCCGGGTGAACGCAAAGTCCTCCGAGGCGGCACTGCTCTGTGAGCGCGGACTGACGTCTGGCTCTTTATGACAACAGGAGATATCGGAATGAAAGACATGACCAAGCATAGCTACTCCGCCGTTGCTCTTGTCGCCATAGGTCTGATGGCCTTTGCCGGGTGTTCGATGGCGCCGGGCCAATCCAACCTTGGGGGCAGCACGCAAGGTGGGAGCAGCATCTCAGGCGGAGGACAGGGTGGCCTAGGGCTCGGAAGCCAGGGTGGCACGACGGAGAGCAACGCCGGCAGTCCAGCAGCAGGAAGCCCAACGGCAGGCGACGCCAGCACGGGTGCCAACCTCACGGCTGGCAACTCCCAAGGCGGTGACCTTGTGGGCGGCACCCTTGCGGGCGGCATCCCCACGGGCGGGACTCTTATTGGTGGCATTCCCACAGGCGGCACTCTTGCCGGCGGAATCCCCACGGGCGGCACCCGTACCGGCGGCGCTAGCGCGGGCGGCAGCATCGCGGGCGGCGTCATCGCGGGCGGCAGCATCGCGGGCGGCGCCAAGACCGGCGGAACCACCACCGCTGGCACCATTGCCGGCGGCAGCACCGCGGGTGGCACCAAGACCGGTGGAACCACCACCGTTGGCGGCGCGACCACCAGCAGCAGCGCTCCGATCGTGAGCTGTACCTCGTACACGCCCCCTTCCGCGGCGACCTACAAAATCCCAACACCCATGACCCCGGTGGACACGCAGGCCACGCAGCTCGTCAGCCAGATGGCGGTCACCGACCAGATCAACATCCTGTCCGGCGACCACACCACAAATCCGTACGCCACGGCCGGCGTGGCTTTCCGTTCGCTCGGCGTCGCCAGCCTGAACATTCCCAACTACCCCATGCGCGACGGACCGCGCGGCATGCGCAACATCATGCCTGGCGATGTCTCCACCTGCTTTGCCGTTGCCGAGGCGCGCGCGGCGTCGTTCGATCTCGATCTCGAATACCAAGTAGGCAATCTCCAGGGCAGGGAGATGCGCGCCGCCAAGAACGAGCTTGCGCTCGCGCCAGTGATCAACACCCTTCGCCATCCGCGCTGGGCGCGTGCGCAGGAGACCTATGGCGAAGATCCCGTGCTGCTCGGTGAGATGGGCGCTGCCTACGTGCGTGGAATGCAGCAACCAGGCGGGTGCGCCGCGTGCCCCAAGCACTATGTCTTGAACGACACGGACAACAACCGCATGCAGGCCAATCCGAATGTCGACATGCAGACCCTGCATGAGAACTACAGCCGGCCATTCGAGATCACCGTCAAGAAGGGGGATCCGGCGTGCATCATGGCTGCCTACAACATGGTCAACGGCACTCACTGCACGGAGAACAAGAGCGTTCTGGGCGATATCCTGCGCACCCAGTGGGGTTGGGGCGGGTTCGTGGTGTCGGACTGGAGCGCGGCCCAGGCAGGCCATGGGGCCGCCTCGATGAACGCAGGGCTCGACCTCGAGATGCCAGTTCCCTCGGCCTTCACGACCCTCAGCGGCGATCTGAGCGCAGGCACGCTCACCTCCGCGGCGCTCACTGCATCCGCCACCCGCGTGATGAACGCGCGTACGAAGTTCAAGGACCTCGATGCCACCTATGTGGCGAGCACAGCGAGTTTCAGCCTGGCCGGCGCGCAAGAGGCAGTGACGCTTGCCGAAAGGACCGAGCTAGAGGGCGCGGTTCTGCTGAAAAACGACGGCATCTTGCCGCTTGGATCGCTCGCGACGACCATCGGAAGCGGTTCGCCCAACGCCAAGATCATCGCGATCGTCGGCCCGGACAACAACCTGCCTGTTGCACCAACCGCCACGCAAAACAGTCAGAAGAACTTCGTCTCGGGCCTGGGCGACCGAGGCAGCAGCCAGGTCGTTGCTCCGCATGCCGTGTCGTACTTCCAAGGACTTCAAGCCCACGCCGGCGGCCTCACCATCAAGCAAAGCGCCGATAGCTCCGCGGCGGCAGGGGCAGATGTGGTCATCATTCCGGTCTCCATGGCCCACGAGGATGAGGGCGAAGGTTACGGTGGGGGAGCCGATCGCCAGAACATGAACCTGACCACCATCCATCCCATCCACTGGACCACGACGAGACCAGCTGCCTTCATCCAGAGCGTCGCTGCCATCAACCCGAACGTCATCGTGCTGCTCAACGTAGGCAGCGCCGTCATCGTCGAGGACTGGATGACCTACGCCAAGGCCATCATCCAGACCTTCTACCCTGGACAGGAAGGCGGAACCGCCCTGGCAGCGCTGCTGTTTGGCGACAGCAATTTCTCGGGCAAGCTCCCCTTCACCGTTGGCCAGAATGAATCCGACTATCCGCAGTTTCAGAACAGCGGCACCGCAGCCGCCACCATCGACTACTACCATGGCTATCGCCTGTTCGAGAAGAACGCCAAGCCGGTTCGCTACTGGTTTGGCTATGGCATGAGCTACACGACCTACACGTACAGCAATCTGCAGGTGCTCTGTTCGAACTCGACGATCCCGGCAACCGGCGCGCTGAACGTTCAGGTCACGGTTCAAAACACCGGCAAGGTAGCCGGCGACGAAGTCGTTGAACTCTACATCGGCTATCCAAACAGCAAGGCGCCCAAACGGCCTGTCAAAGAGCTCAAGGCCTTCACGCGGGTCACGCTCGCTCCTGGCGCGAGCCAGAATGTACAGCTCTCCATTCCCGCGACGGACACGGCCTATTGGGATGCGACCAACAACAAATGGACGGTTGAGTCGGTGGCGCACACGGTTCTGGTAGGGCCGAGCGCCGATCCAACTAAGCTCTTGTCGGCAACCTTCACCATCCAGTAGAAGAGCCGAAACCGGTGTTCGCGAACGCGCTGAACGAGGATATGTCCATGCAAATATCGACTGGTCGGTTGTTCGTTGCTGTGTGTTTGTTTGCCGGGGTCGGGCTCTTGGCGCCCGCTGTCCTGGCCCAGGGCGAAGAGGACGCAACGGCGCCTGCGACTGACGAAGCCGCTCCCGCGCGAACGGCTCCTTCCGACCAGTGGACTTCAAAGTCTTCTCCGAGCCAGTGGCCTTCATCAGGGCAAGTCGCGGTGCCAGCGGCCCCGTCACCTCCCCCCGTGTCCAATCCCGCGGCCAGAACCGGACCTCCCGCCGAGGCCGGTCTTCCCGGCTGGATGGGGACACCACCGGCACCGAGCATGTCGTCAGGGCTCGAGTGGCACGGCAACCTCGAACTCGATGACGGCTATGTCAGGTATTCGTGGGACCAGGCAAGCTACAAACCGGTAACGGTCTTGGATTCGCGCGGCCGCTTTGTCCTCGGTCCGATGCTCACCCAGAATTTGGGTAACGGCTACTTCCTCCGCGAGACCGGGCAATTCGTGGCTTGGGCTCGCGAGGTCCCTGGCACTGCCGGTGGCGCCCTTTACCAGATCAACGTCGATGACGTCTATGTCCAGGTCGGCCAGCAGGGACTGTGGGACTTCATGGCAGGTCGGTTTCTCACTTGGCGTGTCTTCCGCAAGGGCCTTGGCTTCGACCTGTACACCCTAGAGGATACCGGGGCGCGCCTCGACACGAACTACACCGACGCGAACTGGTTTCCGCACATGTACGAGGTCAACACCATTTTCATGCGAGACCCAGCGATAGCGCCCGCAGGCCGGGCCGCGTTTCACCTGTATCCGACCTCCTGGTCTGGAATCGAACTGGTTGGATCCTACGGCCACCTGCAAGGTAGCCAGAACGTCCTCGGTGGCCGATTGGCCGCCGGCGTGAAGCTACTAAAGTACGCCAGCCTGCTCGCCGGAGCGGAATATCAAGCTGTGTGGGGAGACCAACAGGCCGTCTTGTCCGATGGTACTCCATGCGCAAAATGCAACACGCGGAGGGAATACGGGGCTGGCGGCAGCTTGGCCGTTACTCCCTTGCGGCCGATCGAAGCCGCCCTCAGCTTCGCGTATGGCAAGGAACATAACTATTTGGATCTCAATGACGAGACTGCCTCGCCCAAAAGGACGTATAGCCTGGGCGGCTATCTGCAACTTGACGCCGGTTCGCTCTTCATGCCCCGCTCGCTCATTGTAGGTGGTGCTTTCTTCCGGACCGAACTCCGCGGTATAGATAATACTGCCGGTGGTACGGTGGATGAGTACGACCGTCACGATCAGCTCGCGGCCTATGTTGCCTACCCCCTCGGTTTCAACAACGCGGTCGTGAAGCTGGTCTTTTCCGAAGCCACCGGACACCAGCAATTGCTCAATCAGGGGAATCAAACGACTACCGATGGCCACATGTATTCGGTGCGCCTGCGTTTTGCCTACTACTACTGACGGCTTCTTCGTCGCCAACGCCCAGCTACGGTTTCTCCATCGCCCGAGCCAGCAACTGTGCCACGGCCTCGAAGGCTGACTCGGGAATCTCGTCGCCCGGCTCCACCGCACTCAGCGCCTGAGCCAAGGCAGCGTCGGTCCACAGCGGCACCCCGGCTTCGCGCGCCACGTCTCTGATCATGCCGGCGACCAGCCGCTCGCCCTTGGCAATAATCACCGGAGCATCTGCCTGGTCTGGGTCATAGCCAAGCGCCACGGCCACGCGGTCACCATCGACGACCACCAACTTGGCCCGGCGTACGTCGTCGACCATCTGTTGTTCCAGGATCTCGCGATGCAGACGCTGGCGCTCCGACTTGTGCAGCGGATCTCCCTCTCTCTCCTTCTGCTCGCGCTTGACCTCCTCATGGCTCATGCGCAGCGATTTCGCGTGTCGATGGCGTTGCCAAAAATAGTCGGCTACTCCCAGCGTCGCTGCAGCCACGGCCAAACGCAGGCCCAGCCTTGTGCCGAGCGTACCAAACAGCGCAAGCGCAGATCCCGCTGGTCGGCCCGCCAGGTGCGCCACATCCGAGAAGACTGGGGCCAGCGTCCACCAAGCCAGCAGGGCCACCACCGCGGCCTTGAATAGGTTCTTGGTGACCTCGTCAAGCGCAGCGGTCCCCAGCAGCCGGCGGGCCGATGGCATCGCGCGCGCGAAATCGAACCTGAGCGGATACGCGGAAAACAAACCGCGCGTCTGGGCGATCCCAACAACAAGCGCGGCCACCACTGCGATCGCGAGTGGCCACAGCAACCCGTCCCGGACCGCGTGCAAAGCAGCCCAGCCGGCCGACGCCAGGTTGGGCCGAGACGTGGCATCGTCAAGAGCCAGGCGCAGGTACGCGACAAGACTCCCCATCCAGGCGCGGCCGCCAAGCACCAACGCCACACAAAGTGCGAGCCCGGTCACGCCGGAAAGTAGATCGCGGCTCACGGCCACCGAGCCGCGACGGCGAGCCTCAGCCAGGCGCTGCGATGTCGGTTCCTCAGTCTTGGCGGCGGAAGTGCGTTCAGCCATCAGGCAATTTCAGCGTCCGATCTGCGCCGCCCTTTCCAGCAAAACCACGAAGCCGCGGAACCCCACGGTCAATGCCGAATCCAGCGTGGCCAGCCCTGCCAGCACCGCGCCCACGCCAAGTAGGGCCTTGGCCGGCATTCCCACGAAATACAGCGGGATCTGCGGGACGGCGCGGCCCAAGGCACCCAGAGCCAAGTCAGCCAGAAGCAGAGCAACCAAAGCCGGAGCCGCCAACCCGACGGCGGACTCGATCAACTTGGCCGAAGCCACGATGACCAGCAAAGCGGCCTCCCGAAGCCCAGCCGGGCTCGTCGCTGTCGCCCCAAGCGGTACCGCCTCGTAGCTGCGAGCCAGAGCCGTGGCCAGGATGCTAGCGCCACCCGCCTCCAGAAAGGCGACCACCGCCAGAAGTAGCAGCAGTTCGCCCAGCGGGCTGCTGCGACTGCCCTGATGGGGCGCGATCACATCTGCGAGATTCGCCCCGCGCAAAGTGTCGGTCAACCGCCCGGCTGCCTCCACTCCGCGAAACATGCACCCAGCCACGAAACCCATGACCAGCCCTACCCCACACTCGCGCAGTGCGAGCAGAAGCAAGAGCACCGGCCCTCCCGAGGGAACCCTGCCAGCAATCAGGGGAAAACACAGTGCCGAGAGCGCGAAGCCCAAAGCCAGCCTCACCCGAGCAGGCAGGCTCGGACCTCCGAAAGCCGGAATCAACCAAACGAACGGCATCGTGCGAGCGCTGCCCAGGGCGAAGACGACCAAGATCGGTTCGAGATCGGGCAGCATCTTGGCGTTCAGTGAATGGTCGGAATGGCCAGCAGCAAGGCCTGCGTGAAGCGCAGCACCTGGGCGCCGAGGAGCGAACCCATGGCGATCAGGACCAGCGTCACGGCCAGCAGCTTGGGCACAAAAACCAGCGTCTGCTCGTGGACCTGAGTCGCGGCCTGCAGGATGCCCACAATCAACCCGACCGCCAAGCTGGCCAGCAGGGGCGGCGCGGACACCAGGATCACCAGTAGCAGCCCCTCGCGCACCGCCCGCAGGATCAATTCGCTGCCCACGGCATTAAACATAGGATTCCACCAAACCTCGCAAGAGAAGCTGCCAGCCGTCAGCCAGCACGAAGAGCAGCAACTTGAAAGGCAGAGACACGGTGGTGGGCGAGAGCATGTGCATGCCCAGCGCCAAAAGCAGATTGGCGATCACCATGTCCACGACCAGGAAGGGAACGAAGAGCAGAAACCCGATCTCGAACGCACGGCGCAGTTCAGACGTCAGAAACGCGGGCATGACCACCAAGAAGTCGCGATCGGAAATCCCGACGCGTTCCTCGGCCGTGCGCATGCGCAGGGCCAGGCTGTGAAAGACGCTCCGATCTCGCGCGCTGGCGTTCCTGAGCAAGAAATCGCGCAAAGGCTCCTTGGCCTTAGCTGTGGCCGCGACCAGGGCCTCTGCCGTTCGTCCGCTGAGCAAGTCCGCGCCCGCGCTCTGGCCGAGCAGCGGCTCGACCGAATGAAACATGCGCATGCCGGTGGGGGCCATCACAAATAGGGTGAGGATGAGCGCCACCCCGGTGACCACCTGGGCAGGCGGGATCTGCGGCGTGCCTAAGGCACTCTTCAACACCGATAGAACCACCGCGATCTTTACGAAACTGGTCATGAGCAACAGAACGAAGGGCAGCAAGGAAAGCGCCGCGATCACGACCAGCATCACGAGCGGCCGCGAGGCCAGGCCCGCATCGCTCGCCACCGCCGTCCCGAACAGCATCGCGTTCACGGCTTTGACCTCCCAGTAAACCGAGACAGCACGTCGACAAATCGTGGACCATTCGGACCAGCCGCCCCCGCACCAATCTCGCTCTTCACGGCCGTGGCATCGATCTCAGCCAGCAACGACATGGGACCGTCGCCTACTCCGACGAGAAAGCAACGACCCGCCACCTGCAAGAGATAGACGGCGCGCCGAGGTTCGAGCGGGCAGCGAGCCAGGATTCTCACCGGACCTTCGTTGCGACCAGCGCCTCGCCGCGAAAACCAGCGCAGGGCCACATACGCCAGCAGGCAGACGAATGCCAGGGACACAAGCGACAACGCGAAGGAACTCCCGAGGCCAGGCAAGTCAGTCGCTGACGCACCCATGGCGTCGTGTTACCCCTGCCCGTGTTGCGCTGTCAACCGGGGATTTGAACCCCTGGTCCCGGCGCCGATTCCGCTACTCCCAGCCCATCAGATCCGCCTTCGAGCGCCGGCCGACAAGCCGGGCTGCTGGCAAGGAGGGCCGAGAACCGGACCGGAATGTACTTATGTACTTGAGGACCGGAAGCGCAGGCCCGACGCCGCCAGCGGCCCGGATCGTCGGCCGCCGGTCAATCGAAGAACTGAGGGAGTATTGCTACTCCCCGCCGCCCTTGCGTCCGCGAGGTGCCCCACGCCGGGCCGTGGCACCCGCGGGCTTGGCAGCGCGGGCCGCCGACTCTTTCTTGACGCCGCCCTTGGGCGCCGCCGCTTTGGGCGCGGCTTTCTTGGGCCGACCGGCCTCCTCTTTGGCCTTGTCCTTGTCGGCTGGTTCCTTCTTGGCCTTGGCCTTCCCCTTCTCTGGGGTTGGCTTGGGTTCAGGCTTGCTTGCCTCACCCTCGCCCGGAATGAGCTCCAGCAACGACATGGGGGCCGCGTCCCCTGGCCGCGGTCCTAGCTTCATGATTCGGGTGT
>Ga0265330_10000510_pt1 | contig 25960 bp, 21 predicted proteins | sample 41919metaG_FD_202083 | JGI IMG/M metagenome (GOLD analysis project Ga0265330, IMG submission 202083) | Rhizosphere microbial communities from Carex aquatilis grown in University of Washington, Seatle, WA, United States - 4-19-19 metaG | ecosystem: Host-associated > Plants > Roots > Rhizosphere...
TCACGGTGGTGGTCAATCTGATCAACGTGTTTGTGACCTGGTGGCTGGTTTTCGGCGGGGCTGGCTTGCCGGCGCTGGGTGTGCTCGGGGCCGGGCTGGGCGGCGGGCTTACGCGTCTCTTGATGGCGGGACTGCTGCTGGCCGTGACCTTTGCCTGGGGTTTGCACCGGGCCGCGTGGGTTCCGTGGGGCCGTGCAGTTCTGGCGCCTGAGCCCATGTGGCATATCTTGCGCCTCGGGCTGCCCATTGGGCTGCAGTTCGCCTTGGAAGTGTGGGCCTTTCAGCTGGCGACGTTGCTGGCGGGGCGGCTGGGCACGGTACCGCTGGGGGCGCACACCATCGTGCTCAACCTGGCGTCGTTCAGCTTCATGTTTCCGCTCGGCATTTCCATGGCGGCCAGCGTGCGCGTGGGCAACCTGGTGGGGGCGGGCGAGCTGCGCGCGGCCCGCAGGAGCGCGCTCATTGCACTTGCCTCAGGGGCAGGTGTGATGAGCCTTTTCGCGCTAACTTTCTACTTTCTGCGCTGGCACCTGCCTGCGCTTTACGGGGCTGACCCGCAGGTGACCGCCGCTGCGGCTTCCATCCTGCCCATCGCCGCGGGATTCCAGATGCTCGACGGAACCCAAGTGGTGGCGAGCGGAATCTTGCGTGGCCTGGGCCGCACACGCCCGGCTGCCGTGGCCAATTTTGTCGGCTTCTACCTGCTGGCGCTACCGTTGGGCTGGCTGCTGGGCCTCCGGCACGGACAATCGCTGGCTGGTCTGTGGTGGGGACTGGCCACGGGACTGGCTGTGGTCGCGTTCGGGCTGCTGGCGTGGATCCTGCGCCCAGGAACCTTCGCTGTCACGCGCACCAGCTAGTGCCGCAGCTAAGTCAGAAAGTAGCGAAGAACTCACGAGTGTGTAGAATGCCGACCTTGCGGCGTGTCTCGACCGTCCAATGGACGGACAGAAAGGAACAATGATGACTAGGCTAGTTCAACGTTCAATTGCCCTCTTGTTCGTTGCTGCCCCACTGGTTTTCGTGGGTTGCGGCAGTAGCAGCGAAACCAAGGATGCAGCCCCGGCGTCGAATGACGCCCACACCACGCCCGCCAAGGACGCGGGCCCTGACCTTGTCGTGTCCGCGGACGCAGCCGTTGTCCCGCCTGATACGGCTCCGGACACGCTTGTCCCAGCGGGTGATGTCGGTCCGGCCGTCCTGCTCGATGCGGCCCCGGACATGCTTGTCCCCGCGGGTGATGTCGGTCCGGCCGTCCTGCTCGATGCGGCCCCGGACACGCTTGTCTCTACATTTGATGCCGGGCCGAGTGCCCCGCCCGACGGAGCCACCGATGCCCTGCGTCCACCAGCCGACCTTGCCCCTGCCGGCAATCCCGACCTGCCCGCTGACAAGGCCGCGGCCCCAGGCGAAACCGGCCCGGCGATCACGCCTGATGCGACCGGCGACAGTACGGTCGACGGCGGTGAGGTCGGATTGGTTGTCGCGACCGATGCGGCTGGCGGTCAAGCCGACGGCGTTGTGCCCGACGGAGGGGCTTCCCCTGACAGCTCCGGTCCTGCCGCAGATGTGGCTTGCGGGACATTTGTTGGCGGCCCAGTGACCTCCGACTTGACGCTGACCAAGGCGTGCAGTCCCTACGTGATCTCGGCCCAGATCCAGGTCAACGGCGGCGCCGTGCTGACCATCGATCCGGGCGTCACGCTGAAGTTTGCGGAGGTGGTTGGTATTGATGTCGGCAGCCATGACGCCGCCAAGCTGGTTGCGGTCGGGACTGCGACAGACCCGATCGTATTCACCTCGGGAGCGTCCCTGCCTCTGGCCGGGGATTGGTCGGCCATCCGTTTCCTGGATGGCACCGCGGCTGGCTCGAAGATCGCCTACGCGAAACTCGACTATTGTGGCTCGGATCGCAATGGCTGCATCGTCGGCGATGGCCTGGCGGCCGACATCGTGGCGCTTGACCACTTGACCGTCGGTCATGTGGGCCAGGATTCGGATGGCATCCTCGAGTACGACGCAGACTCGAACTTCATCATCACCAACTCGACCTTCAGCGACATCGCGGACGGCCAGTACGCCATTTCGGTCCAGGCGCCGTCGTTTGCGGGCATCGGCACCAGCAATACCTTCAACGGTGGCGCCATGATCCAAGTCTTCGGCGGGACTGTAAGCAGCACGACGTCCTGGCTCGATCCGGGAACCACGGTCGCGGTCACTGACAGCTTGTTTGTCGACGGTACGACCAACCCGGTTTTGACTCTTGGCTCCGGACTCACGCTCAAGATTGCCCCCAAGACACCGGCCCTCGAGTTCAGCATCGGCTATTCAATGGGCGGAACGCTGGTGGTTGCGGGCACCAGTGCCAACCGTGTGGTCGTGACGTCGCTCGCGGACATACCGAATCAGGGTGATTGGGTCGGCGTCGAAGTGTGGGCCAAGGGTGCAGCCCAGATCAGCTACGCCAACATTTCCTACGCTGGCAGCGATGCCGCTGGCGGTGGCAACATCATTCTGGAGAACGCCAATTCCGCGGCCTCGCTCGCGGTGGACCACACCGCCCTGACCTACAGCCTGGGCTATGGTATCTACCTGGCCTGCGCTGACACGACTGTCACCACGCCACTGGCCACTGTGACCTTGGGCGCTGGCAATACCTACTCGTTCAACGATATGGATTTGTCGCTGGCAAACACCCAGGCGGCCAACGTCGGGCCAGGGCTGACCTGTCCCGGGCTCTGATCCACTCTCGATTGAGTCTGCCGAAGGGCGGTCCCCAACGGGATCGCCCTCTTTTCTTAATCAGCTGTGCTTGCCGCTCTCTAGTTCCTGAATGCGTCTTTGCACGTCGGCCCGGTTTGGCGCATTGGGGGCTGCGCGCAGGTAGCTTTTGTAGAACCCAATGGCTTCCTTGTCGTGGCCCATTTTGCGGTGGCACTGGGCAATGTTGAAAAGGAAGGCCGGATCAGGCACCCCCATGTAGGCGGCCTCGAATTCGCCGAGGGCCTCCTGATAGTGGCCGAGCTGATAGTGGCGGGTGCCGAGGTTGTAGTGTTCCTTGGAGGTGGCCAGGGTTTCTGGGCTGGGTTTCGTGTCCACCGGAACCGAGCGTTGCGGGTGCCGATCCCCAGTCAGGTGCGGGTTCCTTTTCTCGGCGAATTCTTCAAGTCCAGGCGAGACGAGCAGGGCCTGCACTGCCTTCTGCGCCATGATTACCGGGAATTCCCCGTCGCGGTGGAACTCGTCGGCGGTCGCGGTCACAGCCACGGCCACGGCCGTGTCACTGCTTTCAGCCGTGAGCGCCACATGCCCGTGCAAGAAATACACGGCCGCCGTCACCCGGATTTCGATACGAACGTCCACATCGGGGGTCGTGTCTCGGCCCTGCAGCACGGTGAGGCCAGCCCGGCCCAGCTCGGCCTGCACAGCTGCCTTCACCTGATCGTTGAGCCGCGGGTCTGCGTCGCCCTCGGCCTCGAAGGCCATGTCTTCCAGCACGCGCACGCGCAGGGCGCGCACGGCCGCTGATGGACCAGACACCGGGGCATTGCCCGAGGAGAGCAATCCCCCGCACCCGAGAGTCACGAAGGCAAGAGCGAAGACAATCGGCCGAGGCACAGTCCGAGTATCCGACGGGCAGCCCGGACCTTCAACCCCGACGAGTCTTGCCAAGCCCTAGACAAACGCCAGCCATTCGGAATGAACGTCGCTGGCACCCTTCACCACCGCGGTGAAGGCCGCCTGCAACTTGCGCGTGATCGGTCCGGGCTCGCCGGTTCCGATGGAGATCTTGTCGATCTCGCGCACGGGCGTGACCTCGCAGGCCGTGCCGGTGAAAAAGACCTCGCTGGCAGCGTAGAGCATGTCGCGGGTGAAGGACTGCTCCACCACCTCAATGCCGTTTTCACGGGCCAGGGTCAGGACCGCGTCGCGGGTGATGCCGTCCAGGATGGGCATCGAGAGCGGCGGGGTGTAGAGGCGGCCGCGGTGGACCATGAAGATGTTCTCGCCGGTTCCCTCGGCCACGGCGCCAGCGGCGTCGAGCATGATGGCCTCGTCGTAGCCCATGCTCACCATCTCGCGCTTGGCCAGCACGGAGTTGATGTACTGACCGGAGATCTTGGCCTTGCTCATGGTGTGGTTGAGATGGCCACGCACATAGGTGGACACATGGGCGCGGATGCCCTTGCTGAGAGCGTCGGCGCCGAGGTACGCGCCCCACGGGAAGGCGATGACCACCAGCTCGACCGGATTGTCGCGCGAGCCGAGCCCGAGCGAGCCGGCGCCGAGATAGGCGAGCGGCCTGATGTACGCCTCTTCCAGTTTGTTGGCGCGCAAGGTGTCGAGGCAAGCGGTCTCGATCTGCTCGCGCGTGTAGGGGATGATCGTGTCGCAGATCTTGGCCGAATAGATCAGCCGATCCACATGCTCGCGCAGGCGGAAGACCGCGCTGCGGCCGTCGTTGCGTTTGTAGCAGCGGATGCCTTCAAAAACCGCCACGCCGTAGTGCAGAGTGAAGGCAGAGACGTGGGTGGTCGCCTGTGCGAAAGGCAACAACTTTCCATTCATCCAGGCGAACTCGGACTTGATCATGTTTCTCCTTTAAGACGCCGAATTTCTTCTTCGATGTCGGCCAGCCCGGGACTGAGGCCCAAGGCGGCCTCGAATTCACGGATGGCATCATCGGGCAGCCCGGTCTCGGCGTAGAAGCGACCGAGTGAAATTCGCACCCACGGGTTGTTGGGCTCGCATTCCACCGCCCGGCGCAACTCGGCCAGGCCCGCGGCCACCGCGTGCGTGTCAGCCGGCGCCTGACGATAGATCGCCCAGCCCAAGGCGCTGCGGTAGCTGGCCTGCTTGGGTGCCAATGTGGTGGCCTGGCGAAACGCCTCGGCCGCCTGTGGGTAGCGCCGGGCACGCAGGTGCGATACCCCGGTGAAGTACACCCGCTCGGCTGCGGTCGCCGCAGATTCAGATGTGGCGGCCGGCTCGACATCGGTGGCCGCCGGCGCCGGGGTGCGCTCCAATTCTGCCAGATACTTGCGGCGCGAAACACCGTCGCGCAGGACCTGGAAGGCCTTTTCCAGCCGTTCGAAGATCTGTCGAGCCGCTTCCTTCACCTCGTCGCTGCGCAGGCGGAAAAGATCGGGATGGAAGTCGCGCGCCAGGGCCTGATAGGCGTCGGCAATCTCGGCCGGTGCAGCTTTCCGATCCAGGCCCAGGACCTCGAAGTGACTTTGCGTGCGCATCACGGCCATCTGGGCATCCAGCTCTTCGCGGCTGCGCTCGGCTTTGGCCGGGCTTTTGTTGCCCAGGTCCACCGGCCGGGGCGTGCGGCGGGCTTCGTCTTTCGGCGCTCGCGGATGGGTGTGGCTGGCTGTGATCATGCCAGCCTCGGACATCGCCACCAGGAGCAGTCGGGCGCGGTCGATGGGAATGGGCGACGAAGCCAGCGCCGCCTCCAGCCTGACCGTGCCGTCCAGGCTATCAATGAAATGCCGCTCATTGGGGTCGGACGTGATGTCCTGCAGGCGGCGGCGCGGGTCAGAACTGGGCACGAGGTAGTTGCCGGACAAAGGATCGAGCACGGCGTGGATGCGTTCCGCATCGTAGTGGCGGCGGATGCCCTCCAAGATCAGGGCCGCTGGCGTGCGCTCCAGGCGCATGGGCGCCTCGTGGCGAGGCTCCTCTTTCTTGAACATGAATTCGCCGTTGGTCCACGAGAAGACCTCGAGCAACTTCGCTTCCATCTGCAGCATGAGGGCGCGCGACAGGTTGTAGGGCGAAAGCGCGCCCATGGCCACCAGAACCTCGCCCTGATGCTGGTGCGTCTCCTTCATCCGGCGCAGCGACTCCTCTAGAACCTGGGAAGAGATGAGCCGCTGTTCGAGCAGAATCTGGCCGAGGCATTCGGACAGCATGTTGGAGCGCACCGAAACCGGGTAGCCTTCATCGAAGTTGACGATCTTCTTCGTCTCCGCGCGTGCGAGCAGCAGGGCGCCTGACAGGCGGGCGGAATACACCCGCTGCAGGACGCGGGCAAAGGGCTGACGGCCCAGCGATCCGTGCAGATCAGCCTCGCCGTCGGCAAAATTCTTGGCTGTGGATTCCACCGCGCGCTTCTCGCGCCTTTGCGCCGAATCAGCGGTGGCTGGGTAGTTGGGCACCAGGTTGGCCAGGGCGGGCGCGCTGGCTGGCACGGTTTCCAGCAGGCGCGCCAGCAGCCGATCCAAGTCGAGCGGGGTAGACATGTATTCGGCCGGGGCAAAGCGGCGCTGCGCCTCGGCCTGATGGCTGGCCCCGCGGTGGGTGCTGGCCACAAAGAAGATGGGCGTCCGCGCGGTGTGGGGATTCTTGCGCACCTCATCGGCCAAGGCAAAGCCACTGCCGTCGGACAGGGTGGTATCGAGAATGATGGCGTCAGGCGTGCGCACCGCCAAGGTCCGCCGCGCCCAGGACAGCTCGGCCTCAGTAGAAAGCGTGTAGTGGGCTTCCCCGAGTGTCTCGTTAATGCGACGAGCTAACGCGGAATTGCTCTCGACGACCAAGACGTAGGAAGCCATGGGCAGGGATTGTATACCGCAAAACTCGCCGTGACTCGCAAGCAAGGCGCTGGGATTCGGTGAAGGGAGTCGGAAAGGAAGGCGCAGTACAGCACCCGACGGGGCTGCTTGACCGGGACCGATTGCGCCAGGCCGGCTATGCGACCAACTGGCCGCTCACCCTACCCGCGTAGGATTTGCGGCAGGTGGTCGAAGTGCCGATCGCGGGCGTGCAGGGCAAGACCGTGCTGGAGCACGAGGGCCGCGATCCAGATGTCGTTGGTCGGAATGGGCGTCCCCTGCCTTCGAAGTTGACGGTACAGCGCCGCGTACTGGTGGGTCGTCTGCTCATCGGCGAAGAGCACATGAACCCCGGGTTTGCCGAGAAACAACCCCAGCACCCGTTCGTTTTCCGATCCACGGCGGCCCACGGCAAACCCGGCCCGAAGCTCCGCCAGAACCACGAAGGGCAGATGAATCGAGTCTGCCTTCTCCAACAGATCGACCGTCGCCGGTTCGCCGCGACAGAAGTCGACGTAGGCGTTGGTGTCGAGAGCAACTCTCACTTCCAGAGCGCCTCGTCGACCTTGTCCTGCTCCGCGATGGCCTGATCAAAGGCCGAATCCTTCTTCCAGGTCCCGGCAATGTCGCGAAGGTCACGCTGGCGAAGCGGTTCGCCCTGCAGGCCCACCCCGCGCGCCAGGGCATCGAGCAACGCCCGATTCATGCTCTTGCGCTCCTCGCGCGCGCGCCGACGGACCTCTGCATCGAGTTGCTTGGGGATGTTTCGCAGCGTGTACTGCATGCATGCAGTGTATGCCCGCCCTGCCTGCACGACAAGGCAGCCGAAGGGCGAACGATTTCAGTCCCCCAGCGGAGCGGCGAGCGCACTTTTGATTTTCTCAGGTGCGACTTCTGACGTGGGATGGTAGACGATGGGCCGGAGGATTCCTGTGAGTCGCGGCCAAAACAAAGTGAAGAGTGACCTGGCTTGCTTGATTCTGGCGGCCGGGAAGGGAACCCGCATGTATTCGAAGCGGGCCAAGATGTTGCACAAGCTGCTGGGCGTGCCCTTGGTTTCGTATCCGGTCGAGCGGGCGCTGGAACTGCGCGCTTCGCCGATTGTGGCGGTGCTCGGGCATCAGCGGGACGAAGTGGAGAAGGTGCTGGTGGCTCGTCACGGACAGGGCACGGTCACTGTGGTCGAGCAGGCCGAACAAAAGGGAACCGGGCATGCCGTGCGCCTGGGACTTGCGGCTTTGCGACGCTGGCAGGGAACGGTCTTGATTCTGTACGGCGACGTACCCTTGTTGAGCCGCGCAACCCTGACCGCCTTGCTGAAGAAATCGCGCAGCGGCGGCAAGCTGGCGGTCTTGACCGCGGAGGTTGCTGATCCGCATGGCTACGGCCGGGTGATTCGCGACGAGCGCGGCCGCGTAGCCGGGGTGGTCGAGCACAAGGACGCCAGCCCGGAGCAGCTGCAGATAACCGAGGTCAACGCCGGCATCTACGCCGCGCCCGCAGATTTTCTTCGTCAGGCCACCGCGCGATTGTCGCCGCGCAATGCCCAGGGCGAGCTGTATTTGACCGACATCATTGCAAAGGCCGCCATCAGCATTGGCGTCGCCTCGGTCAGCGTGAGCGCGGAGGAGATGGCCGGGATCAATGATCGCCAGCAGCTGGTCGCGGTGGAAAGCATGCTCGGCCGCTGCATCGTCGATCACTGGATGAAGCACGCCACCTTCCGCGATCCCGATGCGGTGGTGGTCGAGGCGAGCGTCACCATCGACGAAGATGCGGAGATCGGGCGCAACGTAGTGCTGCGCGGCTGCACCAAGATTGGCGCTGGGGTTCGCATCGACGACGGCTGCATCCTCACCGACACCGAGGTGGGCGCGGGCGCCACGCTTCTGCCCTACACCGTGGCCACCGAGGCCCGCATCGGGACCGGCGCCAAGGTGGGCCCATTTGCCCATCTGCGCCCCGGGACCGACCTCGGCCCCGACGTGCATGTCGGCAACTACGTGGAAACCAAGAAGACGCGCCTGGGCCGCGGCAGCAAGGCCAACCACCTGACCTACCTGGGCGACACCATCATCGGCGAAAAGGTCAACGTGGGCGCGGGCACCATCACCTGCAACTACAACGGCTACGAAAAACGCCAGACCATCATCGAGGACGGCGCCTTCATCGGATCCGACACGCAACTGGTCGCGCCGGTGCGCGTGGGCAAACGCGCGGTCGTGGCCGCGGGCGCCACCATCACCGAGGACATCCGGCCCGGGGCGTTGGCCATCACGCGCGCCCCGCTTGTGCAGGTCGACGGGTATGCCGACAAGGTGGCGGCGCGCTACGCGAATCAGGCCGCAGGCAAACCTCGACATTGACAGCCGCCGCTTCGCAGCCAAGATCGCGCGCTGAGGTTCCATGCCAAGTTCGGTGAAAGACTTTTTCGATCGACGCGTCCCGGATGCCCTGCTCCGGCACCCCGAGAGGGCCAAGGAAGTATCCGCGGTCTTCTTGTTCACCATCAGCGGGGCTGACGGCGGGACCTGGACCGCGGATCTGGTCACGTCACCGCCCGTCTGCCAGCCCGGATGCATCGGCCACGCTCAGTGCACGATTGAGGCAAAAGACGAGGACCTGCGCAGCATGATTGACGGCGGAACCCAGGTCGCGCTGCAGCTCTTTCTCAGCGGCAAGCTGAAGATCACGGGCGATCCGTTGCTCATCACGCGGCTGTCGCGGCTTCTTCAGATGGGCAACGCTCCGGCGATCTGATATGGGAACCCTGGAAGGGTTCCCATATTCTCCCGCGATGGTGCGCGGTAGGACGCCGCGGGCGTATTCCCCGCCTCTGTGTCTTCTGCGCCCGCTGTGGTGAAAAAGTATTCGCATGACTCACGAACTCACCCGCGGGGGACGCAAGCTGGAGGCGGCTATGGCCCGTTTCGGGCTGGCCGCGCAGGTGCGCGGGGGGCGGGCGGTGGATGTTGGGGCGTCGACGGGCGGGTTCGTGGCGGTTCTGTTGCGTTGTGGGGCGGCGCATGTGACTGCAGTGGACGTGGGACATAGCCAACTCGATCCAGGGCTGGCGGCCGATGCGCGGGTGGAAAGCCGCGAGAACACCGACTGGAAGACCCTCTCGCTCGACTTGATCCCGGGACCTTTCGATTTCTTCACTGTCGACGTCAGTTTCGTGGCCGCGCGCAATATGCTGCGCTCGCTTGCCTTTCGGCTGCGCAACGGTGCCGAGGGCGTGGTTCTGGTCAAACCGCAGTTCGAGCTGCCCAGTCACTTGGTCAAGGGCGGACGGGTGGACGATTCGGCCCTGCGCGAGCGGGCGCTGGCTGCCTTTCGCAAGAAGGCCGAGGCGCTGGGCTTTGAATTGCTGGAACATATGGACTCACCGGTTCCCGGCGCCAGCGGCACAGTGGAGATCCTGGTTCACCTGCGTTTTCGCGCGCGTCCGTCCAGCATGCCCAGTCTGGGCGAACGCAAGTCGCCGGCCGATCCGATCGGTGTGCGCGGCGCAGTCCACGACAAACCGGCGCAGCCACAATCCTCTCGTCACAGTCAGCCGTCCGGCAAGCGCGACCAGCATCCACGACCCCTGGCCGCGGGCAGCGTGGATGGCGGCCAACTCGACTGGTTCGCGGCAGCGACACCGGGCCTCGAAGAGCCTTTGCGCGAGGAGGTGGAACGGCTCGACGGTGCGCAGGCGGTCCGCGCGCTTCCGGGCGGGGTCGAGTTCCGCGGCACGCTGGCGGTCGGCATGGCGGCCAATCTGCACCTGCGCATCGCCAGTCGGGTGGTGTGCCGACTGGGCCAGGTCAAGGCGCGCGACTTTTCGCCCCTGCGCCGGCGCTTGGCGGAACTGCCGTGGCAGCGATTTCTGCCGCGCGATCGGCCGCTGCGCGTAGACGTGTCGACGACTCGTTGCCGCCTCTTCCATACCAAGGCGCTGGCTGAGACGTTGGAACTGGCGGTATGCGACCGCCTGGGCGCCCTGCCTCCGCGTCCCGCCCGCAGCGCCGACGAGGATGACGGCACCCTAGATCTCTCACGCGTGCTCGTGCGTGGTGACGAAGATCTCTTCACCGTGAGCGTGGATGCCTCCGGCGACCTGCTGCACCGACGCGGCTGGCGACTGGAGGCCGGGCGCGCGCCCCTGCGCGAAACCCTGGCTGCCGGCATATTGGCGTTGTGCCAGTACGACCCGCAGGTGCCGTTTTTCGATCCCATGTGCGGTTCAGGCACCATCGTACTCGAAGCCTGCGCCGTGGCCCTGCACGCGGCGCCCGGCCTGCAACGGTCATTCGCGTTGCAAGCGTGGCCCTGTTTCGACGCCAGTCTTTGGGCGGCGCTGCGGGCGCAGGCCGAAGCCGCTCGGATGACCGCCCCGCCGTGTTTGCTTGTGGGCGCGGATCGCGATCCGGCGGCCGTCGACGTGTCCCGCCGCAATGCCGAGCGAGCCGGGTTTCAGCTGCACGTCCGTTTCGAGGTGGCCCGGTTCGCCGCTCGACCGCCGGCTGGTCCGGGTGGATTGCTGGTCATCAATCCCCCGTACGGACGCAGGCTGGGGCAACGCCAGGATGTGTTGCGCCTGGGCCGCGACATCGGACGGATTCTGGCCGCCGGCTATCGGGATTGGCGGGTTGCCGTGCTGTGCCCTGATTCTGCCTTTGGCAAGGCGGTCACGGCCGGGCTGCGTCGGTCGCCGATGGCCAGCCATGCCCTTCGCAACGGAGGACTGCGCGTGGAACTGCTGGTCTTCGATCGGGCAGGCGTTCTTGGCGATGCTGGGCTATCATCGCGGCGGTTCGCTTCATGATGGACTCGTTTCCCTTCCGATGGCGCGGAGGTCTGTGGCTGTTCGCCGCAATCTGCTTCGTCTACACATTTTCCATGAGCCGCGAACGGCCGTGGGGCGATGCGACCCCCCTGTGGGAGGTCGCGGACAGCATGGTCAACCGGGGCACCATCGTCATCAAGACCCGTTGGCCTGGCAACCTTCCACTCGGCAAGGACGGCAAGGTCTACAGCGTGGCCCCGGTGCTGCAGGCGGCGGTGCACATTCCGGGCGTTCTCTTGCAGCGTTTGGCGGCTCGACACATCCCCCGCTACTCCCAGCTGGTTTGGCGATTCACCTGCCACCTGGCGCCTATCCTGCTCGGGGCCCTGAGTTGTGCTCTCTTCTTCGGCATCTGCCGCCGCCTGGGCACAAGACCTGTATCCGCTGCCTTGGCGACCATCGCGTTGGGGCTGGGTACCACGTTATGGGTGTATTCGCACTACACCTACTCTGAAGTCTTGCAGACCGCGTGTTTTACCGGGTTTTTCGCCCAGCTGTTGCAAACCCGGCGGGACCCTTCGCGGCGCAGCGGCGCGTTCTTTGGCATGTGGGCCGGGCTGCTCATCAATTCCAAGTACATCTACATCGTGTCGGTGGCCGGCGCGGCCCTTTACCTTGTGGTGGCGTTGCGGGGACGTTGGCGGGTCATGCTGGAAACCGCGGTCGCCGCGACCATCGCGGCCTTGCCCTTTGCCGCCGTGATCCTGCTCTACAACTACGCCCGCTGGGGCAACATCTTCACGGTTGGCTACGACCTGTCCAGCCAGGCCGGGGTGCGCGAAAACGTCGCCTTCGGCCTGTGGGGCATGTTCCTTTCGCCCGGCAAGAGTGTGTTCCTGTACAGCCCGCCGCTGCTGGTTGCGCTCATCGGGCTTCCCCGCGCGCTTCGGCGCTGGCCGCAATTCCTGCCGGCCGCGCTCTTGACCGTGGCGCCGCCGGTGCTGGTCTATGCCCGCATGATTTTCTGGAGCGGCGACTATGCCTGGGGGCCGCGCTATCTGGTTTTTGCGGTGCCTGTCATGCTTGTGCCCGCGTGTCTGGTGGTGGACGATCTTCTGTCGGCGGCGCGCAGTTCAAAGCGCCTGCTGGCCGCCGGGCTGCTCGGCACCCTGCTCGTGGCCGGGGGGTGTGTGCAATATTTGGGAAACGCCTTCTACTGGGATCACTTCATCCGCATCCAGCGCGATGCCACCCGGGCCTGGCTGGGAATCCCCAACACCAAGGGCAATGGCCTTGGCGAAACCCCGTACGCGTGCGGCGCCTGCTTTGAAGACATGCACTCCATGCAATGGCTGCCGCCCTTCCAGCCCATCCTGGGCCACTACTGGATGTTTCGGCACCTTGACGAAGGCTGGGTGGCCGCTGAAAAGGATGCCCCCTGGCATCGCTACACTTCGCTGCAGCTGAACATTGCTGGAAGCTGGAACCGCGCCCGGTTCGACTGGTGGTTTGCCGAGTTCAGGGTTCCGAATCCCAAGCTCTCGTGGACGCTGATGTTCGTGCTGCCCGCACTGATCCTGCTGTGTTTCGGGTTCTTCTTCTGGGAGGTTTGGTGGGCGACGCGCAGCCGCCGCACCCTGGCGGCCCTAGCGCAGGCTTCGCCGAACCGCTACGACCCAGCCTTGACCGCCTCGACGTAGCGCAGGCGTAGGTCGTAAAGCAGACTCTCAAGCAAGCTGTCCTCCTCCGGGGTGAGGTTGGACTTGGTCTTGGTCTGCAGCAGCGTGAGCAGATCGATGGTGTGTTTGGCCATCGACAGATCCCGGCGCTTGCCCGTTTCGCCCGGAGGCTCAATCACGCCGAGGTGGATGAGGGCCGAGCTGCCCAGGGACAGCACAAAGGTGGAGAAATCCGCAGGCGGCAGCGCGCGATCGCCGGCGGGGCGCGCTGGTTCCTTGGGCGGAACTTCCACGGCTGGCACATCGCTCGGCGGGGTGGAGGGTGCCGACTCGGCTTGGTCGCCTTCAGGGACCGACCGGCGATCAGTGACCGTGAAACCAGGCTTCTGCTCGGAGTCCGACATGCGCAAAGGCTACGCAGTCTCGCCTCTGCTTGCAAGCCTCACGGCTGCGGTTGTGGGTGCGGGCTCTAGGCTGCGCCAGGGACCGGGGTTGCGGGTGGCGGGGGCTCGTGGTCGTCAGCAGACACCGCGTTCGCGTCCGGGGTCTCGTCCGGCGACTTGACGTTTGCCGCGACATCGGGAAGCGACTTCAAGTACTTTTCGTAGTCTTTGCGTGTGGTGAGGCCACGCTTGATGTTGCGTTCAACGATCCGACGATCGAACAGGCGAGGATCCGGGGCTTCTTCGTCGCGACTCATGGCGCACAGTGCATAGCGAGCACATGGGCTCAAGTCAAGGGGCGGTGCGCGCATCCGGCATCGCCGATCGGGTGGCGCCGATGCAGTTCGTTGGCTGTGACGAGGCTTGCCCATGTTGGCGTTGGCCGCGGCTGGCACACGCGAAGTTTTTGGCTGGAAACCGGAGGTGGGACCTGCGCAGAATGGTGGCTTAGAACACCGTCAAGTCTCGACGGCGTTTCGGTTGCACAAGGAGAACGACGATGAAGCGCGTGTTTCCAACGGGCATTCCCCTGGCCCTGGCTGGCTTGGCGCTTGGCCTGGGCTTTGTTTCGGGCGCCTGCAGTGCTGATGCCGGAGTGAGCGGCGGGCCTGCTGGAGGCGGCGGCAACGGCGGCGGTGGAGTCCGGGATTCCGGCAGGGATGCCGGCCCCATTATTGGCGGGCTTCTCGATGCGGGCGCGGGCGTCGACGGTCCGCAGTCTGGCTGTATCGCGACCGGCGTGTGTCTTCCGCCGTGTGGCAACGGCCGGCAAGACCCGGGCGAGGAATGCGACGACGGCAACACAATTTCGAACGATGGCTGCTCGGCCGGCTGTCGGGTCGAGACCGACTGGGTCTGCCCCAGCTTCGGCGCGGCCTGTGTCTCAACCGTGGTCTGCGGCGACGGCCGGATTTCCGGCAACGAGGTGTGCGACGATCGCAACACCGTGGGCGGCGACGGCTGCTCGGCCGACTGTTCGACCGTCGAGGTGGGATGGGTCTGCACTGCGGCCGGCCTGCGCTGTCAGCCCAAGTGCGGCGATGGCCTGCTCACCGGCGCGGAGGAGTGCGACGACGGCAACATGATGGCCGGTGACGGTTGCAGCGCGGCCTGCAAGGTCGAGTCCGGCTGGGCCTGCGCCACGGCGGGAAAGGCCTGTCACAAGACGGTTTGTGGCGACGGCAAGCGCGAGGGCAGCGAGTCGTGCGACGATGGGAATCTGGTTCCCGGCGACGGGTGCACGCCTGATTGCAAGTCAGAGCCCGTGTGCACTGGCACTTCGGGCTGCACATCGCCTTGTGGCGACGGGCTCAAGCTTCCCAATGAAGAGTGTGACGATGGCAACCTGCGCTCCGGCGATGGCTGCTCGGCTGACTGCAAACTCGAAGGAAATTGGAACTGCACGCAGACAGTGGAGGGGAGCAACACCGACCTTGTGGTGCCGGTCATCTACCGCGACATGATTCCGCAGACCGCATCGATCACCACGCCGCCCCCGCACCCGAACTTCGAGGTCGACAACCCGGGAACCTTGACGAAAGGAATCGTGCTTTCCACGCTCGGACCCGACCGAACGCCGGTGTACAACCCGGCCGTCGACAAGGCGCAGTCGAGCACGACCAACGCCACCGATTTCAGCTCGTGGTACCACGATTCCAAGTACTGCAAGGTCGTGCTCGACACACTCACGCTCAAGGCGCAGGGCAATGGAACGTTTGTCTATGACAACTCGGCAAAGTGGAACAGCGCTACCGGCAAGTGGACGACACCGGCCTTCTTTCCCCTCGACAACCGCGGCTGGGCCACGCCCCCCGATGGGCCGGAGATTCCCTATCTCGGCATTTGCGACTCCGACCAACAGGAGCACAACTTCTCGTTTACCAGCGAGGTGCGCTATTGGTTCGAGTATCGCGGTGGCGAGAAGCTGGATTTCATAGGCGACGATGACGTGTGGGTTTTCCTCAATGGACAGTTGGCGGTTGATCTGGGCGGTATCCACACCGCCGAGGCGGGCAGCGTGACCCTGGATGCCGCCGGCGCGACGAAGTTCGGATTGACTGTGGGTCAGGTCTACGAGATCGCCGTCTTCCAGGCCGAGCGGATGCAAGCAGAATCAAGCTACAAATTGACGCTCGGCCAGTTCAATCGGACGCATACGGTTTGCAGTCCCGAGTGTGGCGACGGGGTGGTCAACGGCAGCGAGCAATGCGACGACGGGCCGAATAACTCCGACCAAACCTATGGCGGATGCACCAGCCAATGCACGATTGGCCCCTATTGCGGGGACGGCAAGGTTGACGCCGCCTTCGGCGAGGAATGTGACGATGGGGTCAATCAGTCGACCTACAATATGCCGACCGGTTGCGCGCCCGGGTGCCGAAAACCACCGTACTGTGGGGACGGGAAAGTAGACGGCAGTGCGGGCGAGCAGTGCGACGACGGCCCCAATAACGGCAAGGGAGCCTGCGACCAGAATTGCATATCCCGCGTTCTATAGATGGGCGCCGGAGTGCCGGCGCCCGTGATCGAACGATATCGTCGGCTGACTACTTCTGGTCGAGAACCTCGATGGGCGGCATGGCCTTGCCTTCGAGGTATTCCAGGCTAGCGCCGCCGCCGGTGGACACGTGGGTCATCTTGTCGGCCAGACCCATCTTTTCGACCGCTGCCGCTGAGTCGCCGCCGCCAATCACGGTGATGGCGCCGCGACCCGTGGCCGCGGCGATGGCCTTGGCCACCGCCAGGGTGCCGGCGGCGTAGTCGGCCGATTCGAACACGCCCATGGGGCCGTTCCACACGATGGTGCCGGCTTTGCCGATGATGTCGCTGAAGGCAGCCACGGTTTTGGGGCCGATGTCCATGCCCATCAGGCCGTCGGGGATCGCTTCGCCCGGCACCACGGTGGGCTTGTCGCCGGTCATGGCCTTGAAGTCGAAGTTGGCCGCGGCGCTGTGGTCAGAGGGCAGCACGATCTTGCCGCCGGCCTGGCCGAGCAGCTTCTTCATCTCTTCGACCTGGTCGGCCTCGACCCGGCTCTTGCCCACGGACACGCCGCGCGCCTTCAGCAACGTGTACGCCATGGCGCCGCCGATGAGAATGTGGTCCACCTTGCCGAGCAGGTTGGAGATGAGCTTGATCTTGTCGCTGACCTTGGCCCCGCCCAGGATGGCGACGAAGGGCCGCTTGGGGCTGGACACCGCTTCGTGCAGGTAGCGAATTTCCTTTTCCACCAGGTAGCCGGCCACAGCGGCGCCGCCCTTCTTTTGGATGGCCTTGGCCGTCCCGTACATGCTGGCGTGCTTGCGGTGGCAGGTGCCAAAGGCGTCGTTGACGTACACGTCGCCCAGCTTGGCCAGACCGGCCACGAAGTCATCGTGGGTCTTCTGCTGCTCGGCCGTCAGCTTCTTGTCGGGATTCTTCTTCGCCTTGTCAGGCATGGTCTCGCCCGCGTGAAAGCGCACGTTCTCCAGCAGGGCCGTGTCGCCCGGCTTGAGCGAGGCCACCAGGGCCTCGGCCGCCGGACCAATCACCTCGTTGGGGCCGAGCTTCACCGGCTTGCCCAGAAGTTCGCCCAGGCGCACGGCGCAGGGCTTGAGGCTGCCTTCCGGATCAAAAGCGCCGTCGGGCCGGCCGAGGTGGCTCATCAGCACCAACTTGCCGCCCTGGTCCAGCACCTGCTTGATGCTGGGAAGCGCGGCGCGAATGCGCCGGTCGTCGCTGATCTGGCCGCCCTTTAGGGGCACGTTGAAATCCACGCGCATGAGCACGGTCTTGCCGCTGACGTTGATGTCTGCAAGGGTCTTGGTCGCCATGGTGTCTGCCTCTCGCTGATGGTTCGTCGCAACCCGGTTGGGCGCGGGGGCAAATAGTAGCGGATTTCGGAGCAAAACAAAGTCCCGTAGTGGGTTGGGAACTTCTTCGCGTGCCGGTTGTCGGATCGATCAGAGACGAGAGGCGCCGCCCGTCGGCAGAGGACCGAAACCCTGGCCAGCAAAGACCGAGCCTTGTGCCGGTCTTGCGGCCGCAGTCTGGAGGCTCACATGGCTATTTCTCTGCAATCGGACGGCAAAGGCAGCAAGAAGTCGTTGATGGCGGACCTCAACCTGGTCCCCTACATCGATTTGCTGACCTGCATGGTTGCGTTTCTGTTGATCACGGCGGTGTGGACGCAGCTGGCGCAGCTCAAGCTGAGTCAGCACGGATCCGGCCCCGCAGATGGAATAGAACCGCCGATGACTAAGGTGATGGTGCTGGTCGGGGACGAGGGCTTCAACCTGGCGGTGAACCAGGATCGGGTGGAAATCGCCAAGAAGAACGGTGCGTACGATTTCGAGCGCCTGCTGGTCGAGCTGAAAAAGGTCAAGGCCGATCACCCGGACAAGGACGATATTCAGGTGGCGTCTGAGGATTCCGTGACCTTTGATTCGCTGGCGCGCACGATGGACATGGCACTGGCTTCGGGCTTTCCCGACCTGGCATTGCTCGACAGCGGATCTGCAGGGTTGTGAACGCGAGTGATCCGAGGCGCATGCCCGGCGTGAATAATCCCTCGCTTCGCCTGATGCCTTTAGCAAGTATCGTGCATCCAAGGACTCAGGCTGGTTAGCGAAATAGCCAGTCGGTGAGGAAAGGGAGGGAGGTCATGAAACACGCAGCGGTTGCGATGTTTGGGTCTGCGTTGGTCCTTGGTTGCGGCAGTGGAAGCTCGGGGCCGTCGGTTTCCGATGCCTGCACCATGTTCGCTCAGGCCCAATGTGCGAAGCTGCAATCGTGCAGCGACGCGGTGGTGCCCGAGGGCGTGAGCCTTGAGCGCAACTACGACAGCCTCGATCAGGGCGCCTATTCGTGCGTGACGCGGGTGATGAATGATTGCTCCAACCGACTGAAGGCGCCGGGCAACGGCAACAATCCGACTGTGACGGAACAGTGCGCCGCAGCCTACGCCACTCTGTCCTGCCAGGATTTCTTCGACAATGTGCCAGCCGCTGGATGCGCGCCCGCGGGCCCACGCGTGAACGGTCAGCCCTGCGCGGTGGCGGGCCAGTGCGTGAGTGCCTACTGTGGCGCCAACAAGACCTCCGTGTGCGGAACTTGCGCCGACCCGCCTGCCGCTGGCGCTTCGTGCGCGACCTCGGTCTGCGACCACGGTCAGGACTGCAACGCCTACTCACAGGTCTGCACGACAAATATCGCGGCAGGCGTGGCCTGCGACGGGGCCGATGCCAGCCAGGTCAACTGCTCCTCGGGCCTCACCTGCTCGGGCACAGCCGGAAGCAAGACCTGCGTGACGGGCGGGGCGGCAGTGGGCGCTGCTTGCGGCGGCACAGGCCCGCAGTGCCTGCGTTTCCAGGGGCTTGCTTGCGAGGGAGCGGTGGGCAGCAAGACTTGCACCAAGGTTGCCTTGGTCGGGAACGGGCTCCCTTGTGGCACGCTGGCCGACGGCACTCGCGCCGACTGTCTGGCCGGCGAGTGCTACACCGCGACTGGCCTGGCCCAGATCACGGAGCTCGGCACGTGTAAGCAGCAGGCGACCGACGGAAGCGCTTGCGACGCGGTGCTCGGACCTACCTGCTATTCCGGCGCTCGCTGCGTGACCGCTACTGGCAGCTCCGCGGGCGTGTGCACCATTCCCGACGTCATGTCCTGTGGATAGCGGCTGCCCGGGGGCCGACCTCTGCGGCTGCAGCGGATGGGAGGCCATGCCGGCCTTGCGCGCGGTGGGGAGTTGCTAGAGACTGCGCTTCATGATGACCCCTATTCCCTGGCTGGGCCGGCGCCCGGCGAAATTCCGTCTCCCGGGCGCGCTGGCCGCGCTGGCCGCGCTGGTTATGGTCGGTCTGCTGGCGCAGACGTCGCCGAGCGAGGCCGCGCCCAAGTCCAAAGACAGTCGCGAGCTGAGCGCGCGTGAAGCCTTTGCCACTGGCCACTATGAAGAGGCCATCGAGCTGTACGGCAGGCTCTACGCCGAAAAGCTGCACCCGACCTACCTGCGCAACATCGGGCGCTGCTACCAGAAACTGAAAGAGCCGGAAAAGGCGATCGACAGCTTCCGCGACTACCTGAGCAGGGCGAAGAACCTTTCGGCCAACGAGCGGAAGGAGATCGATGGCTACATCGCTGACATGGAGGCCCTGAAGGACCGGCAAGCCGCCGAGAAGTCCGCCAAGCCGCCCGCGCGCACAGGCGAGGAGGCGGCGTCAGCCCCCCTAGCCCCGCCCGTCCGCAACCTGCGGCCCGCGCAACCTGCGTCCGAAACGCAGCTGCTTGCCAACACGCCTGACCGTGCACCTGAGTCGCCGCCTTTCTACAAACGCGGCTGGTTCTGGGGCGTGGCTGCTGGCGTGGTGGCTGTCGCTGTGGTCGGCGGCCTGTATTTCGGCGGCGTGTTCTCAAAATCATCCGACCCCTGCGCGGGTCGTATTTGTCAAACTGCCGCGGGAGGTCCGTAGCCATGCTTTCGCTCCGAGCCCACTTTGGATTTTCGACGCTGCTATTCGCCGCAGGGCTTTGCCTAGCAGCCTGTTCAAAGGATGAGAAGACGGCCCTTGAGGTCGATGTCAGCCTGGACAGCAGCGTCAAGCAACAGCCCACGACAGTCACCATCGTGCTGAGCCGCGGATCCGCCACGTTCACCAACTCGTACCCATGGTCGGACGCCACTGCAGGCACGCTCAAGGCTACCCTCTTGCTGCCCGCGGCGGCCGTCGGATCAGACAACGTGGATGTGCATGCCACGATCGGCGAAATCGAGATCGCGGCTGCGTCGTTGCAGATCACGATCACGGCAGGCAAGGCCACCGGCCCGATTGCTGTGGTTTTGAAGCCAGTTCCGGGCAACCTCGACGGCGGGGTTGACGCCGCTCCCAGCGACGGGAGCCAACCCGACCTGGCTGCACGAGCTGAAGCGGGCAAGCCCGACGCGGGCGTGATCCCAGACACGCGCATTGATGAGCCGGCAGCGACGCCCGACGCGGGCGTGACCCCAGACACGCGCATTGATGAGCCGGCGGCGACGCCCGACGCGCCTTCCCTGTTCGATGTGGTGCAACCGGTTGAGGCCGCGCCGGCCCCCGACGCCCCGCACCTGTCCGATAGCGCCGATGCCGGCGTGGATGCGACCCTGCCGTCCGAGGGCGGCGGCGCGGGCGGGGAGGTTGGCTGGCAGCCGGTCGAAAATCTCATGAACGATCCATTCGCCAGCCCGACTGACATCGCGCTAGCAGTCGATCCAGTCAACGACCACGTGTACGTGATGTGGGTTGATTCGGCGTCGGAGGCGGTGAGGGTAACACGCTGGAACGCGAAGAGCGCTGCCTGGGAGCCGACAATAACCCTGGAGAGCCTCCCCAACGGTCAACCACAAAATCCTCAGATCGGCGTGGATGGGAAGGGCCAGGTCACCGCGGCCTGGTTCCACCACAACGACAACGATCCGCCCGACCCCACCCTGTCTGGCGTTCGGGTTTCACGGTCGATGAATGGTGTGTCCTGGTCGCCGCCTGAGGCGGTAACCCCGTTGCATCGGGTGGTGGAGCTGAGTCTGGCCGTGGCTCGCGATGGTCGCGCGCGCATCGCGTTCACGGAGAGGCTGACTTCCGACCCCTATACCCAGCAACCCTATTCGGCCCACTTCGACGGGACCTGGACTGCGAATCCAAATCCGATGGCCAAGGAGGATCCCACGAACCAGTCCAACTTCAACCCGATCGTCGCCATAAGCGACACGGACACCGGCATTATTCTGTTCACCCAACAGGATTCCGGCCACAACGACAGCATAGCGGCCTCCACCTTCGCGGGCGTGACCTTGGATGACTTCGTCCTGCTCGACAACAACACCACCTACAACATTGAGACCATCACAGACAGCACCGTTGCTGTGAACCGGAGCACCGGACAGGGCGTGGTGGTGTGGCTCGACGCCAACGGGGTGCTCCTCCGGTCCTACTCGCCGATCACCAAGACCTGGACGTCGGCGGAAAACATCGGGAGTATGGGCCTCAACTACCCGAGCATGGTCATGGCGAATGACGGAACCATCACCTTGGCCTGGCAGCAGGAGAAGAACAGCCACTACAATGTCTGGGCCATCGAGGGCACAGTGGGCGGCAACTGGACCAACCAGGCCATCCCACTCGAGACTGACAACCTGGCGAGCCCAACCAGTCAGTACGGGAGCTACTATGAACCGCTGCCCTTCCCCACGCTGGCAGTGGACAAGGGCGGCGATGTTCTGGCGCTCTGGCGCAAGAAGACCCAAGCGACTCCACTCCAGTTTTCGGTCTACAGTCGGCGCAAGGTGCCAGGCAAACCGAATGGTATCTGGCAACCGGGGACCGAGTTGGCAAGGAAGTCCAACCTCGATCCATACCAGACAACGGTGGCCGTCAGCGACGACGGCCTGGGCGCAGCGATCTACTATTGGACGCCCCCAGACTACGACCCCAACGCCCCCGCCAGCCCTGACGCCGATCAGGTCTTCGTGTCTTTGTTCCGCTAGCCGAGCCCTGCAGGGCGATGCAGAGATTGAGAACAATCTCGAGTGCAAGGCCGGATCAAAAGGTTGCGTGAAAACGAACACGCCGCTGCGAATCTTTTCCGGAGAGCCGATCGCCTGCGCGCGCCTGGCGATTCCCCGCGGCGGTACCAGGGCCTATCGCGGCGCTATTCGAGCCGGTTGCTGCCGTCAAACGGCGCGGTGAACGGGAATCGCATGCGCGCCGCGGGCGCCACGGGCAAGGCATGCAGGCTGCCCTGGTCGTGGTCACTTACGGCCTGCATCCAGGCGGCGGTGCCCTTGCACGCACCATCGACCACACCGGCCAGCGCGGTTGGGCTCGGCGCCTTGACCGTCGACACTTCAAAGGTGGCGGCCAGCGTGCGGCTTTTCCAGTAGGCGTAGTCGATGTATTCGCCCTGGGTCGGGTAGTCGTCGTACGACTGCTGGTAGATGGAAAAGTTCATCGCCTGGCCGGCTCGCTTTCCCGCTGCCGCGAAGAACCCTGCGTCGGCTGTAGCGTCGCCAGTGTAGCACCACGGCCAGATCACTTCCTGCGCACCACTGTGGTAGGCAATGGCGGCGTGAAACCCCACGCTTTCTTGCAGTGTCCGGATAAGACCGGCTTCAATTGTCTTGAACGAATCCGCGTCGCTGCGTCCCGGGTAGGAATAGTCGCGGTTGATGTCAACTCCGTCGGCGTTTCCGCGGGTCTGGGCCGCGAAACCATCCGGGTTCACCAGCGGCAGCACATAGACGGCATAGGCCGCCAGCAGGCCGCGCACCGATGCGTCGGTCGTACTCTTTCGCAAAAAGTAGTCTGGAATGGCCAGGACCGACTCGGTGCTGGAGGGCTCGTCGCCGTGATGGGTTCCATTGGCAAACACGGCAGGCGGGTTGGCCTGGCAGGTCGCATTGATGACGAGATAGGGCACGTTGCGGCCCTGCGGCGATTGGCCAAGGACCTTGTACTCGGCAATGCTGGGCAGGGCCGCGGCCACAGCTTGCAAGTAGGTCTCGATTTGCGGCTGACTGTGGTAGGCGAGAAAATCGATGGCCGGCAGCTTGGTGATGGCGATGTTGCTGGCCAGGGCGCAGCCGCGGTCAGCGGATCCACCTGATTCTGCTTCGACGCCCGCATCCCTGCTGTTGGTTGCCGTCTCTGCCGCAGCCGAATCGAGGCTGGCGTCTGCGTCCGCCGAGACAACCTGCTGATCGGCGGTCAAGTCAGAACCGCTTGTGACGTCGGCGGACAGATCCAGGTTCATCCCTGTATCCACTGTCAGGTCCGGACTGCTTGCCCTGTCAATCGCGGAACCGCTGTCCGCGGCGCCATCCAGCCAGACGCCCGCCTCGGGTCCTCTGTGCCCATTGGCTGGGGAGATCTGGCCCAGATCGGCGGTGCCGTGTTGGGCGCCGCCGCCACAGGCAGCCAGAACCACAGTGGCCGCAAGAAGATGGGTGCGCAAGGCGCTTTCGAGACGAAGGGCGCCTAGAAGCCGGACTTGGCAGAGATCTCCGCTGGGCACGCGACCTTCTGGTACACCATCTCGGGATTGTCGGCGTCGTTGAACCAGCCGGAGAACCAGCTGCAGCCAGCCAGGAGCAGGGGCATGCTGCCGAAGGCCGCTTGGCACTTCTGCTGGACGCAAGATGTGCCGCTGTTGCCGCAACTTGTGAGGATGCCCCCGCTGCCCGCGCCAATGTCGGCGCTGCCCCACTGGGCCGAGCCGCCGCCGGTGCAGGCGTTGTTCGCGCCCACGCCGCCGCCTGGAATCAGAAGATCGAATTGGGTGGAGTCGATTCCTCCGATGTTGATGACCTGGACGATCATCGTCTTGCCATTGAGCGAGGTCGCCCCGGCATTTGTGCCGTAGTGGCCCTTGCCAGTGAATTGAAGCTGGAAGCAGGTGCCGCAGGGGACGTTGTTGTAGGCGGCGAAGCCGTAGGACAGGGTGTCGCTGACCGACCACGGCGCGCCCCAGTAGCACATGTATCCACTGCCGCCGTTGCACGCGCTTTGCGTGTCATTGCCGGCTGTCGACGTTCCATCCTTGTTACAGGTATGGGTGGGCTTGCCATTGGCGTTGGCAGACCAGCCACAGGATGGTTTGCAACAGTCCCAGTACCGCGTGGTGAATCCGCTGCTTCCGTTGGTGATGGGCGGCGGCTGAGCGTGGGTGTTTCCGCTGGAAGTGGTTCCGCCAGTCGCGGTGCCGCCCATGCCGCCCGCCGCACTGGTTCCGCCGCGAGCGCTGGTGCCGCCGCTGCCCAGGGTGCCACCCGCCGCCATGGTTCCGCCTGACTTGGTGCCACCCGCAGAATTGGTGCCGCCGGTCGCGCTGCCGCCGCTTGGCCCGCTGCCCCCGTGGGCGGTCGTGCCGCCGGTCCCAGTGCTGCCCCCTGAGGTGGTCGTGCCGCCGGTTGCGTTGCCACCGGTTGCGGTGCCGCCGGTCGCCGATCCGCCGGTCGACATGTTGCCACCGGTCGCGGTGCCGCCGGTCGCGATCGCGCCCCCGGCCTTGACCCCAGCTGACGAGCTGCCACCGATCGTGGTGCCCCCTTGGGACGTGGTCCCGCCGGACGTGGTTGAACCGGTGTTGCCGACCGGATGGCTTGCCCCGCCATTTCCCCCGTTTCCAGGGCTGCTTTGTGTTGTTGGATCCGGGTTTCCGCCTTGTCCAGACGGGGATGAAGGGGGCGCCAGGGCGCACCCTCCCCCAAGTGCGAGCAGCACGACGATCGGGGTGCGGGGGAACTTCATGAACACACTCCTCTGCTTGGATCTAAAGAACCCCGCTCGGCCGAGAATTGGGAACCGGTGCGGGGCAGGCGCCAAAGGCTATGCACGGGATGCGATTTGAGCAAGTTCTGCCAGCCAGAGATCGTGAGGCCTCCCCCCGACGCGTCTCTTCATCTATACTAGCCGCCGCTGTGACCAGCGCACCGAAACGCAATCTTGCGCCAAAGCAAAGGAAAGGCAGGCCAAGTCCCATGAAGCAGTCCGCAGGGGCTATCCTTCGAAAAATGCTGGCATTGTGCGTTGCCGGGGCGCTGATGTTTGGCTTTGGTTCCACAGCATCTGGCGCGCAAGCGCGGGATTCGCGCGCCAAGCAAGCAAAGGCGGCCTGTGCGGCTGGCGACGCGGCCAAGGGCGACCGCCTGCTCGGTGAGTTGTACGCAGCCACCCAAGACCCGATCTGGATCTTCAAACAGGGACGTTGCCTGCAGCAGAACAAGCAGCCGGCCCAGGCCCTGGCGCGCTACCAGGAATACCTGGGCAAGGCCAAGACCGCGGCGAAAGATGCGGCCGCCACCACGAGCATCGCCGAGGCGGAGGGGTACATCAAAGAACTGGAAGCGGCCGCCACGGCGGAGAACAAGACCCCAGCGCCCAGCGAGCCAGCCCCGGCGGGGGTTGAGTCCCCCGTGGAACAAGCGCCCCCGGTGCCGGCTCCTGCCGCGGCCGCGGCCCCGGCTGCAGCCGTCGCGGCACCAGCCCCAGCCGCGGGCGGGGGAAGGCCGGGCCTGGTTGTTGCGGGTGTGGGACTCGAAATTCTGGGCGCGGTCGCGCTCGTGACCGGGGGCGTGTACAGCTACCTCGTGCACAACACCAAGAGCGATGCCAACAACATGACCAGTGATGGCAAGGTCGCCCTGGGGAGCGACCTCAAGACCAAGCAAGCCGACGGCGATCACTTCGTGCGGATGCAGTGGATGTTCTACGGGATTGGCGGCGTCGCCATGGCGACCGGGATCGCCCTTCACATCATCGGGACGCCCAAGAAGGCCGGGGCGACCACGGCGCAGATTTTGCCGGTCATTGCCCCGTCGGCATGGGGTCTCAGTCTTTCGGTTGGGCTCTAGCCAATGTGCACCATGAAAAAGGGACTCTTGTATTTCGCAAGCATTCTCCTGGCTGGTGCGCTTCTCGCGGGCTCGGCCTGCGGCAGCTTCAAAGTCAATGTTCCGCCCGGCCAGGTCCTTTGCAAGACCGATTCCGA